>Ga0206125_10000510_pt1 | contig 50923 bp, 40 predicted proteins | sample Helgoland_Spring_4_FD_148598 | JGI IMG/M metagenome (GOLD analysis project Ga0206125, IMG submission 148598) | Pelagic subsurface seawater microbial communities from Kabeltonne, Helgoland, North Sea - Helgoland_Spring_Bloom_20160331_1 | ecosystem: Environmental > Aquatic > Marine > Epipelagic ... | reverse complement strand
ATAAATAGTCGCTTACTAATCGGTAATACAACTCCCCCGCCCCGGTGTTCCAGCCGAATTGTTCGTGCTTTTCCGCATTGTACATTTTATGGATGGCGCGCCAAAGGGTAAAGTCAGTTACTGCATCCGCAAAGGAAAAATGCCCTTCGTACATTTTGTTAGGCGCGAAATAAGCCTGTGAAGCTTCGTTGTACGACCAGGTCTCACCGAAGATGAAGATGTTGGGATAAATGCGCTTGAGGCGTTGGTTCATACGACGCAAGAAGAGGGGGTCAGAAAAGGCGTAGGTATCGCAACGGAGTGCGTCGACGTCGAACATCTCGATGTACCACAATGTGGAGTAGTTCAGGTAAGATGCGGTGAGCGGATGGGTTTGGTCCAGATCGGGCATTGCTCCGGCAAACCACCCATGTTCAAAGGCCTGTTTGTCCTGCGCCATCGCGTGTGGATCGGCCAAAGCAGAAAATCTGAAATTTGAATAGGGAATGGTGCCGTCCGGATTGAAATGGACCATGGAAGAGTCGGGGAGTTGACGGTGCAAATAGTGTTCAATGCCCCAATGATTGTACACGATGTCCATGATGTGTTTCATGCCCCGTTTTTGGAGCGCGGTGGCCAATTGGATCATGGCCTCGTTGCCACCATAACGGGGGTCTATTTTGTAATGGTCCGTGATGGCATAGCCGTGGTAGCTGTCGCGCTCCATATCATTTTCTAAAACGGGATTGATCCAAAGTGCCGTTGCACCAAGCCTTTCGATGTGATCGAGACCCATTTGAATCCCTTGAAGGTCGCCGCCGTGACGTGCGTAGGGTGCCTCGCGGATCGTGCCGCGCTCGCGCATGCCGGGTATGTCGTCGTTGGTGGTGTCGCCGTTGTGGAACCTGTCCGGGGTGATCAAGTACACCAAATCTTGGTCGCTCAAACCCTGCGGCTGGTGGCCACTGCGCTCAAGGAGCGGGAAGAAAAAATCCTTGGGTCCGAGGGTAATATTGAAACCGTCTTCCTTAAAACCCGACCGGATCCACAGCTTCACCAGTGAATAGCGGTCGCCGTAATGTGTGGTTTGAAGCACCTTGCCCACCGGTTTCTCAACCTGTGCCGCCCACTTCAATAGCCCCTCGCCTTGCAGCAAAATCTCCACCGTATCTAAGGGGTGGTCGATCCACCAGTTTGGCGGGTCCATGCGCTGCACCGTTTGCCCTTTTACTGAGAAACTGGCAACTAGCAGCGTAGTGAGGAAAACGGTTATAAGAGCAGATTTCTTCATTTCTTGCGGAAATATGCAATAATATGGTTAAAAACCGGCCAAAACTGGCTTAATAGCTGTATTTCTTTAGACTAACTTTGAGGAGTACGAAGTACATTTAATAATCAATCTATCATAATTATGAAAAAACTCTACGCTTTAGCAGCTGTCCTCTTCATGGGCGTAACTGCATTTGCTCAAACGTACAGCGTTACCTTCCAGGTAGATCTAGGATCTGCATCTGTGAATTCTAATGGTGTACACGTGGCAGGTTCTTTCCAGAGCTGGTCGCCATCTACGACTTCTTTAACTCAAGTCGGGTCAACTTCTGTTTATGCTACTACGGTTAGCGTTTCTGGTGGCCAATTGGAATACAAGTTCCTCAACGGTAATGCTTGGGGCGACGACGAAAGCGTTCCTTCTGCCGTAAACGTTGGGACAAACGGTAACGGTAACCGTTGGGCGGTAATCTCTTCAGATACCACGCTCCCAGCTGTTATGTTTGCTGGTGCTGCTCCTGCAGGACAGAAAGCTATTCAGTTTAAAGTAGATTACTCGTTGCAAACACTAAGCGCAGATTCTGCGCACGTTGCAGGTAACTTTCAAGGCTGGGATCCTGCTAAAACACAGATGGTCAACTTTGACGGCGTATACCGCTACATTGCTTATGTAGGTAAATCGGATTCTACCTACTTTAAGTTTTTAAACGGGAATACTTGGAGCGATGTTGAGTCTGTACCTTCTACATGTCAGGCATCGACAGCGGGTATTAATCAAGGTGACAATCGTTTTTACACAGATACTGTTAGCGGTGTTTACGAGGTATGTTATACAATGTGTGGCCCTTGTATGGTAGTATCTACCTACGATATTACTGTCAACGTTGACGTAAGTTCAATCGCAGCTTGTGGAACAGTAGACTCAGTAACACTTGCCGGTCCTATCAATGGGTGGGGCGGCGAGCTTATGTCTGATCCTGATGGCGACGGTGTTTGGTCAATCACATACAACGATGTTGATTCAGGTGATTTTCAGTTCAAGGCACGTTTCCATGAAAACGGCAATACCAACTGGGAAGGCGGTGGTAACAAAATCATTACCGTTAGCTCTGATTCAGTAGTGGCAACCCGTTGTTTCGGTAACGATACGTACGGCCCTTGTACTGCCGTTCCAGCTACGGCCGATGTCACGTTCATTGTTGACTTTACGCAAGCGGCATTTACGCCAGCGGACACTATTTATTTGATGGGCGCGTTTACGCAATGGGATGCAAATGCTGTAGCTATGGTTCCCCATTCTGTCCCTGGTCAATACATTGCTACTGAAGCAAACTACTGTCCAGGCACTATGGAGTACCGTTTCTCAAACGGAGATCCAACCAATACTTCAAATCACGAGCCGGTACCTATGGCTTGTGGGGTAGATAATGGTGTAGGTGGATACAATCGCTTTTTCGCTCGTTCAGGTAGTGCAGATACGGTACAACACATCTTTGGTCAGTGTTCATTCATCGCTGTCGAAGAAGATGCGCTTTCTGGTGTAAGCATTCGTCCTAACCCTATGAACGAAAGCGCAACCATTGCCTTAGGGAATGTAGGTCGTTATTCAGTTCGTGTATTCGACATCACTGGCCGTGTGGTTGCTGGTTTCGATAACGTACAAGGCAATATCACTTTAGAGCGCAACAACATGGTTAGCGGCATGTACTATGTAAACATCGCTGATGCAAATGGCGCCACGAAAACATTAAAGGTTGTCGTTGAGTAAACAGCGCCTTTTTAATTAATATCTAATCCCCCGCGGCCGCAGGCCGCGGGGGATTTTTTGGCAAAAAAAAGCGCGCCCATTGGGCGCGCTTTGCTTTTATAATGGAGTATGAGGAATTAGTGCAGAAGGCCGTTCTCTACAGCGAACCGAACCAAACCAGCAGTATTATTCATTCCCAATTTATTCAAGATGTTTTGGCGGTGATTGTCGATCGTGCGTTTTGACAAGAATAACTTTTTCGCGATTTCTTCATTGGTTAATTGGTCGGAGATGAATTTGAGTATTTCAATCTCCCGCTTACTCAAGCGCGCTACAGCAGGGTTATTGCTGTGAAATTCAGCGAAAGTCTTGCCTAAAATCCTGCGTTCAATGAGCGAATTTGCAATATCTAGGGCGTAATACAATCTGCCGTCAATAATGGCCGTGATGGCTTTAATGAGCTCGCTTGTATCAACACTCTTTCTAATGAAACCTTTAGCTCCAGCTTTGAGCATTTGCTCAACTACGTTCATATCATCAGATTCAGAGAACCCTAAAACGGATTGCTCTGGGGCCAGGCGCAAGATTGATTTAATGAGATCAGCACCCGAATGTTTGCCCAATTGGGAATCCGTAATGATCAGATGAAAAGACTGTTGATCGACCAATTTTAGGGCGTCTAGAATGTTTCCGGCTTCCTTAACTTGGAACGAATACGATTCAAACTTGCCCATTTCCAGCATGGTTTTAATGCCGTCTCGTACAATAGGGTGGTCGTCCACTACGAGAATACTAATGGTTTTGTTCATATTTAACATGTAAGCGAACTTCTAAGGTAGTAAAAATGCTTAATCTGCATCGATTGAGAGCGTATTAATCACTCAAAATCGAAAAAACGTAAGTATTTAGGCTTGTGGTTATTCACAATGTGCTGTCAATAAAATAAATCGCTATATTTGTCGAAACTTTTTGACGTACAAAAGGGGGACCTCGAGTCCCCTCTTTTATTGGCGGTAATTTATGGAATACGATAAAGTAGCGACAGCATTGACAACGGCGGTAGAGGAAAACGACGCCTTTTTGGTTGATCTTGAAATCAAACCAAATAATGTTATTGTGGCTTACGTTGATGCGGATTCCGGACTAACGATGGAGCAGATTAAGATGATCAATCGCAAGATGGAGTCTTTACTGGATCGCGATGAAGAAGATTTTAATTTGACGGTGAGTAGCCCAGATTTGAATCGGCCCTTAAAAATTTGGCGTCAATACAAAAAGAATGAAGGACGCTTTTTGAAAGTGAAGTACGACGATAGGGAAGACGAAGGTCAACTCATTGAAGTAGCCGAAGAGTACATTGTGCTCAGCGTACCACAGAAAAAGAAGAGCGAACCCAACAAAGAATTAAAAATTGAATTCACGGCGCTTACCGAAGCAAAAGTGGCAATTAAGTTTAAATAGGATTATTCAGATATAAACAATGGAAAATCAGGCGATTATTGAGAGCTTCCTCGCGTTTAAGGAGGAGAAAAATATCGACAGAATTACACTCATGGCATTCATCGAAGAGGCCTTTCGCAATCAGTTGCGTAAAAAGTACGAAGACGATGAGAACTTTGATGTGATTGTTAACCCCGATAAAGGGGATTTGGAGATTTGGCGTAACCGTACGGTAGTTGAAGACGGTGCTGTTGAGGATGATAACATGGAAATCGAACTCAGTGCAGCGTTGAAAATTGAGCCAGATTATGAAGTAGGCGAAGAAGTTTCTGAAGAGGTTAAATTGATTGATTTGGGCCGCCGATTCATTTTGGCGTTCCGTCAAAACTTAGTCAGTCGCATTCAAGAGCACGACAGCTCTGAATTGTTCAAACGTTACAAAGATTTGGAAGGTGAGATCATTACAGGTGAAGTGCACCACGTGCGTCACCGTGAAGTGATTGTCTACGATGATGAAGGAAACGAACTCATTTTACCAAAAGACCAAATGATTGGCGAGCGTGAATTTTTCCGCAAGGGGGATTCCATCCGCGCGGTAGTCAAGGAAGTGGTATTCCGCGGTACAAAGCCTGTTGTGATCATGTCGCGGACAGACGAGCGTTTCTTGGCGAAGTTGTTCGAACAAGAAATTCCTGAGGTATACGACGGCCTAATCACCATCAAAGGTGTGGTTCGTATTCCTGGTGAAAAAGCAAAGGTTGCGGTAGAATCGTACGACGATAGAATTGACCCTGTAGGAGCCTGTGTCGGTATGAAGGGATCCCGTATCCATTCCATCGTTCGTGAGTTGCGCAACGAAAATATTGATGTAATTAATTACACGACAAATTTACAGTTATACATCCAGCGTGCACTAAGCCCTGCGAAAGTGACCAGCCTAAATATTGATGAGGAAGCGGGTCGCGTTGAAGCCTTTTTAGCACCGGATCAAGTAAGCTTAGCTATTGGACGTGGCGGTACAAACATCCGTCTTGCCAGTAAATTGGTAAGCATGGAGATCGATGTATACCGTGACGACATTGAAATTGAAGACGATATCGAATTGGATCAATTCTCTGATGAGATTGAAGCATGGGTTATCGCTGAATTGAAAAAGATTGGGTGTGATACTGCGAAAAGCGTGTTGAAATTAACGAAAGCAGAGTTGGTTTCACGTGCTGATTTGGAAACCGAAACAGCAGAGCACATCATAAAAGTACTTCAGAAAGAATTCGAAGACGAAGAATAAAGAAAACACCTAAAGACACTCTATGAGTAGCGTCAGATTAAGTAAAGCGACAAAAGAGCTTAACATTTCCTTAGACCGTGCGGTAGAGGAATTGGCCAAACACGGCCATGAAATTCCGAACAACCGTAACCATAAAATCACGAACGATCAGTACGAGGTTTTGATGACGGCATTTGCCGACGACCTTGCGCGGAAGAAGCGTTCTGAAGAGGTGAGTCAACAAGTAAAAGAGGAAAAAGAAATCCTCAGAGGAACGAAGGATACAGCTGAGGCACCTGTGGCTGAAGAAGCTCCTGCTGTTGAGGCAGTTCCTGCTGTTGAGGCAGCTCCGGAAAAACCTGAGCCAGTAGCGGCGGAAACTCCTGCGACTGCAGAAGAGTCAACCCCAGAAGCAGCAGCTCCAGAAGCACCGAAGGCGGCACCCGTTGAACCCCAAGAAGCTAGTACTCCAGATGCTTCTGGACCCAAGGTCATGGGTAAAATTGATCTAGACGCTCAGAAGCCAAAGAAAAAGGAAGCACCTAAGAAGCCGACAAAAGTGGCACCCACGAAAAAGTCGTCTGGCGCAGGGGCACACAATGCTCCAAAGCCAGTTGAGAAGGCACCAGTAAAAGAGGAAACACCACCCACACCTTTAGACCAAGAAATCAAGACGAAGTATGTCAAGATTGACGGTCCTAAGTTTACAGGAGAGAAAATCGTGCTTCCCGTCGAAAAGCCTAAAGAGAACAAAAAGAAGCGAGCAAGAATTAAGAAGCAGGGACCTGGAGCAGCTACTCCAGCGCAAAACGACCCAAAAAACCGTAACAATACACGCGGTCCTCAGAAAAAAGGTCCTGGACAAGGACCAGGTCGCGGTCGCAAACAACCTGTTGTTGCAAAGCAGGAGTTAACAGACGAACAAATTCAAAAGCAAATCAAGGAGACCCTTGAAAAGCTCACTTCAGGTAAGAAGAATAAGGGCGCTAAAATTCGTCGTGACAAGCGTGCAGAACGTCGTGAAAGAGAAGAGCTCGCCGACATTCAAGCAGCTGAAGACAGCAAGGTATTACAGGTAACAGAATTTGTTACTGTTACTGAGCTCGCGAACATGATGGACGCCTCAGTGAACGAAGTTATTGGTTCATTGATGGGCGTCGGTGTTATGGTAACCATGAACCAACGTTTGGATGCAGAGATGCTCGAAATGGTGGCTGAGGAGTTTGGTTTTAGTGTCAATTTCGTCGATGAGGAAGTCACGGAAACCTTCCTTGAAGAAGAAGATAAAGCAGAAGATTTAAAACCACGTTCGCCAATCGTGACTGTAATGGGCCACGTTGATCATGGAAAGACATCTTTATTGGATTACGTGCGAAAAGCTAACGTTATCGCAGGTGAAGCAGGTGGTATTACACAGCATATCGGTGCCTACAGTGTAAAAGTACATACTGGTCAGACCATTACCTTCTTGGATACTCCGGGTCACGAAGCCTTTACGGCAATGCGTGCTCGTGGTGCTCAGGTAACGGATATTGCCATTATCGTAGTAGCTGCTGATGATGCGGTCATGCCACAGACGAGAGAAGCCATCTCGCACGCTCAAGCGGCAGGTGTTCCCATCGTTATTGCCATCAACAAGATTGACCGTGAGGTTGCAAATCCAAACAAGATTAAAGAGCAATTGGCACAAGAAAACGTCCTCGTTGAAGATTGGGGCGGTAATGTTCAGTGTCAAGAGATTTCTGCAAAATCAGGTTTGAATATCGAGGAGCTCCTGGATAAGGTTATTCTGGAAGCAGATATGCTTGATTTGAAAGCGAACCCAAATAAAAATGCAAGCGGTACCATCGTTGAAGCGTCGTTGGATAAAGGACGCGGGTACATGTGTACGGCATTGATTCAATCGGGAACCATGAAAGTGGGCGATTATGTGCTCGCCGGACAACATAGTGGTAAGGTGAAAGCAATGCTCGATGAGCGCGGCAACCGTATCAAAGTGGCGGGTCCATCCACTCCAGTAAACCTTTTAGGTTTGGACGGTGCACCAACTTCTGGTGATCGTTTCATCATCATGGACGATGAAAGAGAGGCGAAGCAAATTGCGCAAAAGCGTCTGCAGCTGCAGCGTGAGCAAAGTGTTCGTTCGCAGAAGCAGATGACGCTAGAGGAAATTGGTCGCCGATTAAAGGTTGGAGATTTCCAAGAGCTCAATATCATCCTTAAAGGTGATGTGGACGGTTCGGTCGAAGCGCTTTCGGATTCATTACAGAAATTAACTACTGAGGAAATTCAAGTGAACATCATCCATAAGGGTGTGGGTCAGATTTCGGAAAGTGATGTATTGTTAGCTACTGCTTCTCAAGCCATTGTTGTTGGTTTCCAAGTTCGTCCTTCTGCTCAAGCACGTAAGCTTGCTGAGAAGGAAGAAGTGGAAATCCGCATGTATTCGATCATCTATGACGCGATCAATGAAGTTCGCGACGCCATGGAGGGCATGCTTTCCGCAGAGGTCAAAGAAGAGATCAAAGGTTCAGCTGAGATTCGAGAAACGTTTAAGATTTCGAAAGTTGGAACGATCGCAGGTTGTATGGTTACTGACGGCGTAATTGAGCGCAGTAATGATATTCGTATCATCCGCGATGGGGTTGTAGTGTACACGGGGAAACTTGGTTCACTTAAGCGCTTCAAGGACGACGCAAAAGAAGTTCGTCAAGGTTTCGAATGTGGTCTTAATATTGAAAAGTTCAATGATATCAAGGTTGGAGATATCGTGGAAGCCTTTGGATTTACAGAGGTCAAGCGTACGCTCTAAGCCGACGATTTTTCAAGAAATACAATCCCCCGGGCGCAGCGCGCCCGGGGGATTTTTTTTGATTGTTACTTTACCATTTAAACAAGAGTGCGCCTACAAGGAACAACGCACCGTAGACAGCGGCAATACCACCTACCCAGTACAATAAAAGCACTGGAGTGGGGGGTCCGTCTTTTATTTCTGGGTCGTCCGCAACTTTCCAAGCAACAGGCTTCCAAGCGCCGCCAGGTCGCACAGTAGCGTAAAACTCGACCAGTGTACTGCTGGATTCTGGTGAAGTCATGTACATCGTTAAGAGCCATGCGAGGGTAGTAAAGCCAACGGTGAAGAAAAAGCTGTTTGGGAACGCCCAGGCTAATCCGTAATGTGCGATGGCATAGGCGATAAACGGGGCTACAGTCGCGGTAATTTCCGCCCATGCATTGATGCGCCACCAGTACCAACGTAAAATCAGCACCAAACCTAACCCCGCTCCACATTCCATGATAAACTGCCAAACGCCAGCGATGCTGTTCATTTGAGAAGTTATTAATAAGCCGAAGACCGCAAGCAGCAGCGTTACTGCTCTAGAAATACGAAGGCTTAATCGTCTCGGGGCATTAGGACGGAGAAAACGCAAATAGAAGTCATTGATCAAATAGGAGGCTCCCCAATTTAATTGGGTGGACATGGTAGACATATAAGCGGCGAAGAATGAAGCCAATAACATGCCTAAAACCCCTTTTGGAAGGTAGTCGCGCATGATAAAAATATAGCCGAATCTATAATCTTGCTGGTACTTTAGTGCTTCCGGAAGGCGGTCTCCATAAACGGGTTCCCAGGTGGCGACCCATTGTTCGTATTCAGTTTGCTGCGCAGCGTTTAACGGCTCACAGTCATAGATGCCCGTGAGGCATTCGTAGTTAATGAAATCGGGTGTTTGTTCAGCGAGATTGTGCTGTCCTCCATACAATGCGATAGCGCTTAAAGCGACGATAATCCATGGCCAAGGACGCACTGCGTAGTGGCCAATTTGGAATAGCGCGCTCGCTAAAAAAGAACTGCGCTCGTCCTTAGTTGAGAGCATACGTTGCGCGCTGTAACCGCCTCCCCCAGGTTCCGCTCCCGGGTACCAAGAGGTCCACCATACCATTCCGAAGAAAGCAAGGAAAGAGGCTAATGAGATTTGGTAACGGCCACCACTACCTCCATCCCCTACGGAAGGAAGAAAGGAGAACGTCTCTTCAGGAAGCGACGCGCGAAGGCCTGCAAGACCGCCCACTTCAGGGGCTTTTAGAACGTAATAAGCGAGGGCAATGGAGCCCGACATGGCTAAGACGAATTGGAATACATCAGTATAAACCACGCCTTTTAGCCCGGAAAAACTTACGTAAAAGACCACAATCAACAGTGCGGCACCTGTCCAAATAAAGGCCGACTCGTGGGTCATCCCAAAGAACCCTTCTAGGAGCGTAATCATAGCAACATTGACCCAGCCCATGATCAGCACATTCATGATGCCGCCCAAGTAAACGGCCTTAAACCCACGAAGCAAAGCGGCAGGACGTCCGGAGTATCTAAATTCAATAAATTCAACTTCAGTAGTAAGTCCAGAGCGACGCCACATACGGGCAAAGAAGACCGTAGTCAACATCCCTCCGGCCAGTAAGTTCCACCACAACCAGTTACCGCTAATTCCGTACTGCCCTACAAGTTCAGTCACCGCCAAAGGGGTATCCGCGGCAAAGGTTGTAGCGACCATGGAGATTCCCGCTATGTACCAGGGTAAGGAGCGGCCGCCCAGAAAGTATTCGCTTAATGTTTTCTTTTTGCTTCTACCAAAATACAGCCCAATCAAAACGGTTGAAAGTAGTAGTACGACGAGAACAATTATATCTATTGTGCTGAGAATCATGGCGTGGTTTAGTGTCGTTTGTTTGCAAAGAAATCAGTGAGTAATTGGGCACATTCATCCGCGAGAATTCCACTGGTCATTTTAGTTTTCGGATGCAATGGTCCGCCGTGTTTTTGATAGCCTCGTTTCTCGTCACTCGCGCCGAACACTACGTGACCCATTTGTGACCAAAATAAGGCTCCCGCGCACATGGGACAGGGCTCAAGTGTAACATAGAGCGTACATTTTTGAAGGTATTTATTACCTAAATAGTTGCTTGCTGCAGTAATGGCTTGAATTTCAGCATGTGCCGTTACGTCTACGAGCAATTCTGTTAGATTATGGCTGCGTGCTATGATCCGCCCAGCGGCAACAATTACAGCTCCAACAGGCACCTCTCCTGCTTCTGCAGCAACCTGTGCTTCCGCTAAAGCAGCACGCATATAAACATTGTGATCGTTAAGGTCTATCATCTTCTACGCAAAATAGGGAATTGGCCCACAAGTTTGGCTATTTTTGCGGTTCAAACACCACCAAAGATGTACAGATCTCATACTTGCGGCGAATTGCGCGCATCACACATAGGACAAACAGTAACCCTTGCCGGGTGGGTTCAGCGCTCGCGTGAATTGGGCGGCATGACCTTTTTAGACTTACGTGACCGCTACGGTATTACGCAAGTAGCGTTTAATGAGGAATGGAGCGCTGAGCTATTAAAAGCAGCACGTAGTTTAGGTCGCGAGTGGGTGGTGCAAATTGAAGGTGAGGTGATCGAGCGTCACAGCAAGAATGCCAACATGCCTACCGGTGATGTGGAGATTAAGAGTGCCAAACTCGTCGTATTGAACGCAGCAAATACGCCTCCTTTTACTATTGAAGAAGAGAGCGACGGTGGCGAAGAGCTTCGCATGAAGTACCGCTACTTGGATTTACGTCGCGGTCCGTTACAGCGCAATTTGGCGCTGCGTAACCGAGTGAACATCGAGGTACGCAAGTATTTGGACGAGCAAGGTTTTATGGATATTGAAACCCCGTTCTTGATTAAATCTACGCCAGAGGGCGCACGTGATTTTGTAGTGCCTTCGCGCATGCAAGAGGGCAAGTTCTACGCATTGCCGCAGAGCCCGCAGACCTTTAAGCAGCTCTTGATGGTGAGCGGGTACGATAAGTACTACCAGATTACGCGTTGTTTCCGTGACGAGGATTTGCGTGCAGACCGTCAGCCGGAGTTTACACAGATTGACTGTGAGATGGCCTTTGTAGAGCAAGAAGATATCTTGAATACGTTCGAGGGATTGTTGCTTCACTTGTTGAAAGACGTGAAAGGTGTTGAAATTGATAGTGTGCCGCGCATGACTTATGCAGAGGCGATGGAGCGCTATGGAAATGATAAACCGGACATCCGTTTCGGGATGGAATTGGCCAACCTAAATGCGCTAACTCAAAACCTCGGTTTCATGGTCTTTGACCAAGCCGAGACTGTGTTGGGTATTGCCGTACCGGGCGCCGCTTCATGGACGCGTAAGCAGATTGATAAGTTGACCGATTGGGTGAAGCGCCCAGACATCGGCATGAAGGGCATGGTGTACTGTAAAGTCAATGAAGACGGTACCTACAAGAGCTCAGTAGATAAATTCTATACACAAGAGCAGCAAGCTCATTGGGCGAAGGCTGCTGATGCTAAGCCAGGCGATTTGATCCTGATTTTGGCAGGTGAAGAGCGTTTGACGCGCAAGGCAACTTCTGAATTGCGTCTTCACATCGCAGAGGAAATGGGCCTACGAAACCCTGAGGTATTTGCGCCATTATGGGTCATGGACTTCCCGTTGTTGGAATGGGACGACGAAACGGAGCGTTATCACGCGATGCACCACCCGTTTACTTCTCCAAAGCCCGAGGATATCGCCCTCATTGATACAGATCCAGGAAACGTTCGTGCCAATGCGTACGACCTTGTATTAAACGGAAACGAGATCGGCGGGGGTTCTATTCGTATCCACGACAGAGCCTTGCAAAGCCGCATGTTTGATTTGCTAGGATTTAGCAAGGAAGAAGCAGAGAAGCAGTTTGGTTTCTTGATGAGTGCCTTCGAATATGGCGCGCCACCACACGGTGGTTTGGCCTTTGGTTTTGACCGATTGGTGGCCATACTTGGAGGCGCTGAGGTCATCCGTGATTTCATTGCGTTCCCGAAGAATAATGCGGGCCGCGATGTGATGATTGATGCCCCGGCAACCATCGACGAAGCACAGCTCAATGAGCTTTGCCTTTTGTCTACTGCGCATCCGGAGGAAAAGTAAGGCCCAATTTTTGTAGCTTTAGGGTCCTTAACACATCCCTATGCTACGTAAACTTTTACTATCGTTTACCTTTTCTGCCACTGCCCTTTTCGCCACTGCTCAAGACCGCGCGTCTAACACGCTGACTACTAGCGAGATTGAAAACATGACATGGGTGGAAGCCATGCAGGATTACCGCGTGAACTTCCATACTGTCGTCGAAAAATTTAATGCCGAATTTGACGGTAAACCTTACGAAAAAGGACACGGCTGGAAGCAGTTCAAGCGTTGGGAATATATGATGGGCCAGCGTGTTGGTGAAACGGGTGTACGTCCACATCCATCGGTTTTGTACCAAGCCATTCAGCAGCAACAAGCATCTTCCACGACAGAGTATGGCGAATGGTCTTCAATGGGTCCGTTTAATGCGCCAGCAAATAATGGAATCGGCCGAATAAATGGAGTTGCTTTTCACCCTAACCACCACGATACCATCTATGCAGGTGCTCCCGCAGGAGGCTTGTGGGTGAGTTATGATGACGGCCAGAGTTGGACAACATTCACAGACGAACTTACGAACTTAGGGGTCAGCGATCTAGCTATTGATCCCTTGCATCCTGATACAATGTATCTAGCAACAGGTGATCGCGATGCTGCAGATACCTACAGCTTTGGCCTACTTAAATCTACGGACGGTGGAATCACTTGGAACAGTACTTCGCTTTCATGGTCGACCTCTCAAAATTACCGCATAGCACGTATTGTAGTCCACCCAGATAGCACACACATTGTAATTGCTGCGACAAACGGAGGGATTTATCGTAGTACCAACTACGGTCAAAACTTTACATTAGAACAAAGCGGATCCTTCTACGGAATGCGCATGGGCCATGGAGATACGGTTTTTGCTACTACAAGTGGCTCAAGCCCAAAATTATATCGTTCAGCCGATGCGGGCGATACATGGACGCAAATGACGAGTGGTCTACCCACAAATGGAAAATACCGTTGTGAAGTGGCTGTGAGCTCAACACCGGGTAAAGTTTATCTAGTTTACGGTTCGTCAAATTATGGTTTTGGCGGTTTATACCGTTCTACTAATGGCGGCTCGAACTGGACTTTAATGAGCTCCACACCTAATATCATGGGCTGGTCAAACACGGGGACCGGTTCCGGCGGTCAAGCCTGGTATGATTTAACCATTGCATGTGACCCTAATTCAGAAAACACGGTTTACGTCGGTGGGGTCAATATCTGGAAGTCAACCAATGGCGGAGCCAATTGGAGTTGCGTGGGTCATTGGTATGGCGCCGGGTCTACGCCATTTGTTCATGCCGATCATCATCACGCTGATTTTAGACCAGGAACATCTGAACTTTATGCGGCTACTGATGGTGGTGTATTCAAAACCAGTAATGCAGGCGCATCATGGGATGACTTGATTTATGGCATGAACATCACACAGTACTATAAGATTAGTCAAAGCACTTCAGATACTTCAGTCGTATTGGCAGGTGCTCAAGATAACGGATCACATTTACGAAGCTCGACTATGAATTGGTCGAGAGCTACCGGCGGCGATGGAATGGACAACGGCGTAGATGCCGTGAACGACAATCTGATGTATACCTCCATTTATTATGGAGATTTCTACAAGAGTACGAATGGGGGTGCATTCTTCAGTTCTATCAACACGCTTTCGGTAGCAGGATCTGGAAATTGGGTAACGCCGTTCAATGTTGATCCAGTCACCACGAATACTATTTACGCAGGGTTTAAGAAAATATGGAAATCAACCAATGCAGGCGGTTCGTGGGCGGCAACGTCTTCAAATAACATTAGTGGAAATTCTAATATTGACGAATTTGAAGTGGCACCTTCGAACACAAACTATATCTACGCGCTCATCAATAGCAATATTTTCCGCTCAACGAATGGAGGAAGCAGTTGGTCTAGCATTACACCGTCCGGCTCAATGAGTCCTTCACCGAACAATATTTCAGGTGTGGCCATTGATCCAGACGATGAGGATCACATCGTTATTTCCATTAGCGGCTATGCCGGTAATAAAAAGGTTATGGAGTCTTTCAATGCAGGTTCAACATGGACCAATCTTAGTTCAGGCTTGCCAAATGTACCGGCAACTGCAGTGGCTTTTGAAGGCGGGTCAAGCGACGGTATTTATGTCGGCACGGATATAGGAATGTATTACACGAGCTCCAATTTTCCGTCCTGGATAAGCTTCAATAAAAACTTGCCTAATGTCATCATCTCCGATATAGAGGTCTATGAAGACGATGCACTAATACGTATTGGAACGTATGGTCGTGGCGTTTGGCAGAGTCCGCTAATGAGCGGCTTTACGACAGCACCTATAGCTTCATTTACTGCAGACCCATTGGCAACGTGCTCCTTAGGAGATACCATTTCCTTAACGGATTTGTCAGGAGGATTACCAACAGCTTGGCACTGGCAAATCTCTCCTTCTACGTACAACTTTGTGGGCGGGACTAACGACAGTTCGCAATACCCTAAAGTACTTTTCTCATCAACTGGAGCGTATTCGGTTACGTTGACGGTAAGCAACAATTACGGTACAGACGATACGACGGCATTCCAGATTTTAGGGGTCGGTGGTGCGCCTTTGCCGTTTACAGAAGATTTTGAATTGGGCCTCTCCGGTTGGGAAATTGCCAATCCAGATGCGGGCATTACATGGGCTTCTGCTGCAGTAAACGGCACGAGTCCAGGAAATACGGCTATGACGGTGAACCATTATTCTTACAGCAGTACGGGTGCGCTGGACGAATTGATTAGTCCCTCACTCGATTTTTCAAACGATACATTAATCAACCTTGAATTCGAATATGCATCGGCTTACTACTCTAGTGGTTATAAAGATAGTTTGAAGGTATATGTAAGCGATGATTGTGGATCAACTTGGGATTTAGTAGCAGGCTATGACGGATCAGAGGCGAGCTTTACTACTGCGGGGGCAGTAACATCCGCCTTTGTGCCCGCCGATTCTACGTATTGGTGCCACGGTTCTTCTTCTGTAAGTTGTCCAACCATTGATTTAGATGCGTACAGCGGTTCGTCTGGCGTTCGCATAAAATTTGTAGCCGTAAATGGCTATGGAAATAACATCTATTTAGATAACATAAATATTTCTGGACAAGCACAATTACCACCTGTAGCTGCTTTCACGGGCGATACTGCAGGCTGTACAGGAAAGGCCCTTCAGTTTTATGACTATACTGCACCTACAGCATCGGCCCGCTTGTGGTCGTTCCAGGGCGGTACACCAAGCACAAGTACTTCAGCAAATCCAGTGGTGACCTATTCTACGCCTGGAACATATGATGTAAAATTGGTAGTATCAAATGCCGCAGGGGTAGATTCCGTGGTGATGCCTAACTACGTTACGATCGTCAGCGCTCCAGTCGCGGACATAATTTTAACGACCTCGGGTTCTACAACCTTATGTAATGGAGATAGTGCAACATTTACCGCAACACCAACGAATGGAGGTTTGAATCCAACCATTAATTGGATACTCAACGGTACTGTGGTATCGAGCAATACATTCACGTATAGCGGAACCTTCGTGAACAACGATGTACTTAAAGTAGAAATGTTAAGTTCGGACGATTGTGTTGCCAATCCTTCCGTAGCCGATTCATTAACCTTGACGGTAAACAGTTTACCTTCGGTAACGCTTGGGTCACAAGGGTATGTGTGTGAATTGGACGGACCGCAGTTGCTTTCAGGAGGGCAGCCTTTGGGTGGCGTATACAGCGGTTCCGGAATTGTTAATGACAGCATCTATCCGTCAACAGCGGGCGTGGGGTCTCACTGGGTGTATTATACCTACACTGATGCAACTACAGGCTGTTCTAAGACGAAGCAACGTGCGATCAGTGTACAACCTGCGCCCGGTAAGCCTACCGTATCGCAAAACACGACGGGTGAGTTAGAAGCGGCTACACCAGCAGGAACATTTACCTATGAATGGTTAGACGCGAATATGGATCCCATCAGCGGAGCAACTGGCGCGACCTTCTTGCCACAATCGAACGGGGATTATTATGTTCGAATTTTCTCCAACATTCTATGTTCGAATGTGTCGGATGTGTATGGCGTGGTGAATATAGGATTCGGTGAGGCGTTAACTTCGGGATGGAGTGTCTATCCAAATCCGGCGCAAAAAGTTTTGACTATCAGAATTGAAGGATCGGCAGACGTTCGGTTATTGGATGCTGCAGGCCGATTGGTGTACAAGGGAACAATAAGCGGTGAAGCCAATCTTGATGTAGAGAATTGGGCGCGCGGCACTTATGTACTCCAGATTATAACCGATTCAGGTATAGAGAATGAAGCAATAGTGCTGCACTAAGCAACGGCATTGCGATAAAACAAAACCCCCCGGAGCGACAGCTCCGGGGGGTTTTTTATGCTTAAAATTTTGTAACGATTACGCGACAACCATGTGTGCAATCATGCTTTTAAATAATTCCAATCCGTCCTCATTCTTGAGCTCTGCATCTGCCGCGCGTTCGGGGTGAGGCATCATGCCAAAAACATTTTTTGCTGCGTTAGAAACGCCTGCAATGTTCTCTAGCGCGCCGTTAGGGTTAACGGCAGGGCCAACTTCACCTTCAGCAGTGCTGTATTGGAAAAGAATCTGGTCGTTCGCTTTTAATTCTGCGAGCGTTTCTTGCGAACAATAATAATTCCCCTCACCGTGGGCGATTGGGATTTTATAACCGCGCGTATGATCTAGGTCAGCACTTATACCTGCCGATTTAGAAACGGGTTTGATGAATACGTTTTTACAAATGAACTTGTGACTATCGTTGTGACGGAGCGCACCAGGCAACAATCCACTTTCTGTAAGGATTTGGAACCCATTACAGACGCCCAAAACGTAGCCGCCGTTATTTGCAAATTCAACTACACTGCCCATGATCGGACTCATTTTTGCGATGGCCCCAGAACGGAGGTAATCTCCATAGGAGAACCCGCCCGGCAACACTACACAATCCACGCCCTGAAGGTCCGTGTCTTTGTGCCATAAGTTGACCGTTTCATGCCCCATAATGGTTCCGAGTACATATATCATGTCTTGGTCACAGTTTGACCCTGGGAAGGTGATTACACCGAATTTCATAGCAATGTGCTTAAAATAATTTCAACAAAGGTACGTGGTTTTAGGCGAATATGCGACTAGGAAAGGCGGTGGGATAAGGCATATAATACACGAGCACCAACATTGGCATCCCATTGATTTTCACCAGGAACTACCTCGACTAAATCGGCGCCAATTATTTTACGACCAGAGGCGAGAACGGCATCAATGAGGTGAAGAAATTGGGCCATTGATAAGCCCCCGGGAACTGGCGTACCCGTTCCGGGACAGAGGGAAGGATCAAGCCCGTCTATATCCACACTTAAATACACATGCTGTGGCAAGTCCGCGACAATCGTTGCGCTTACGGCAGCCCAATTACGTCCCGAAAAAAGTTGCTGGTTCATTGCCCTGTCGGTATGCACAGTGATGCGCTGGTCCTTTTCAATCATGGTAGCTTCCGCGTGGCAGTAATCGCGTAATCCGACGATGCACAATTGGTCCGTCAAGCCCTCATTTAAGGCATTGTACATAATGCTCGCGTGCGAATAGGTGAAGCCTTCGTAAGCATTCCGGAGGTCGGCATGCGCATCAATCTGCAGTATACCAAAGCTGCCATACTTCGCTTTGTGAGCGCGCAAGGAACCTAAGGATGTACTGTGGTCGCCGCCTAAAAGGATGACACGACGGTCTTTTGCCAATAATTGGCTTACATTCTTTTCAACCCAACGGTGGAAATGTCCGCATTTATCATTGATCTCGTCGAGCAAACGCAACTCTAGGTCACTAACATCGTCTTGTTCGTATGCCGTCAAATATTGAGAGGCTTTTTCACGCAGGTTCGCACTGGTTTCTGCCCATGCTTCGTCGATGGGGTGCATCCAGATGCCCCGCTGCCAGCCGTTGGGAAACTGTTCATCGAACAGGTCCACCTGCGCGGAGGCCACCTCAATTTCCGCGGGACCTTCAGCAGTTCCTGCGCCATAACTCACAGTCACCTCCCAAGGCGCTGGAAAAACATGAATGTCGCATTCGTCTGCATCGAAAGGCAGACCGAATAGATGGGTGTTTAATGCCGGTTCGTTCGGATCAAACGCCACGATTTTGGCTTCTTTATCCATTTGGGTATTTAATTGAGCGAAAATTACGGATTGTAGATTGATAACGGTAGATTTTTTATACGCACTAAAGAAGATTTTTTGAGCCGGACTTGAAGTGTATAAATACCTGTTTCTAAGGGGCTTTCGTTCCATAAGTAGGGACCAATACCTATGGGGTTTCTGCCGGAGATGCCCTCATAAGAAAGCCATTGAGTGAGGGGGCGGCCGGAGCGGTCTAGAAGCCGAAGGGAAAGGATCTCCCCGGCCGCCATGGATACCCATAGGTCGGTTGAAGGGAGGTAATGGTTGAGATCGTAGCTGAGGTGGGTACGTTGAAGGTGTGCATTGAAATCGGGAGGTGTTGCGGGGAAGGAACAACTGTTTTTTTCATTGGGCGAGGCTTCAGTGGGACAACACCAACGTGCATGATGCGGTACCCAATTCGATGGCGTACGTCCGGAACTTAGAAGGGAAATGCGTTCCCAACTGCGGTGTTCGAGGGGAGCATCCCACGGCGTGTAGTTGAGTTGGTCCAGGGTTTGCGCATCAGTGGTTTGGAGCAGTAGCGAGGTACTGTCGTTCGGCAGTGCGGTAGGACTAGGGAAAGCGCGAAGTTGGTGCGGAGCTAAAAGCGGAAATAGAGGCACTGGTAGAGCACAGAACGAAGGCGGGGTGGTGAAGAAACGGTAGGCGGAGGTCCCTGCGGCCGTTGTTTTTATTAGTCGAAGCGGGTCTAGTCGCAGTGGTCGGTCACTGGTAGAGACTAATTCTATGAATTCGTCCAATTGGTCTGGCGAAGGATGCACTTCATTGATGAAAATTTTTCCTGAATCTGGATAGGTATGTGCTAAAAGCGCGAGGGATGAGTCCCCGAGTAAAGGGGGCAGTGTAGTTTGTTGTACAGGCAAAAGGTAAGGCGCTTCCGGCTGCCATTGGTCTGCGAGATGCGGGAGAAGCATGTGGAGGTAGGGATAGAGTGAATGGGAAAATTGGACGTAGTTTTTACCGTTTTCACCCCCGAAAAGAGCCTTTGGTGGGTTTTTGGGAAGGTTTTTGGGTGGAATTGGTCCTGAAATGGACGTTTGGGTGGAGGTTATGCGCCATTGGGCGTTGGTGTAGGTGATGGAATCGGCGACAAGAAGAAAATCCCCGAAAGATTCGTGCGGAGCATAGGGAAAATGGTACGGTTGAACAGCGACAAGAATGCCCTCGTTTTTAAGGATGAGTACGCCTTGATCGGGCATAGAAAATCCAAGAATGAATGTTGCATTTAGGCCAACGCCGTAGCGGTGAAGGCCAGAATCGAGGGGACAATCGTATGCTTTTTTGACACCACTTTCCGTGATGAGCACCAATTCTGCCGCGGGCATGGCTACGGGACTGTAGGCGATAAAGTAGTCTCCGTCATTTCCTTCGATTTGGTGGATGCCTAGAATTTGCACGCTTTGGCGGGTTGGGTAATCTAGTTGAACAGAATCTAGTGCGAAGAATAACAGGTTACCTGCTGTATCAGTAGTCATTGGGATTTCAATCCAAACTTGCCCCAAGGCTAGGGGTCTTAGGAAGGTGATGTCCCAATAATATTCGCTGAGGTAGGGAAACAATGCGGTGTCCAGAGGCGCCCCTTGTGCTGAACGAGCGATTACACCATTTAAACTTCCTGGCGGGGGAAGAGTCGGTTCGGACCAATGGAGCCGCAGTGTTTGCGGCGTTAAAACGTCAATGTTCAGCAATTTCGGTGCAACGGTATCACGAAAGGCATGTCCATCCGCACGTAATGTTGAAAACAAAAATTTATCCACACGGCTTGAGGAATACGTGCACTGCACGCTCAGACTTTTTGAGGAACGTAGGGTACTATCGGTGGTGCTGAATAAAAGAGAATCCGCGTCATAAATGTGAAAGGTGTAGTTGCTGTCCCGTTCAATACGAAGTGCAACGTTTACCGCACTATTGTTGACGTATCCTGAAATTGCAGCGAGTATGGTATCCTTTTCTGCCGTGTGCAGTACGAAAGAGAGGTCGTCGCTGCTCGAACCCGAGAGTTGTATGGCGTAATAGCCGAAACTTGACTCCATAAAGCGAAAGCTGCAATAATTGGCGCTGGACGGATTAAAATCCATCTGTATGTTTAAGGTCCACACCCCCAAGACTGCGGCGCGACTTTCTCGTCGCCATTCCAAAGAACCCGCAGCTGGCGCAGCGCTTCTCATTCCTTCTGAAGAAAATTGCATCCAGGCAGTATCGCCCTCCCAATCGGTGTGGTAAGCGGTTAATGAATCAAAAAGTGCATAGAATTGGGCTTGGGCCGCGTTAAAAATGAGGCAAAAACAGAGCGTTAGTGCACTACGAAACAAGTGGGTGAACATAAGGCAGTTTAGAAGTAGCTTTGCGGAGTACTATTTAAGTTAAGTCAATTTTTATGAGAATTGCAGTTGTTGGCGCTACAGGTATGGTAGGCCAGATTATTTTGAAAGTATTGGCAGAGCGCAGCTTCCCAGTTACGGAACTTATTCCTGTGGCGTCGCAGCGCAGCGTTGGGAAATCGGTCCAATTCGGTGGTCGCGATTGGACCATTCAAAGCCTGGAGGCGGCCGTTGCTTTGGCACCTGATGTAGCACTTTTCTCTGCCGGAGGCGAAACCTCGCTCGAGTGGGCGCCAAAATTTGCCGCTGCCGGAACGCGTGTCGTTGACAATTCCAGTGCATGGCGTATGGACCCCGATAAAAAGTTGATTGTACCTGAAATTAATGCGGATAAACTGACCGCAGAAGATTACATCATCGCGAACCCCAACTGTTCGACGATCCAGTTAGTTATGGCACTCCACCCACTCCATCAAGCTTTTGGCGCGAAGCGAGTGATCGTGAGTACCTACCAAAGCGTTACAGGAACAGGCAAAGGGGCTGTTGACCAGCTTGAAGGTGAACGCAACGGGGAAGACCCTCAGATGGTTTATCCCTATAAAATTGATCGAAATTGCATACCGCATTGCGATATTTTCCTCGAAAACGATTACACAAAGGAGGAAATGAAAATGACCCAGGAAACCGTCAAAATCATTGGCGATGCAGGTATAAAACTCTCGGCGACCGCAGTACGCGTCCCTGTTCAGGGTGGCCACAGTGAAAGTGTCAACGTGGAATTTGAGCGGGAATTCACACTAGAACACGTGCGGAAAGTATTGAAGGAAACGCCTGGGGTTACGCTTCAAGACAGACCGGAATTCAATACCTATCCCATGCCTCTTATGGCGGAGGGAAAGGACGATGTCTTTGTGGGCCGATTGCGCCGCGACTTCACCACAGACAACGCCCTGAATTTATGGATCGTTAGCGACAACCTCCGAAAAGGCGCCGCGACAAACACGGTTCAGATTGCCGAAATACTAGTAAAAAGGGGCTTCATCGGATAATTTTCTCGAAGGATGACTGTCGTCAAAAACACCGGTGCTGTTTTTGCGTTACTTAAGTATGAGATTTAAAGCAATAGCAATGGCCTTGTTCGCACTCACCGCGAGCTGTACGGCACAAACCAATAAGAAGATGAGCGATGCATATGCGATGGCCACCATACCCGCACCCGCAGAAGGACAGGAAGTAGCCGTCTTGGCATCCGGCTGTTTTTGGGGAACAGAATTTTACCTGCAAAAAATACCCGGCGTACTAGCCACTACTTGCGGTTATACTGGTGGCATGGTGAAGAATCCAACATACCGCGAGGTGTGCAGCAAACGCACAGGGCATTATGAGGCGGTGCATGTAGTATTCGATCCCGCGCAGGTATCCTTTGAAGAGATAGCTCGTGTGTTTTTTGAAACGCACGACCCCACACAGCGCAATGGACAGGGTCCTGATATAGGTCCACAATACCGCAGTGCTGTTTTCTTCCAGGATCAAGCGCAGCGAGAGGTTTCCGAAAAATTAGTTGGACTGCTTGAGGCCAAGGGTTACGACGTAGCAACCGAGATATTACCTGCGGCAACCTTCTATTCGGCGGAAAATTACCACCAGGATTATTATGACAATAAAGGAGGCACTCCCTATTGTCACGCCCCGCGGAAATTGTTTTAACCGGCAAAAAAAATGGCGGCCACAAAAAAACCCGGCGCATCGCGCCGGGTTTTTTTATAAATCAAAGTTTCTTTAGTCTTTAACCAATTCGAAGTCTTCCATAAACTTCGTGGTGTAAACGCCTTTGCGGAAATTCTCATCGCGCAATAACTGCTGATGGAAGGGAATCGTTGTATTAATCCCTTCAATAACAAATTCGTCCAAGGCACGCTGTAACTTAACTATAGCTTCATCACGAGTTCGCGCCGTAACTATGAGTTTTGCGATCATCGAATCGTAAAAAGGTGGAATAATATACCCACTGTAGCAGTGCGTATCTAGGCGAACACCGTGACCACCCGGCGCGTGGAATGATCCAATCTTACCTGGGCATGGTCGAAAATCGTTGAAGGCGTCTTCCGCATTGATGCGCACTTCAATACTGTGCATTTCCGGGAAGTAATTCTTGCCTGATATTTTTTCGCCCGCGGCGACTTTAATTTGCTCACGAATCAAATCGAAGCCAACCACTTGCTCAGTGATAGGATGCTCAACTTGAATACGCGTATTCATTTCCATGAAGTAGAAATTGCGGTCTTTGTCCACTAGGAATTCTACTGTTCCAGCTCCTTCATACGCAATGAATTCTGCAGCCTTGACAGCGGCATCGCCCATTTTCTTGCGCAGTTTATCGGTCATGAATGGCGAGGGAGTTTCCTCGACCAACTTCTGATGACGGCGCTGAACGGAACAATCACGCTCCGATAAATGACATGCTTTACCGTAACTATCACCAATGACTTGGATCTCGATGTGACGTGGCTCAAGGATAAGTTTTTCCATGTACATACCGTCGTTACCGAAGGCAGCAGCAGATTCTCTTCGTGCACTTTTCCAAGCTCCTTCAAGCTCACTTTCGGCAAATACGGCACGCATACCCTTACCGCCACCACCGGCGGTCGCCTTCATCATTACGGGGTAGCCAATTTTTTTTGCGGTTTTACGCGCATGCTCGAGCGATTCAAGAATACCTTCAGATCCTGGTACACACGGTACACCAGCTTCTTTCATGGTTTCCTTAGCCGTCGCTTTGTCTCCCATTTTATCTATTTGCTCAGCCGTAGCACCAATAAATTTGATCCCGTGCTCTGCACAAATTCTAGAGAATTTAGCATTTTCACTTAAAAACCCGTATCCCGGGTGGATGGCATCCGCGTTTGTTATTTCTGCGGCAGAAATTATGTTTGGGATACTTAAGTAGCTTTCTGACGATGCTGCAGGTCCGATACAGACCGCTTCATCCGCAAAGCGAACATGCAATGAATCGGCATCTGCCGTCGAATAAACAGCAACCGTTTTAATGCCCATTTCTTTACACGTGCGAATGACGCGAAGGGCAATCTCACCACGGTTGGCAATGAGTACTTTCTTAAACATAACCTGGTAGGTTTAAAATGAATTAAGAAGGATCAACCAAGAATAATGGCTGGTCGTATTCTATAGGTGTCTTGTCGTCAACAAGAATCTTGACAATTTTACCGCTGACCTCACTTTCAATTTCATTGAAAAGCTTCATCGCCTCGACGATACAAAGTACATCACCTGGTTTGATGGAATCGCCAATTTTTACGAACGCATCTTGATCAGGCGATGGTGTGCGGTAGAACGTACCGATCATTGGCGATTTGATCGTAATGTAGTTGGCGCTGTCATCGACTTCCGCTGGTACGGTTGGCGCAGCTGGCGCAGCTTCGACAGGAGTAACGGCTGGCGCAGCTACCGGCATTTGCTGCGGTGCCACGGCCTGAACGTACGTTGGCTGGTCGCTGGCATCTGGCCCAGTTTTAATATTAATCTTGAAATCTTCTGTTTCTAAGCTCACTTCTTGAGCACCACTTTTGGCGACAAATTTGATGAGCGCCTGGATTTCTTTCAAGTCCATTTTAAATGTATTTAGGAATATGAAGTTACGAGTTATTTTTTATCGATGGCCCATTTTACCCACATGGCACCCCAAGTAAACCCACCGCCAAATGCAGCGAAGAAGATGTTATCTCCTTTCTTGAATTTATCCCGGTAGTCCCACATTCCCAGAGGAATGGTTGCAGATGTAGTGTTGCCGTATTTTTGAATGTTGACGACCACTTTTTCTTTGGTCAATTCCATTCTACGCGCTGTCGCGTCTATTATTCTGAGATTTGCTTGATGCGGCACTAAATACGCGACATCCTCTCCGGTTAGGCCATTTTTTTCGAGCAGTTCTGCAGAAGTATCGGCCATCCGGCTCACTGCGAAACGAAATACACTTTGACCTTCTTGTCGAATGGCGTGTTGCTTATTATCAATGGTTTCGTGTGATGGAGGCAGGAAAGATCCCCCTGCTTCAATACGCAAGAAGTCACGACCTGAGGCATCAGTGCGTAGAATTTCATCTTGAACCCCCAAGCCTTCTTCGTTTGGCTCCATCAAAGCCACACCACAACCGTCTCCGAAAAGAATACACGTGGTTCGATCGGTATAGTCTACAATAGAGCTCATTACATCAGAACCAACGACCAGCACCTTCTTATACTTACCACTTTCAATGTATGCAGCAGCGTTACTCACGGCATAAAGAAAGGAAGAACAGGCGGCCTGCAAGTCGAAAGCATAAGCGTTTGTCGCGCCGATTTCTTGTGCGATATAGGCGGAGGTAATAGCAACCGGCATATCAGGGGTTACCGAAGCTAGGATAACAAGGTCTACATCATCTACAGTAACACCGTATTCCTCCTTCATTGCTTCAACGGCCTTAATAGCAAGGTAAGAAGCTCCCATGCCTTCTTCGGGTTTAAGAATACGACGTTCTTTGATGCCCGTGCGAGTGGTAATCCACTCATCATTCGTATCGACCATGGTCGCCAACTCATCGTTGGTCAACACATATTCTGGAACATATCCGCCAATAGCGGTGATTGCTGCTTTCATGGTTTCTTCACTTGTGGGGGCTAAAATAGGCCCCCCGGAACACTTAGAGGGGGTTAAAAAAGAAAAAGTAGCCCAAAATTGAGCTACTTTTTTAACAATCAATGTTTTATAGAATGGCTTACGCCTTTTCCATAACTACTTTACCCTTGTAGTACAACTTACCCTCGTGCCAATGTGCGCGGTGGTACAGGTGTGCTTCACCAGTGGTTGGACAGATAGCCAGTTGCTGATCAGCTGCCTTGTAGTGTGTTCTACGCTTATCTCTTCTCGTGCTCGACTGTCTGCGTTTAGGATGTGCCATCTCTACTTAATTATTTATTCAACAAGTTTTTTAGTTGATCCCATCTAGGATCTGTCTTTTCTTCTTTTTCGTCTTCTTCCTCTTCAATGAAATCTTCAAGACCGCTGCCAGCATTTGGGCCTAAGAGCTTCGATGGAATACTGAGAACTACTAGTTCGTAGATCATTTGACCTACGTTAAACTTATAGTCACCGTGCGGTAAAATGAGGAGCTCCTCATTTTCATCGTTGTATTCATCGCCGAACTTAATCTGCATTGCAAAGCTATTCGTAAGTGCCTGCGTGTACACTTCATTTGTAACGTCGCAAGGTGCTTCAATGTTTCCAGTGAAGCGCCATTCTAAATCTAGAACTGTTTCACTTTTCAACATCATTAGCTCAGCCTTTCCAATTAAACCCTGGTAGTCTGAATATTCAAAGAGTGTAAAGAACGTATCATCCAAATCATACTGAAACTCGTGCGGTCCTAACGCTAAGCCTCTAAAGGCAATGTCAAAATCGCGTTTTTTCACAGGTCAAGTATCACTGAATGAGCGGGCAAAGATATCGAAATTGTTGAAAACTTCTAACTCTTCTCTTTTTGTTTTTTTAGCGGGTCTTTTGTCATTTCATCATACGCCTGACGCGCATGGTGAACATCGATGGCAGTATAGAGTGCATTTCTCATGGAAGTAGCATCTGCCTTGCCTTTACCGGCCAGGTGCATCGCTGTTCCATGATCGGGAGATGTACGCACAATATCGAGTCCAGCAGTGAAATTAGTTCCACTACCCATGGCTAAAGATTTAAAGGGAACCAATACCTGGTCATGGTACATGCCTAAAACAGCATCAAATTTTGACTCAAATCCTTGTCCAAAGAAGCCGTCTGCTGGGAACGGTCCCTTAACGATCGCACCGTTGTTTTGCGCTTTCTCGATTGCAGGTCGAATGATTTCTCGTTCTTCTGTTCCTATGGTACCCATTTCGCCGGCATGTGGGTTCAGCCCCAATACGGCAATACGTGGTTTTACGATTTTAAAATCGCGCTTCAAACTGCTCGTTAAGCGCTCAATGGCGCTGCTTATGGAAATTTCTGTTAGTTCCTCTGCCACCTTAGAAATAGGCACATGGCCTGTAACTGTAGCGACTTTTAATTGGTCCGACGATAATATCATGAGGACGTCATTGCCAAAGTGTTGCGCTAGATAACCGGTGTGACCGGAGAATCCTTCGACGTTCGCTGCGATATTGTGTTTATTGATGGGTGCAGTAAGTAGGGCGTGAATTTTCCCGCCTTTTGCAGCTTCAATAGCTGCGTCAATACTTTTTAGCGCATAAGCGCCGCTAACATCTGTGGGTACGCCTAAAGTGATTTCGACATTGTCGTCCCAACTCAACACAAGATTGTTTTTGTCTTCTCTAATATCCTCGATGGTATCGCAAAGATTAAACTGGAAGTCGCGTTTGTCGATGGCGTTTCTATGGTAGGAAGCCAATTTACTCGAGGCAAATACCACTGGCGTGCACAGCTCTGCAATTCGGGTATCCTCCAGCATCGAAATGATAACCTCCATGCCGATTCCATTTAAATCGCCACAGGTAATTCCAATCACCGGCTTTTCTAAAACCGTTTCTTCATACACGGCTGTATTGGAACTCGCAGAAAAATTGATGTCGTACAGGTCCTTCTGCAAGTCATATTCCGATTGAACGTCTTCACTAACAGGAGACGCTTTTACATCTTTTCCTTCGCGGCGTTTGTTTCGGTTATTTCGGTTGCGGCCACGGTTATTCCTGTTTCCTCCGGCACCGTCTTCCTTCGCACCGCTTTCTGAAGCTTTTACCTCACCTGATTTTGCGGGATCGCTTGATGCCGCTTGACCTTCGCCTTCCTTTTTACCGCGGTTACGGTTTCTATTTCTACCGCCACGACTCCTTCTCCGTTCATTGCTGTCTTTATTCTGGCCTTCGGGAGTATTGGGTTTGTTCGGTGTATTTTCTTTAGCGTCACTCATAGTGTTACTTCAGGTTGTTTATGAAGTCAAAAAGTAAACGGACCCCAATCCCGGTTCCGCCTTCGACTTGGTAGCCGGCGCGCGATTTTAAAAATGCGGGTCCAGCGATATCTAAGTGAATGTAAGGATAATCGGTGAAGTGCTCTAGGAATTTACCCGCAGTGATGGCTCCAGCTTCAGCGCCACCGATATTTTTCATATCCGCAATTGGGCTTTTTAGTAAATCCTTGTATTCATCCCAGAACGGAAATTCCACCACCCGCTCGTGTGTGCGGTAGCCGCTTTCTTGAAGCGCTAGCATGCGCTCCTTTGGTGCATTACCCATTCCTACGATTGCATAGCGACCTATCGCTCTTGCGGCCGCCCCTGTCAAAGTAGCGAGGTCAATGACTAATTCGGGATTGTAGCGTTTGGCATATACCAAAGCATCCGATAGAATTAATCGGCCTTCGGCGTCGGTATTCATCACCTCTACGCTTGTACCGTCCGAAATAGTAATAACGTCACCAGGCGTAACTGCGTTGCCCCCGGGGCGGTTGTCTGTAGCAGGAACGAGTCCTATAATGTGTACCGGAAGATTGGCTTCTGCGGCCGCGCTCATTGCCCCAATAACAGCTGCGGCACCACCCATATCAGATTTCATATCGTCCATGAAGTTAGACGGCTTGAGGCTCAAACCACCAGTATCATAGACTACCCCCTTACCAACCAGCACCAACGGCTTTTCATTGGTAGCGTGCTTGGGTTTGTGCTCCATGATGATGAAAACGGGAGGCTCTGTGGAACCGTAATTAACGGCCAACAAACCGCCCATTTTTAGGCTTTCAATTTGTTTTTTCTCGAGCACTTCTATTGAAAATCCGTGACGTTTGCTCGCTTCTTTTGCTTGTTTCGCAAGATCAGTTGCCGTTAAATCGATAACGGGCGTATTGACCAATTCACGCGCAAAAAGCGTTCCCATGGCCGCAATAGTAATAGGAGCTAGCGCTTGTTCATCTTCTTTTGAAACGAACAATTGGGCCATGGAATTTTTGCGTTTATGGCTGTCTGAGAAGTACCGGAGGAATTGGTAATTGCCCAGGATGGCTCCTTCAGCGACATGCGGCACATGTGCGCCTAAAATGGCAATGCGGTCTAGATGAGCTGCATTCGCCTTAAGGACCAATTTATTCCCGGCTTGGCGCATCTTTTCTGCACGCGCATCAGCATCTATGCTCTTTCCTAGCTTATACACCCAAGCAGAATCTGTGCCTGCTTGAACTTCCAGCCATTGTTCTTCAAACTTTTCGCCAAGCGCACGAACGCGATCGAGTTGTGCCTGGTTTAAATGTTGAGAAAGTTCTTTTGTATCGCTATAAACAATAGCCATGCTGCCATTGTAATCAGGGGTGTATGTGGTGATTTTCATTGCTTCATTCATTTAGTGTCAAATGTACTATTTTAACCAACCACAAAGAACCCTTCATGTTTACTGGAATTATTGAAAAATTAGGCACGGTTGCTAAGGTCGAAAAGAACGGCGGAAACCTTGAGTTGTATGTCGCTTCAGACCTCGCTAGCGAGTTAAAAATAGATCAAAGTGTTGCGCACAACGGTATTTGTTTGACCGTAGTAGAAATTTTTGGCGACCGAACCTATCGCGTAACGGCCATAGAGGAGACCATCGCTAAAACCGCTATTGGGGATTTACAAGAAGGCGATCCCATAAACCTTGAACGGTGTATGACGATGGGCGCGCGTTTGGATGGTCACATTGTTCAGGGTCACGTGGATCAAATAGGTGAATGTACTTCCATAAAAGAGGAAGACGGATCGTGGATTTTTTCATTTTCCTACGACCCATCCCTTGGCAATGTTACGGTAGAAAAAGGGTCCATTACGGTGAACGGAACATCACTTACTGTAGTCGATTCCGTAGCGGGAGGTTTTAGTGTTGCCATCATCCCTTACACCTATGAGCACACGGTGTTTCATCATTTAAAATTGGGCGATCGCATTAATTTGGAATTCGACATTATCGGAAAATATGTTGCCCGAATGCTTAGCGGTTATAAAAAGTGAGAACGGTCCGCTACATTGGCGTCTTAGACGATGAAATTATAGCGGTTCGGGGAATGGTTTTTCAATTGGAAAAACTGTTGCCTAATGCTGAGGTTAAGGGGTTTACTCAATATCGAGAATTTGAATTATGGTGTGAAAACAACACGCCAGAATTAGTTTTTTTAGATATGGAAATGCCCCAAGCCATGGGACTCAATGTTGCGAAAAGAATACAGCCGGATGTGGGAAATATAGTGTTCGTTACGGCGCATTCTCATTACAGTTTAGAGGCGTTTGAAACAGCGGTAGATTACATTTTAAAGCCCATTACTCCAAAGCGTTTAGAACAAGCCCTGGCAAAAGTGGAATCACTTGTTCCGGTAAAGGTGAGTCAGGAACAAAAGATAAAACTGCTGTTAAAAGGGACGTTTCGTGAACTGCCTGAGGCCGATATTGCTTACTTGCGTGGACAACGCAATTATACGGAAGTGGTGTTGACCAACGGCGAACACCACCTGATGGCGCGGACACTAAAAAGCTTCACGGACGTATTGAGTGATGCCTTTGTCCGCATTCACAAAAGTATCGTGGTTCAACGCGCGTTGATTGTAAAGATCCAGACCAGCAATCCTCCATTTGTTGTTCTTCAAGACGGGACACAGCTGGACGCTGCTAAGGCACGCTTAAAAACCTTGGATAGCGATGAATAAGTGTCTATTTCTTGCGGTGTTCGCAGTGCTCTGGTCGGGGTGTTCGCGGTCGGAACAAGCGGGTGTGCCAAACAGCATATACGAGGCCTTTGCTAAACATCCTGATTCTGCTAGATTCGAATCATTGATGCTAGATTTGGTTGAGAGTGGTGATCAGACCGAAGAAGCTTGGGGGGCTTATTTTGTTGCGCGCGACATAGTAAGAAACGGCGTGAGTTTTGATGCGATAACTTATTTAGAGCGGGCAGAATTACTTTTCCGCGCAACGAAAAATAGTGAGGGAATCAAACGCCTTTTATTGCTGAAGGCTCATGCCTATTGGGCACTGGGTGGCGGTGAGGAAATTTTATCCATTGCTGAAGAGACCATGCGCATGCGTGAAGGCAATTCTAAATCGTGGGCCACGGCTGCAGGAAATTACACAACTTATTTGTTGGACTACGGACGCTATGAAGAAGTATTGGTTTATAGCGATTCTGTTTTGGCTATATGTCGCAAAACCGATGGAGGAATCAACCCGAGCGAAGCGTATGCCGTGCGCGCAGAGGCTTTGCAGCAGCTCGACAGAGATGCTGCTGCTGTGGACACGCTCATTACAAGAGCGCTTGAATTGATTGACGGAACTATCCCCGATATAGACAAAAAGAACATTTATTTAAGGGCGTTGAATTTGAATGCTCTGGATCAACCTGCCCTTGCACGCTGTATTCAATTTGCTCATGCGAAGGAGTTTTGGTCCCTTGAGGCTGAAGCTAGAGGGAAGTGGACCGATTACGCTTTGTTGGGCGAAACTTCTGAAACAGCTTTGAAGGCTGAGGTGCTCGCGAACAAGAGGGCACTGGCCGCTGTGAATGAAGGTCAGAGTAAGTTTTTGGCCTTTGAATTGGCCCGTGGGCGCAGCGAAATATTGAGGTACCAACGCGAGTCCAAATTGCGGAAAACGGCCTTAGCTGTGACAGTACTTTTGTTTATCACAGTACTTATAGGCATTCTAGTAAACTACAGGAGCCGCATGATGACTGCTCGTGCGAAGTTAAGCCAACAGGAAGCAGAATTGGCCTTAGAGAATTACAAGAACACTATTCGTCCACATTTCCTCTTCAACCAATTAAACAATGTCAGTGCTTTTCTCAACCAGGAACTCATTGAGCAAGCTCAAGATTATTTGGCAGATTTGGGCCAATTTTTACGCGCCCTCCTTGAAGAACAGGATGATCAGACCATAGAATTGGGTGCCGTTAAGAAGCAGCTTAAAGCTTACGTCGCGCTTCAGAAAAAAGGTTCATATACAAATGTAGCAGTGACGATAGACGTCCCAAAAGAACTACTGAACGTGCAAATTCCCACGGGTTTGTTGCAGCCTTTGGTTGAGAACAGTTTCAAATATGCCGGAAACGAAGCAAGTGCGTCACCGAGCATTCTTATTCAAGCGAGACGCTCAGGTACAATACTTACGTTAAAAGTAGAAGATTCCGGATATGGAGAGTCCAACAGACAAGCTGGGACAGGTCACGGGCTTTCTTTAGTCAAAGACCGCATATCGTTTAATCAATCACGAAGTAAAAAACCTAAGGATTGGACGCTTACGACGTCCTTTAAAAAAGAAAAAGGCACCGTCGTAATGACGATGCCTACATAGGAGCAACTCCTAGGTTTGTTGGTTAGTGACGTAAACGTAAGTGAATTACTCAAAATAGCGCAAACAGACTTATCCTAGTGGCTCTAAACTTATCGTAGGGCCCAGTTTTGGGTATCCATGTTGCCTCCGCAAAGTATAATTCCAGCTTTTCCTTGTAGCGATTTCTTAAGACATGCCGCTACTCCGGTTGCTGCACTGGGTTCAATAAACTGCTTTAGTCGGGCCAGAACAAAGTGCCATGCATCGGTTATTTCCGCTTCAGTAACCAGCGAAATTTCATCGACATGGGATTGAATAATGGGGAAATTTCGCTTCCCCAATGAGGTCTTCAATCCATCGGCAATGGTATCGGCAGTTGTCACAGGAACCCAATGCCCACCGTAAAAACTCTCGTGCGCATCTGAAGCATTTGTAGGTTCACATCCTATGAGCTTTGCTGAGCCAAAGTAGGCATTTGCAAGCGCCGCCCCGGACAATAAGCCGCCGCCGCCAACCGGCACAAAGAGGTATTTTAGATCGGGATGTTCCTCGAGCAATTCCATTGTTGCCGTTGCCTGTCCGGCGATAATATCATAGTTGTCGTAGGGGTGAACGAAAAAAGCGCCCTCTTTTTCTTCAACAGCTTTCGCGGTCTGCTCACGTGCATCTAAAGTAGGGGCACAGAATTCGATGATTCCACCATAACTGCGCACCGCTTCAATTTTTGCCTTTGGGGCATTGCTGGGCATGATAATATGTGCTTTTTCACCAATATTACTCGCAGCCCAAGCCAAAGCGGCGCCGTGATTGCCCGAGCTGTGCGTTACAAATCCTCTTCCCTTTGCATGTTCTTGGTTGATGAGCACGGCATTCATGGCGCCCCGGGCTTTGAATGCCCCAGTTTTCTGAAGGTGTTCGCCTTTGAATATGATCGAAGCTCCTGACTTGTTGTCGAACTTTTGAGATTGAAACACGGGCGTTCTATGAATATAAGCGGCTATTCTTGCCTGTGCGGCTTTCAAATCTTCCGCAGTGGGAACATGCTGTAGTGGACTCATACTTGCCGTTTAATTGAATTCATATTTAGGCTTTTCTACGAAAGGCAATCCGTTGCTGTGGACCTCCGCAAGGTAATCACACAACGCTTTCTCGAAGTCGCGCAAGAGTTCCTCCGTGATGTCGTTCGATTTTCCTAAAGCTGCTCCTCTTAGCAAGTGCTCAGGCTGTCCACTTTGTAGTTTAAACATGCCCGAATGCCAAGGGAAGGGGTGCGAAACCAATTCTTTTTTCCAAAGTAACCAGGCGTAGAGTAGGATCTGTAGAGGCTTTCCTTTAGAACCTTTCCACAGATCGTCTAGTCCGGAAAGACTGAGGTCGCTTGGGCCAATTGCGCCACTCTTATAGTCCCATATAATGAAGGCGTTTTCATACACTTCTAATCGGTCAACGACACCATTAAATTTCATGGGCAGCTGAAGTATGGGGTGCAGCATTTCAAAGTCCAACTTCGTTTCCACTCCTTTTAAGATGAGGCTGCCTTGCGCGGCGCGGCGTGCGTCGTACTGCAAGAATTGGCGGATCATTTTTTTACAAATTTCCAAGGTCAGCAAGTTGCGCCCCTGATTCAGTGCACTTTTGGAATACCGCTCAACTTCTATGAGGTAGGTTAAGCCCGCTTCATACGCTTGCGCTGTCCATTGATCTACGTCAATATTCGTGATGGGTTTACCCACGAAAGGTTCGTATACTTTTTCCAATCCCTTATGAATGAGGTTACCCATCACCATTGCACTCACCTGTTCTTCTACTTCCTCTTCTTCTTTAACACGAATCAGTCTTTTCTGATAGAATCGGTCTGGCATACCGGTCAGTTCGTTCAGAGAAGATGCACTTATTCCACGGGCCATCCAGGCTTCAAAAGCCTGAACTACGGACGGTGTTTTTTCGGCTGAGAAAAGTTGTTCCATTGAATTTGGAGCGACAGGGCCTTGAAGGAAGGTACGTGGATGGACGGTGCAGGCGGTATTTTTGAGTTCGTGCTCTAATTGGACCAAAAAACGACTGGGTTCGCCGCCGCCCATGGCTTCGGTATCTGTATTGAACGTGATGGTCGACGAAAGACAACGCTGCTGAATGCGGTAGAAGTGATAGGCATAAACAGCATCTTTCTCTTCGTAAGTGGGGAGGCCATAATTTCGCTTAATGTCGTACGGCAAGAGTGAGTTGAACCGACGTCCCGCGGGCAAAACACCTTCGTTTACCCCCGCGAGAACAACATGTTTAAAATCTAAGGTTCGGCTCTCAAGGATACCCATGATTTGCAGTCCTTCAAGGGGTTCACCCACAAAATCAACCGTTCCGCTTCGAAGCTGCTGCTTGATCAGTTTCAAAAGCACGAGCGGCTCGACTTCTAAAGTAAGCGTTCGCGTAAGTTGCGCTAAGAGCGTATGAATATGGTAGGCGGTGTTTTGCACTAAGGGGTCGTGCTCTTCTGTACGGCCAACGTGTTTTAGCCAGCTTTGCAACGCTGTCATCCAACCTTTGGGGTCCTGCGCTTCAAAGAGTGCGGCATAACCTTTGGGACCTGTTGCACAGCGACGCTCCCATTCTGATGCGCTGGTAAATACTCTGTTCCCCTTCACAATCTCTGCATTCCATTCGAGCGGATTTTCTCCAGCAGGCCCGCTCCAGTATTTGTTGAAAAGAGGATCGGTAAATAAGGCACACAATGACCGGTAGTAAAAAGTCCATTTTTCTGATCTGCGCTGGTTTTTCAGGGCATATTCTATCACTGTAATCCACAGACGGACCGTACCGGCTAGAGCCGTTTGATCCAATGGATATCCCATAGTAATGTTTACTTTATCATAAGCCTCGGGCAAGAAACTAAGCACAGGATTAAGAAGCGATTCATCGGCAAGAACGACGGCGATATCCTTAGGTGAAACGCCTGCGTTTCTCAGCTCGTCGAGGGCACCTGCGACTGCTTTAGCTTGTCCTGTATATTGGCTAGCGCCGACGGGATAGATGTCTTTCGGCAGTGTTTTCCATTCGCTTGCCATGCCCTTTGTAGACGGGACATCTTTTCCGAAAACTTTCTGTCGTTGCACGTGGCTGCGAAGAAAATGTCCGGCCTCGTGAAGCGTGTCGTTGAAGTAATGTGGGTCAATGTCCCAAAGCGTTTGTGTAGGACACGCTTCGCGGACAGATTGAATAATGCTGAGTTCTGCGGTATTCAAGGCGTTCAGACCGGCGATAAGTACCTGCGTAACACCGTTCTTACTGAGGTAAGCAGCAATCGCTTCGGGGTTCGTTGCAAGGTGTCGTGCGGCCAAACCGCTGTACGCTTCACCGTCTTCAAGCAGGGAGGCAGTAAAGGCCTCGTATGTTGCGGGAAGGAGCGCGATAAAATCCGAATACCGACGCATTAATGGCGTTTCTTCACCCGGTTCTAAATCCCATTCTGCTAATTTTTGGACGTTGTATAAATCGCCCAAAACGTGTTTAGGGTTGAGCAGGTAACGGTCTATTTCCCCAAAATCGCCCAGAAGTGTTTGTCCCCAATTGAGGAAACTCCCTAACCCTTCGCTTGTTCCTTGCGGCAAGGCCTGCATACGTGCGTTTTCATAGCAATCGAAAAGACGAACCATTAAGGCCAAAGGTTCGACGACAACTAGGTTGGCCGCTTGCGCAATGAACTGATCGACTGTGGTAAACATTGGCAGGAGCGCCGTGCCTGAAACGTGCTCTTTCAACGCTTCACGCAAGAACAATTCTGCACGCTGGTTGGGCAAAAGCACTAATTTTTCGTGCAGCACGCCTGGCCCATCGATTAATTCTTGAGCGATACGTGAGATAAAAGTGACCATGAATTATTGGAAGAGATTACTTCCCTCAATGTACTCAAAAACTGCCTTAGGCAGCAAGTTGCGAAGCGGTTTTCCTTCTTTAAAACTACTGCGAATAAGCGTCGCGCTTATTTCCATACGCGGTGCAGGCACTACAGTTATTTTCGGGTGTGTGTCAAAATGTGGGTGTTCAATCACTACTTCATTAGAATGGCGTGGATACACGTAGATGTCGTGCAACTCCACAATGCTTTCCACGTTTTTCCATTTGTGTAATCCGCGGAGATTGTCTTCACCCATGATGAGTGAAAATTGGGCCTCAGGATGTTGTTCGCGCAGGTAGGCAAGGGTCTGCGCGGTATAGTTTGGTTGGGGCAAAGAAAATTCTATGGCACTTACGGTCATGCCTTCTTGATCTTCTAACGCTAAGTGAACCAGATGCAGCCGTTCACGGTCCGGTAATAAAGTAGATTTTTTCTTGAAGGGATTGTGCGGAGTTACGACAAAACAAATTTGGTCCAATTCCGTGTAGCGGTAAAAGTATTCGGCCAATGCTAGATGCCCTATATGTATGGGGTTAAATGTGCCAAAGAATAAACCAATGTTACCCTTCATCTTATTTCGCTAAAAAGTCGACCAGTAATTTTTTGGCTTCTGCTTTCGCCCGATCCAGGTCGTCGTTTATGATGATATGGTCAAAGTACTCCGATTGGTTCATCTCCCACGATGCTTTCTCAATCCGGAGTTTAATTTTTTCCGGGCTATCCGTGCCGCGAGCAACGAGTCGGCGCTCCAATTCTTCAATGCTGGGTGCCTGAATAAACAGTGCAAGTGCCTGATCGCCAAAGTGGGCCTTTAAATTCTTACCACCAACCACATCGATATCAAAGCCGACGGCATTTCCATCTTCCCAACTTTTTTCAACCTCGCTTTTAAGTGTGCCGTAGCATTGGCCCGGGTAAACCTCTTCCCATTCTAGAAAGGCTTCTTCAGCGACGCGCTGCTGAAATTCTTTGAGCGATAGAAAGTAATAATCCACGCCATCTTTTTCTGCCCCTCGTGGTCCGCGCGATGTTGCACTGATGCTAAAAGCAAAACCGGGCACCTGTGTCAGCAGGTACTGCACTAAAGTGGATTTTCCGCTGCCCGACGGCGCGGAGAAGATGATTAGTTTTCCTTTTGGAGTGCTCATGGGTGGCGTTACAGGATTAAAGCGTATTTCCTATTTGTTCTTTTATTTTTTCCAATTCATCCTTCATTTGAACGACGTATTGCTGCATGGGTGCATAGTTGCTTTTTGAGCCAAGCGTATTGATCTCACGGCCAATTTCTTGTGCTATAAAGCCCAATTTTTTCCCGGTATTCTCCCCGTGCATCGTTTCACGGAAGTATTTAATATGATTGGCTAGGCGAACTTTCTCTTCGTTGATGTCCAATTTTTCAATGTAGAAAACCACCTCTTGTTCAAAGCGGTTAGAATCTACCTCGATGCCTTCAAGACCTTTCATGAGTCGTTCTCGAACAGCTTCCAGACGCGCACTTTCGTGGGGTTCGATTCCTTTCATAGCGTCTTCTATAGATGCTAATCGCTCCTCATAATCCACCGCTATGGAATCACCTTCTTGAATTCTGAATTCCACAAGGGCTGAAACGGCTTCATGGAGCAGGCCTTTTAAAAAAGCCCATTCCTCCTCGCTCATTTCAGATTTACCACTGCTCATCACATCAGGCATGCTCATCACGGCAGCAATCAAATCTCCTTTGGTCGCGGCTTCTCTCTCGAGCAGGGTGAGCTGCTCTAAGTAAGCTTTGGCCAGTTCCATATTGATGCTCGAAGCACTTTCGATACCCGTCACCTCAGAATAAATGTTGATATCAACTTTACCGCGGTTTAAAGCGGCACCCACAATCTTTCTGATGTCCAATTCTTTTTCACGGAACAGGGACGCAATGCGTGCATTTAAATCCAGCCCTTTGCTGTTTAAACTGCGGATTTCAACGGTGATTTTTTTACCGGCAAATTGGCCAATGGCCTTACCGAAACCGGTCATACTTTGGATCATGGAAACAAAATTTCTGCTAAGGTAGGAAACTCAAGCCACCTTAGGCGTTGCGTTTTCGACCATAAAAGCTCACAAAATAGACACCAGCGAAAATTGCGCCGCCCCCAAAAAGCATATGTATGCTCCATTGCTCGCCTCCAAAGAACAAGCTGAGCAAGCTGGCAATGAGTGGCTGAAGGTAGATGTAGGCGCCTACCGTGGCGGGATGTAAGGTCTTAAGGGCAATGATGTTGCCTAAATACGTAAGGAAGGTGGTACCTAGAATCACGAAGAGCACCGAACCAATAATGGGTCCGTTCCAAAGTTCCCAGGGGATGTTTGGAATTTGAGGACCGCCAAAAGGCAGGACAAGAAATACCCCGAAGGTGAAGACCCAACGTATAACAAAGAGTGCGTTGTAACGGGACATGAGTGGCTTTACCAGTACGAGGTAGGTAGCATAACTGGTTGCATTAATGAGTACGAAAAAGTTTCCGCGCGAGACGTCGTTGCCAAAGAGGCCGCTAAGGTCGAATTCGTTCCCAGAATAGATGAGCCAGAACGCGCCGAAGGCACCCATTAAAATACCAATCAATTTTTCAGTGGTGATGCGTTCTTTCACTAGAAGTGCACCTACAATAAGTACAGCGATGGGACCGCTGACCATCATAATGGACGCGTTGACGGGAGTCGTGATTTTTAAACCTTCGAAGAAAAATAATTGGTTGGTGGTGACGCCGAATGCGGCACAAATGAGCAATCGCAGCACATCTTTTCGTGGAATACGTCGAATGCGATCGGTGCCTGAAACGGGAAACAAAAGCCAGAAAAGCAAGGCTGCTCCGGTGACTCTAAACTGGATAAAAGCCCGCGGCGGAACGGCACCTTGCATGGCATTTTTTGCGATAAGGAAGGAGGCCCCATAAATGAGCGCAACACCTAGTAAGGCAAGGTGTGCAATAAGTACTGCTCTTTTCGCGGAACCGTCCATATCTTAAGCTAGTGCTGCTGCGGCTGCTGCAACAACTTTTGGGCTGTTGCCTATATAAACAGTACCCTCATGGATCAGTACGGGACGCTTTAAAAAGGTGTATTCTTCGAGGATTAACGCCCGGATGTCGCCATCGTTTAGTGTTTTGTCTTTAAGACCTAATTCCTTGTATTTCCTCGCACGTTTCGAAAAGAGCGCCTCTGCGGATCCTGCTAAAGCGATCATTTCATCGATCTGCTCCTCGGTGATGGGTTCGTGTTTTATGTCTTGCAACCGACAGTCGTTAAGATTCCATTGGTTCATGATACGTTTACAGGTATCGCAAGTGCTGAGGTAGTAAATTTTCGACATTGTCTTCTATTTTGCCAGCCAGGGATTTGGGTCTTGAATGTCGGCATCTTTCCAGATGCCTAATTGGACCATGGTTTTGCCTTCTTCATCCGTAAACGCAGTTCCAATGGGCTCTTTTAAGCTCACGAGATCACCGGCTTTAACTTTGACATTGATAAGGTTGCTGTATACGGTGAAGTAATTACCATGACGAACCAACACCATGACATTCGCGCCAGGAATCGGAACAACGGAGCTCACTTCACCTTCGAAAACCGAGCGAACGACGGCTTTCTCTTCTGTCGTGATTTCAATATGAGGGTTGTCCACGATCACGCCTTTGACGATGGGGTGCGGATGTTTACCAAATTTTCCAGTGATAATACCACGTTCCACAGGCCATGGAAGTGCACCTTTATTGGACGCAAAGTTGTTCGCAAGCGCTCTGGCTTCAGGAGTCATGGCGAAGGACGGTCCATCATCACGTACATCTAATCCTTGGGCTTCGCGCGCTTTATCAATAAGCTGTTTTAGGGCCTTATTTGAAGTACGCGTGGAATAGTCTTTGCCGGAAATAAGCCCCAATTCTTTGGCTTCATTCTCTAAACTGCTCCGCTCCGCACGCTCCTTGGCTTTGCGCATTTCTTCTGCAATGATGCGTTTGATCTGTTGCTCAAGTTGTTGCGCTTCGCGTTGCTTTTTGTCGATGTCTTTTTTCAGTGTAGACTCTTTAGACTGCAAGTTTTGTACAGTGGCCTCCTGCGTCTGCGCATCTGCCTGTAGCGCTAATTTCTCACCTTCTTGTGCAGTTTGAACTTGAATTTTTTCGGCTTTTTTAGCGATGAGTGCTTCTCGCTCGCGAGCCAACGTTTCCTGTGCAACAGCAATCTGCTGTACCTGTTGCTCCCGGTAAGCGGCCATATCCTTAAAGTACTGCATGCGCTTAGCGGCTTGCGCAAAACTATTGGAGCTCAAGATAAAGAGTACCTGATCGCGCGGTTTTTGCTGACGTTGCGCGAGTTTAATGAGATCGGCATAATCACTTTTTAAGGAATCTACCCGGGCCTCTAGGGCTTCGATTTCATTAGCCTTACTGACTACTTCCCGGTCAATCGAACGAATTTGACGGTCCATCGTTCGGATGAGCTTATTACGTGCTTCTATTTTTTGATTCAAAGTCTGGAGTTCCGAAAGACTCGCCTCTTTGTTGCTTTTGGTCTTTAAAAGCAATTCACTGGCAAGGTCGATCTGGTCTTGCAACAAAACCTTCTGACGCTGCAGTTCTTCTTTCGTTTGCGCTTGCAAACCAATTCCAAAAACGAGCAAGAATAGGACGAGTAGCTTTTTCATCACAAGCTAAATGGCGTGTTAAACGGCCCTCCGGTTCTAATTTCAGTGACTTCGATAGTAACTTTATAATCCGGCTGACTTTTTACGGTGATTTCGATATCGTTAGGGTAGCCGGTTTTTTCGTCCACGCTTTTGTATTGAATAAAGACCGATTCAAAAGGATCTTCTATGAGTACAAAACTCATGTGTAAATCTCTATCCAGTGCGACAGTAACTGTGCGATCACTGCTAATGGAATACTGTGTAATCCAGTGGTCACCGTTGCCATCGTAGCGGTAACGCAGTGCCTCATTCGTCCCAATTAATTGGCCACGTAGCAATCTATTTAAATACTGAAAGGGGACTTCTATTCCCGTAACTCCCGCCAGGTCATGAGCCGATCCGGTCCATTCCACACCAAGCAAAGTAGAAGAAAACGCCGCGCTATCGTTAATAACGATGGCCTTGCCAACGCGCAATCCAATCATATCATCTGAAATCGCTGCCCATAGAATACTGTCCTGTTTTGAACGTACTTGTACGCGAAACCGCTGCTCACCGTCAGGGGTTTCTGCAGAGATGCGCGTAAAGCTTTGTGCCCAAGTAAACTTGTCTTCTATGATAATTTTCCGCGATACACCGTCACTGATTTTTTCTCGTCTTAAAGGTTTCTCCACAGATAAGGGACCACCACAACCGGTGAGCACAGCCAAGGCCACACCTGCAAAAAGGTGTGTTACAATTCTAGATATATGCCACGGCCGTTGCTGCATCATTGCTGTTTTAATAGGGCCTCTTTCTTTCTATAAACCTTTGCGCGCTCGTCGTTGCCTAAGGCTTGTTCAATCTTAGCCGCATGCAGGTAAATGCCTGCGCGGTCGACCTCTTTGAGCAGTTGCAAAGCTAATTCGATTTTTACCCGTGCTTCTTCATACCGGCCCAATTTATACAATACCCATGCCCAAGTGTCTAAGAAGGTCGGTTCGAGGGTTTGTAGTTGGTTCGATTCCGCAGTCAATTGCAATGCGAATTCAAGGTTCCGGTCGTTTATGGCTAAATCCCAGGCATAGTTATTTAGCGTTGTAGCACTGCGTTCAAAGTCTAGCGCTTTTTCATAGGCCTCCTCACCCAATTCATATGCCTCCAATTGAAACCACGCGGTTCCAGCCATTGTGTAAAGATTTGAAGCCGCCTCGGGATCCAGGGTCATTGCAGCGCGTTGACCCGCTAAACGAGCACAAGGCTCCCACCGCCCTAAGTTGTAATATTCGAAGACGAGGCTTTCTAGAATATCATGATCGTCACCAAAATTTTCCTCCATGCTTTCGAGCAAAGCAATTTGCCCGTCTAGATCACCAATCTCTTGACTCAATGAATACGCCATCTGGTAGAGCGTGTAGTTGCTAGGATTCATTGCAATGGCTGCGAGGTAGTGTTCTAAAGCTTCGTGCCAACGCTCATTGTCTAGATGGATTTGAGCGGTGAGTAAAAGAAATTCAATACGGCCTTCATGCCGGCTTTCGAGAAGATTAAAAACGCGATCAAACAGCGCGCGGAAGGATGGATTGTCTCGACGCTCATAGATGCTCAGAAGCACGGGTATTTTATCTTCTAACGGCACACCCTCCAACACTAAGCCTTGCTCCATATGGTACAGGGCAGTCGCTGTTTCCTCCATTTTTTGCGCCATGCGGGCCAATTCCATATGCAGTGCCCCGTTTTCAGGAAAAGCATCAACCGCTGCAATCAGCACCTTGTATGCCTTCTTTGTCTTGCCAGTACTATCGTAGTACTGACTCAATAACCCTCTGTATTCTGGGACTTCCGGCGCGATAGTCATAGCGGTCTTTAAACTGCGTTCGGCCGATTTAGGATCTTTAAGTTGCACGTACAACCGCACGCGATCTTGAATAAGCTCAGGAGAAGTCCCCTTGAAATCTTCAATTTTCGAAAGTGCGTCTAAAGCATCGCGGAACAGTTGGCCTTCGAGGTACGTACTGTACCCTTCAAAAAGGTATTCCGGTTGCTGTGGGGCCAAAGTATAGAGGAGGTCAAAGGAGCGCCCGGCCGTCTTAAAATCGCCGATGGATTTTGCACTTTGCGCTTTAATTCGAAGCAGCCAAAGATTCTTGGGGTAGGCATCCGCGCCTTGGGTTGCAAGATCAAAGGCTTGGAAAAATTGGTTCTGTTCAAAATGCATACGGGCCAATTGGTACAAAGCCGTCTCGCGATATACCGGATCTTTTGCCAACACTTCATACAGCTCCATGGCCAGGTCAGTCCTGCCAGTAATGCGGTAGGTTTCGGCTTTATAGAACGTGCCGCTTAATACAGAAGGCCCCTCTTCCGAAGGGCCTTGCGCATAAAGTGAAGCTGTAAATAAAAGTGCCCATAAGAGGGCCAGCTTTTTGTGCATTAGTCCATTCTTGAAAAATCACCTAAAGATAGGGAAGTCCACTTCCCGTCGACATGCGCTTTATTGCCGATCATACTGTCTTTTAGGTGAATATTTTTAATTGTCGTTTCTGTCTGTATTAAAGAACCTTCTATCGTTGCATCTTCAACCACACAGTTGTCGCCCAAACTTACATTTGGCCCTACTGTCGCGTTCTTCAGCACCACGTTTGAACCAATGTAACAAGGGTCAATAATGGTGGCGTTTTCGAGGGTAATGTTGGTACCGCGTAACTCAGCCATACCTTCGAGGTAGCCTAACATTTTGCTGTTGGTTTCAACGGTAATTTCCTTATTTCCACAATCCATCCAATCGTTCACGGTTCCGGGCTTGAATACTTTTCCCTGTGCAAGCAAAGAGCTCAACGCATCGGTGAGTTGGTATTCCCCTTTGTCCATGATGTTGTTATCGAGAATGTGCTTTAATTCCTTGCGCAAGCCAGGGCCGTCTTTGAAATAGTAAATACCGATGATGGCTTTATCAGAAACGAATTCCTGCGGTTTTTCAACAAAATTATTGATGGTTCCATCTTCACCAAACTGAACCACACCATAGGCAGAAGGATTGTCTACTTGTTTCACCCAGATGACAGAATCCGCTTCTGTATCTAAAGTAAAATCTGCGCGAAATAACGTATCCGCAAAGGCAACAACAATCTCGTCGTCCATACTGTCCGCAGCGCAGTGAATGGCATGGGCGGTCCCGAGGGGTTTATCTTGGTAATAGATGCTTCCTTTGGCGCCTAAGTTTTCTGCGACCTTGACCAGGTCAGCCTCTACTTCAGCACCGAAGTCTCCAATGATAAAGGCAATCTCCGTTACTTTTTTATCGCCGCAAACGCTTACAATGTCTTCCACCAGACGCTGTACAATAGGCTTTCCTGCGATGGGAATAAGTGGTTTAGGTACCGTTAGCGTATGTGGTCTAAGCCTTGATCCGCGTCCGGCCATTGGGACAATAATCTTCATCTGTAATTAGGTTTTTTGGTTGGTTTTATTGTTTACCTGTGCTGCCAAATCCTCCGGCACCACGAGCGGTTTCATCTAAATTAGTCACCTCATTCCAGTCGAACTGGGTGTATTGTGCGATCACCAGCTGTGCAATACGCATGCCATCTTCTACGACAAAGGCCTGTTTCCCATGGTTGATGAGTATAACGCCAACATCTCCGCGGTAATCTGCGTCAATGGTTCCAGGGCTATTCAATACGGTAACACCATGTTTGTAGGCAAGCCCGCTGCGAGGCCTTACTTGAGCTTCATAACCCTCTGGAAGGGCCATTTTGATCCCGGTAGGTATGAGCGTAAAGTCACCGGGCTGCAGCGTAATGGGCGCATCGATATTCGCCCTGATATCCATCCCAGCACTCTGTGCGGTCTCAAATTGCGGCAGTTCGTGCTTGCCGCTATAGGTTACGTTGATCTTCATTTTCTTGTTGCGAATTTAAGGAGTCCGTTTCGTTCCCAAAAAAGCATGACTCCTAAGTATAGTACTCCTCCAAGCACCTTTAGTGGGCCTGATGGCCATTGGGTATAATGCAAGATAAATACAACAAGGCAGGCAAAGGCTAAGAAGGCGCCTATTTTGCCCCAATTGTAGGGCACGGGATAATGTTTATTTCCCCACAAAACACTGGCGACGAACATCGCGAAGTAGGCCACTAATGTCGTTATTGCCGCGCCAAGAATCCCCAAAACAGGAATGAGAGCAACATTACCCACCACGGTGAAGAGCAAGCCTACAAAGGTGATGTAGATGCCGTAAACGGTTTTGTCACTCACTTTATACCAAACATTTAGGTTGGTATTGATGCCTAAAATAACGTTTGCTAAGAGTAAGATGGGAACCAGGTAAAGCCCTGTCCAAAATTTCTCGTCCACGAAAAACTTGAGGTAATCGAGGCCTGAAATGATCAAGACGAATCCAACACACATGATCCAAGCGAACCCTTCCATGACCTTGCTCATTCGTTCAGGCCCGTCTTTAGCTTTTGCATTTTTAAAGAAAAACGGTTCTGCAGCGTAGCGGAAAGCTTGATTGAAAAGAATTAAGAAGATGGAAATTTTATAGACGGCACCGTATATCCCAACACCGGCAAAGGCTGTCTCTTTTGGGAGCAGGTATTTTAACAATTGGCGGTCGAGCATTTCATTGGCAATGCCAGCGAGCCCTCCAATAAGTAAAGGGATCCCAAAGATTAATAGTGTTTTTACGTACTTCTTATCGAGGTTGAGTTTTAGTGGGAAGAGGGTAGGCAAAAGAAGTGCGAACATCACCACAGAGGCCCAGAAGTTGGCAATGAAAATATATCCAACCCCGCGCATTTCATGGGACCAATAGCCCATGCTTCCGTGTTGTTCCCAATAGGCGGGCAGGAAAATGTAGAGGTTGATGAGTACGTTGGAGAAGATCAAGGCCAATTTGATTCCGGCGAATCGGACCGCTTTATTGTTTCTACGAAGGCGTGCAAAAGGCAATGCACTTAAGGCATCTAGAGCTAAAATAGCGAGGAAATAGTAGAGGTATTCAGGCGTGTTTTCCCATCGTAAACTATGCAATAAGGCGTCTTGAAAAAGCAAAACAAGCAACCCCATCCCGGCCAATACTAGCGCAATCATGGCTAATCCCGCACCAAAAACTTTGCCCTCATCAAACCCATCTTGCTCAGAATAACGGAAATAAGCGGTCTCCATCCCAAAGGTTACTACGACAATAAGGAAGGCAATAAGCGAATAGAAGTCTACGTTAATCCCATAGGCAGACTGGCTCAAAACCGCTGTCTGTAGGGGGACCAATAGAAAATTGATCATCCGCCCTAAGATGCTACTTACGCCATATATCGCCGTTTGACCGGCAAGTGCTTTCATACCGTTGCTCACACCTCAAATATAGTCTTTGGTCGCTACCTTTGTAGGGAATCAAACATGAACTCATGAACAAGTTCCTTACCCTAGTTCTACTTTTAACGACCGCTCTTCCCGCCAGCGTATATGCGCAAGAAATTCCAATAGACCTGAGCGCTACGAAGCGCATGGAGCAGGATTTGTTTTTCTTGTCTTCGGATGCGTTAAAAGGACGCAAGCCTGGTACACCTGAGGCAGACGTTGCTCGCGAATATATCGCAGGAAAAATGATGGCTTACGGCATTGAGCCCATGGGTGAAAATGGGTACTTCCAGAAGTTCCCAGTACCCGAATATGCCGCTGTAGATTACGATGCAACCACACTTTCAGTAGGCAACGCACAGCTCGAAGGCCACGTGGATTTCTATCCGGTATCCATAAGCTGCGAAACAGGTAAAGCTGCGAGTAAAACCGTTTACGTAGGCTATGGCATCACCACAGAGGACGGTTCTTATGATGATTTTAAAGGCCTCGATGTCAATGGCGCCATCGCCGTGATGAACGTTAGTTCACCGGACGGCATCCACCCACATAGCGCCTATGCGGCATACCACAGCTTGAACGAACGCGTGGCAAGCTTGGTCGAAAAAGGCGCTAAAGGCATTCTACTTATTAACCCTGAAGGAACCGCCTCTGATACTCAAGAATTTTTCAAGAGCATCAACGCTTCTTCTTTACCGGTGTTTTTCGTGCGCAACGAAAAATGGGCCAACAAACTGATGAAGCGTGCTCAGAAAACAACCATGTCCGTATCTATGTCTGAGCGATTTAGCGACGGCTACAATGTTATCGGATACATCCACAACAACAAACGCAAAACGGTGGTGTTGGGCGCCCACTACGATCATTTAGGTATGGGCGGTGAGAACAGCTTGTATAAAGGACCGGCGTCCATTCACAATGGAGCCGACGACAATGGATCGGGGACGACCTTGCTTCTGGAAGCAATGCGCTATTACGCTCAGCGCCAAGACACGAATTACAACTATTTGATCCAATTCTACAGCGCCGAGGAATTGGGCTTGATTGGCTCGAAATACTGGGCCAATAACCCGACATTCCCGCTAAAGGAGGTAGAATACATGATCAACAGCGACATGGTTGGACGACTACGCGACAACCGACTCCAGCTTTCTGGAACAGGTACGGCAGTGGAATGGGACGAGATCCTCGACACACCGATCCACGGTTTGGACATCAAAAAAGACCCTGCGGGTGTGGGCCCCTCAGACCAAACGTCCTTTTATTATAAGGATTTGCCGGTATTGCACTTGTTCACGGGAACCCATGACGACTACCACAAGCCGACAGACGATGCGGACAAGATCAACTACAAAGGCATGGCCAAACTCGCCTCGTTAATCTACACCATCACCGCGCGTACGGCCTATTATGAAAACGTAACCTTCCAAAAAACCACTTCTTCAGAACAGAAGACCACGCCGAACTTCTCCGTGACCTTAGGGGTCGTACCAGATTACCTTTTTGGCGGGCCGGGGCTTCGTATCGACGGGGCGACCGAAGGGCGCCCCGGGGCCAACGCCGGATTGAAAGCGGGTGACGTGATCATGAAGATTGGAGCTATCGCCATTGATGATATTTATGCGTACATGACGGCGTTGGGGGCCTTTAAGAAAGGCGATACGACGGCTTTGGTGTATGTGAGAGACGGTGAGGAAGTAGAAACGGAAATTACCTTTTAATGGGAGATCAGATGCAAAGCACGCAACCAAGTGTGGCCGTTATTGGCGGAGGTTCTTTTGGGACTGCCGTGGTGAAGATGGTCAGTGAGAATTTGGGCAGCTGCCATTGGTGGATGCACAACGAAGAAAGCGCCGCGCATATTCGAGAGTACCACCACAATCCCCGCTATCTTTCTTCCGTAGCCTTCGATGAGGGAAGTATTAAAATTTTTACAGATATAAATGCGGCAATCTCAGGTTGTGATGTGATCATTTTCGCCGTGCCCAGTGCATTCGTTAAAGAGGTATTGTTAAACATGGATAGCGGTGCGCTTGAGGGAAAACTCGTTTGCTCGACGATCAAAGGCATCATTCCCGACGAGAACATGATTGTTGGAGAATACCTGCGTGAAGTAGTTGGCGTCCCAGAAGATCACATCGTAGTAATTACGGGTCCTTGTCATGCAGAAGAAATTGCACTGGAAAGATTGAGTTTTCTTACCGTTGCCGCGATAGATGCAAGCGCATCTAAAAAGGTTGCGAGCGTTTTACAGAGCCATTACGTACGGTGCACGCTGAGTACAGATATCTACGGCACAGAATATGCTGCGGTGATGAAGAACATCTATGCTATAGCCGCGGGGATGTGCCACGGTTTGGGTTACGGGGATAATTTCCAAGCAGTACTCATTTCGAATGCAGCACGTGAGATGCGTCGTTTCATGAAGAGTACGTGTGAAGGCAGGATTAATATTAAAAAGAGTGCCTATTTGGGCGATTTATTGGTCACCTGTTACAGCCAATTCTCTAGGAACCGAATGCTTGGTAACATGCTCGGTAAAGGCTACACTGTCAAAAGCGCAAAGGCAGAAATGACCATGGTGGCGGAGGGGTATTACGCAGCAGCATTGGTATCAAAAATCCGCAAGAAGCAAGAGGTTCGAATGCCTATTGTCAAAGCAGTTTATGAAGTGATGTACGAAGGGAAATCGGCGAAGAAGACCATGGCAAAATTGGCCCAGAAATTAACCTAGACTTTCGCAAACTTACGCCTGAGCGTTGCGTTAGTAAGGTAGACCAACAAAGACGATGACTAAAGTATTCCAGAGCTTCCTTTTACTGTGCTGCACAACAGCAGCATTAGCACAAAACCCTACTTCAATTCTCCAAAAAGCAGAAGCAAAACTATCGGGTGCCGATCTTGCCGCTGAGGTGAGCATTCGTACAGTACGTCCTCGTTGGGAACGCACGATGGAGGCAAAAATATGGAACCAAGGCTTGGATAAAACCATGATTTTAGTGACCGGTCCAGCACGTGAAAAAGGGACCGTTTTCCTTCGTAATGGAGACGACGTTTGGCATTTTGTGCCGGGCATTAAGAAAATTGTGGCACTACCTGCGGCGATGGTGCAGAGCTGGATGGGAACGGACTTTACGAACGACGCATTAATAAACGCGGGTTCATTGGTTGAAGATTATACAGCGAGTTTACTGGGTATAGTATCTGTGAATGGCACGAACTGTTTTAAAATCGCACTAACACCTAAGGCAGATGCAGCGGTAGTTTGGGGTCAGGTGATCACTTTTATATCCGTTGATCAATTCCTGCAATTACGCACTGAATTTTACGATGAAGATGACTACCTGATCACTACCCTTGAGGCAACGGAAATCAAGTCTTTTAGTGGAACTAATTTGCCTTCAAAACTTCGCATCACCCCTGCCGATGATGAGGGTAATTTTACAGAAATGACGTACAAGGCGCTCAACTTCAACCCCACATTCACTGAGGGCTTCTTCGAGCGCAGTAACATGAAAAGGGTCGAATAATGTTCAAATTGGCCTGGCGCAACATCTGGCGTAATAAAGGAAGAAGTATTATCACCATAGCTGCGGTTATGTTTTGTGTGATTTTCGCTGTGGTACTTCGCAGCTTTCAGGTGGGTGTGTGGGAACACATGGTCGGTGATATCGTCGCAAACAACTTTGGCTATCTACAAGTGCATCAAAAGGGATTTTGGGGCGACCAGAGTCTGGATTTGAGTATGGACGAGGCAACGCTGGACTGGGATGCAATGGAAAATGTACCTGGAGTGCGTTCGCTGGTGCCTAGGCTGGAGAGCTTTTCTTTAGTAAGTACGGGCGACAATAACAGAGGCAGTTTGGTGCTGGGTATTCGTCCCGAGGGGGAGTTGTCCGGATTGCGTTTAACGGACCAATTGATTGACGGTCGCCTTTTCGCACCTGCCTCTAATGAAGTAGTAGTTTCGGAGGGACTTGCAGAATATTTACACGTTGAGGTCGGTGATTCACTTATGTTTTTGGGTCAAGGTTACCGCGGTGCAAGTGCTTACGGCCAATTCATGGTTGCCGGTATTGCTAAAATATCCAATCCTGAGCTCAACAAACAACTCGTAGTCTTGCCCCTAGAGACGGCCCAGTGGATGTACAATGCCACGGGGCTATTAACGACAGTAGTAGTAGATTTAGAACCAAATGCGGATTTCGCAGAAGTCAAAGCAGCACTCGAGCCACTTTTAGGCACAGAATTGGAGGTTTTGGATTGGGAACAACTGTTTCCAGAATTGGTCCAAACCATTGAAGCAGATATGGCCGGTGGTCAAATATTTGTGACCATTCTGTACTTTATTATATCCTTCGTATTGCTGGGGACGGTTATCATGATGGTAAGTGAACGCGAGCGTGAGTTTGGTATTTTGGTGAGTATAGGCATGCGTAAAACGACGTTGGCTGCGGTGACGGTTT
>Ga0206125_10000508_pt1 | contig 51135 bp, 39 predicted proteins | sample Helgoland_Spring_4_FD_148598 | JGI IMG/M metagenome (GOLD analysis project Ga0206125, IMG submission 148598) | Pelagic subsurface seawater microbial communities from Kabeltonne, Helgoland, North Sea - Helgoland_Spring_Bloom_20160331_1 | ecosystem: Environmental > Aquatic > Marine > Epipelagic ... | reverse complement strand
AATAATCTTGTTGTTGCTGCCACTTTTGAGGTTTTAGATTACCAAGATGCGAGTGATGTTTTTATGTCTAGTTTTAGTAGTTGGGGTCCAACAGATGATGGACGTATAAAGCCAGACATCTCTGCAAAAGGCGTGAACATGTATTCTTCTACTGGATCATCAAACGGCTCTTATGCAAATTTTAGTGGAACTTCAATGGCAGCTCCAAATGCATCTGGAAGTTTATTATTATTACAACAACACTACAATGATTTAAACGGCGAGTATATGTTGGCCTCTACTTTAAGAGCATTAGCTATACACACTGCAGATGAGGCAGGTTTTGATCCGGGTCCAGATTATAGATTTGGATGGGGGCTCTTAAACACTCAACGTGCTGCCCAGGTGATATCACAAGATAAAAATCAGACCATGATTATTACTGAAACTTTAGATGCCAATGATGTATACACCTACACCTTCAAGGCAGATGGTACTCAGGACATTTCAGCTACCATAGCCTGGACAGATCCAGCAGCTACTCCACTTCCAGGAGGAAACGAAGATGTTGCTACACCAAGTTTACTAAATGATCTTGATTTAAGAATATCTCAAGATGGTGGTGCTACGTTTTTACCATGGGTTCTAAATGCTGCTACGCCAACTGCTGGTGCCACTACTGGAGATAATGTAGTAGATAATGTAGAGAAAATTGAAATTAATGATGCTCTAGCAGGAGAGTACATTGTTCGTGTATCTCACAAAGGGCAAATACTAACCAATAACACGCAAGTATTTTCTTTGGTTTTAGAAGGCATAGCCAGTGAAGATTTTTATGTATCTACCACTAATGGAAATATATTAACCTGTCCAGAATTACAAACCGCCACTTTTAATATAGATGTTACTTTTGATGAAGGGTTTGATGATACTGTTGTCTTAACTTTTGATGGTGCACCTGAGGGAACAACGGCAGTTGTATCACCTAGTTCTGTCACTGAAACTACTACGGCTGTATTAACCTTAGAAGGTATTGACGGCTTGGCATTTGGATCTTATCCTATTGTAATTACAGCAACTGGTACAAGTCAAACAACCAATACCTATGTTTCTTTAGAAATAACAGATGATATTCAGGTTGGGTTGGTAGAACTTGATTCTCCAAGTAATAATTCTCAAAATAGACCTATAGACGGCTTAGAGTTGGAGTGGGATCCTACAGACAACGCTTCACTTGGATATGAATTTGAAGTAGCGCTTGACAATACCTTTGAGCAGGTTGTTATCACAGGCACTACCTTAGATTTGACTACTACTTTAAATGGTTTGGTGTACGAAACAGAATATTTTTGGAGAGTTCGCGGTATAAATGAATGTTCTTTTGGAACCTATGACGGGTTTAGAAGATTTGTTACCGAGGCAGAGCTTGCCACAGATCAGAACCAGATTCCATCACTTGTGGTGTATCCAAATCCAGCAAATGCAGTAGTAACTATAGAATCACCTTTAAGCACACTAGAGGGTGTTTCTGTGTATTCTATAACAGGTGTACTGTTATTAGATAAAGAAGTTTCAGTAAATACAACAACCATAGATATTTCTGGTTTTGCCTCAGGAACATATTTTGTGAAGGCCACTTCCAAAAATGCTAGCAGTGTGATACAAGTTTTAAAAAACTAGCGTATTTGTTAAAATTCTAAAGCATTAGTTTAATTCTATACTCAAAATGTAAATCCTTGTCACGGTGATTAGAGTTGTATGTTTTGAGAAAAATAACCAAATCATGAAAAAAAGCACATTATTATGTTTTATTATAGCTTCATTGTCTATAACAAATGCTTATTCACAAACATTAGCTGAACGCCAATTAATAACAGAAAGTTATGACCAGCAAGCTCTTACACTGCTGGAGGCAGAATTAAGACATAATTTTGAGACCAATCAAAGAATTGCCTTTGAGATGGCTGCTCAAAAGGGCTGGGAAACCCATATCACTTTGACAAACGGTGGAAATGCTCTCTTGGTAGGTGTTTTTGACAATGGAACACCAAAGTACTACTCTACAGATAATCGTGAGGGTGCAATTACAACTAGAACAAATACTGTTCATACAGGCGGTGTTGAAGGTTTAGATCTCAACGGTGAAGACATGATTGGTGGCGTTTGGGATGGGGGCCGTGTTAGAGATACTCATAATCTTCTAGAAGATAGGACAAGCCAGATTGATAATCCAGGAAGCATTAGTAGTCATGCTACTCATGTCTCAGGTACAATGGTAGGCTCTGCTAGTCAAGTCAATGGCTTAGCCAAGGGTATGGCACCCATGGCAGAATTACTTACCTACGATTTTGGTGCAGATGAGCCAGAAATGACAAATGCTGCAGCAAATGGTTTACTTATCTCTAATCACAGTTATGGTATTGCTAGTGAAAATGTACCTCTTTGGTATATTGGCTATTATGATAGTAATGCTAGAGATATAGATAGAATAGTGTATAATGCTCCTTATTACCTGCCAATTTGTTCTGCAGGAAATGACCGTCAATCTGGAGAAAACACAGCAGATGGCGGGTATGATTACCTTACAGATAAAAGTGTAGCAAAGAATAATCTTGTTGTTGCTGCCACTTTTGAGGTTTTAGATTACCAAGATGCGAGTGATGTTTTTATGTCTAGTTTTAGTAGTTGGGGTCCAACAGATGATGGACGTATAAAGCCAGACATCTCTGCAAAAGGCGTGAACATGTATTCTTCTACTGGATCATCAAACGGCTCTTATGCAAATTTTAGTGGAACTTCAATGGCAGCTCCAAATGCATCTGGAAGTTTATTATTATTACAACAACACTACAATGATTTAAACGGCGAGTATATGTTGGCCTCTACTTTAAGAGCATTAGCTATACACACTGCAGATGAGGCAGGTTTTGATCCGGGTCCAGATTATAGATTTGGATGGGGGCTCTTAAACACTCAACGTGCTGCCCAGGTGATATCACAAGATAAAAATCAGACCATGATTATTACTGAAACTTTAGATGCCAATGATGTATACACCTACACCTTCAAGGCAGATGGTACTCAGGACATTTCAGCTACCATAGCCTGGACAGATCCAGCAGCTACTCCACTTCCAGGAGGAAACGAAGATGTTGCTACACCAAGTTTACTAAATGATCTTGATTTAAGAATATCTCAAGATGGTGGTGCTACGTTTTTACCATGGGTTCTAAATGCTGCTACGCCAACTGCTGGTGCCACTACTGGAGATAATGTAGTAGATAATGTAGAGAAAATTGAAATTAATGATGCTCTAGCAGGAGAGTACATTGTTCGTGTATCTCACAAAGGGCAAATACTAACCAATAACACGCAAGTATTTTCTTTGGTTTTAGAAGGCATAGCCAGTGAAGATTTTTATGTATCTACCACTAATGGAAATATATTAACCTGTCCAGAATTACAAACCGCCACTTTTAATATAGATGTTACTTTTGATGAAGGGTTTGATGATACTGTTGTCTTAACTTTTGATGGTGCACCTGAGGGAACAACGGCAGTTGTATCACCTAGTTCTGTCACTGAAACTACTACGGCTGTATTAACCTTAGAAGGTATTGACGGCTTGGCATTTGGATCTTATCCTATTGTAATTACAGCAACTGGTACAAGTCAAACAACCAATACCTATGTTTCTTTAGAAATAACAGATGATATTCAGGTTGGGTTGGTAGAACTTGATTCTCCAAGTAATAATTCTCAAAATAGACCTATAGACGGCTTAGAGTTGGAGTGGGATCCTACAGACAACGCTTCACTTGGATATGAATTTGAAGTAGCGCTTGACAATACCTTTGAGCAGGTTGTTATCACAGGCACTACCTTAGATTTGACTACTACTTTAAATGGTTTGGTGTACGAAACAGAATATTTTTGGAGAGTTCGCGGTATAAATGAATGTTCTTTTGGAACCTATGACGGGTTTAGAAGATTTGTTACCGAGGCAGAGCTTGCCACAGATCAGAACCAGATTCCATCACTTGTGGTGTATCCAAATCCAGCAAATGCAGTGGTAACTATAGAATCACCTTTAAGCACACTAGAGGGTGTTTCTGTGTATTCTATATCAGGTAGGTTACTACTAAATAAAGAAGGATCTGCAAACAAGATAACTATTGATGTATCTGGGTTTGCATCAGGAACATATTTTATAAAGGCAACCTCAAAAAATGCAAGTAGCGTAATACAAATACTTAAAAAGTAAGCCTTAAGTTTTTACAAAAAAAGTCCCGAACTAATTAGTTCGGGACTTTTTTGTATTGTGTATTTAACAGAAATGATTTTAAACTAAGAATGTCTTACTTAATAATTAATTTTTTTGTAATTTTTACTTTTTCTTGGCTTTCTATAGTTAGAATATACATACCAGAGGTAAGGGAAGAAACATCCATACTTTGATGTACTCTAAAAGAAGAAATTTCCTTAACTTTTTTACCTGTAAGGCTATATATAACAACTGAAAAAGTTGTTTGCCCATCAGTTGAACTAACACCTACAGTATCTGTTGCTGGGTTAGGGTAGATGGTAAAGTTTTGCTCATTGTTTTCTTCAACACTAAGGGTTCCCCAACGATCTTCTGCGGGTGCCCCTCCCCAAATAATAGTGGCTAGATATGGGTTGTCTATAAATGGATTTCTGTTGCCATAGGCATTTTCTAAGTAGTTATTTCTTTGATCTTCAAAAGCAGGATCAACGGGATCCTCTATGTTCCATTGCAGGTAAATTTGTAACATATTGTTTCCACTTTGGAGGGCTCCTGTTCCATTTAATGAGGGAAGGCATCTATCTCCATAGCGAGTGTACATATACATCATCATTCTTGCTACATCACCTTTCCACTCGTCACCAGGATACCAGTTTCCATTAACATCACCAGCAGTGCCTGTACCTGAAGCAAATTTTTTGTTTCCACGATTTCCATTCATCTGTACATCACTAGATCTAAGGTTGTGTGGATCTGCAACAATACCCGTAAAAATATTACTTGTTCCTCCCATCTCCGGGTCTGAATTACTACGTGCAAAAACATGCTCTCTATTAAAATTACATGTATTACCTCCAAATTCTTGTTTGTTTCTTGTTCGTTGGGTCACGCAATTTGCATTGTTATATCCGTAGATCAATAATACATTTTGACTATTGTCTGGATCTTCATCTGTCTCTAACATGGTATCACGAACATCACCATAGGTAAAGGTTGTGTTATCGATATCTATCTTTTCTTGGAGTTCATTATACAATGCTTGCCCTGTAAGGCTTAGGTTTACATTGTTATAATACGATTGCTGTGCAAATAAAATGCTTGTAATACTCAAGCAAATAAGTAGTTGTACTATTTTCATTTATATATTTTTTTTAAGTAATGCCATATAAAATCCATCAAATCCAGAACTTGAAGGAAGTATTTTTTCATCTTTTACAAAGGTAAAGGTTTCTCCCGCATCTCTCTTTAAAAATGCTTTCACTTGTTTTTCATTCTCACTTGGTAATATAGAGCAGGTTGCATATACTAACTCTCCTCCTGGTTTTACCATTCTAGAATAAGAATCTAAGATTTCGGCTTGTGTTCCCTTTATTTCTTCTAAAAAATCAGGATTCATTTTCCATTTGGCATCGGGGTTTCTTCTTAAAACACCAAGTCCTGTGCAAGGAGAATCTATGAGTACCTTGTCTGCCTTTCCTAGAAGCTTTTTAATAACTTTGGTTGAATCTATAGATCTGGTTTCTATGTTGTGAATACCATTACGACGTGCACGTCTTTTTAGTTCTTTTAATTTATTTTCGTAAATATCCATGGCTACCACCTGCCCTTTATTTTGCATTAATGAGGCTATGTGTAAACTTTTACCACCTGCACCTGCACATGCATCTATTATGCGCATACCTGGTTTTGGGTCTAAAAGTGCTGCAACTTTTTGTGAGGATGCATCTTGTACCTCAAACCACCCTTTTTTAAAAGCATCTGTAATAAATACATTTGCTCGCTCTCTTAAAACGAGTGCTAGAGGGTACCCTTTAATTGTCTTTGTGAGTATTTCATTCTCTTTTAAGGCTTGGTGAACCTGCTCTATAGTAGTTTTTGTTGGGTTAATCCTAAGAACCACCTCGGCTTGCTTGTTTAAAGCCGCTATTTCTTTATCCCATTTTTTACCTAATTCTTTGACACCTAGTTCATCCAACCAATCTGGAATAGACTCCCTGATTTTTCTTGTTTTTGATAATTCATCAAAACGACCTTTAATACGCCTTGTTGGAGTTTGCTCAAATTGTGTCCAGTCTTTAGGGATAGCAATCCCTTTTAATGTACACCAAACGGCAAACATTCTATACAGATTACCACGAGAAAAAGGTGCTTGTACTTCTGCTATCTCCTGGTAAAGGCGTTTCCATCTAACAATATCATACGTGGTTTCTGCAATAAAACTGCGGTCTCTAGAACCCCAACGTTTGTCTTTTTTAAGGGTAGCTCTTAGTACTTTATCTGCTTGTTTTTGCTCATTAAAAATAAGGTTTAATGAATCAATAGTGGCAAAAACAAGGGTTCTGTGTAGTCTCATAGGTACATAATAAGCAGCAAATTGAATGCTTTGATGCGTTTGCAAAGGTATCTTATTTTCTACGATTTGTTTTAATTACTTTTACTAAAAAATAATATGTCAATAAAACACTTTTTTACGCTCATTTTACTATTTGTTTTAAGTTATTCTTGCTCTAGTGGTAAAAAGAAACCTTTTACCAGTGTTAGCATTTCAGAGGTATTTACAGATAGTTTAAGTATACGCGCTATTGTACCAACAGATGGCTCTAATGTTTGGTTTGCTGCCAATAAAGGTGTCGTTGGACTGATAACCGATACAATTCCAAAGCTAGTAACGGTTGCCTATGATTCAAAGCCCTTGCATTTTAGAGCAATAGCAAAGACTACTTCTTCTGTTTTTATTTTGAGTATTGACACTCCTGCAGTTTTGTATAAATTAGACATCAAAGACAATCAGGCAACAGCCATGAAAGATGTTTACGTAGAAACAGGGGAGGGGGTTTTTTATGATGCTATTTCTTTTTGGAATGACAATGAGGGTATTGCAATGGGTGATCCAATAGGTGGATGTCTCTCTATTATCATAACCAGAGATGGAGGTACTTCTTGGGCTAAATTACCGTGCAGTAATTTGCCAGAGGTTATGACAGGAGAGGCTGCTTTTGCAGCTAGTAATTCTAACATAGCAATTCATGGAGATCATACCTGGATTGTAACAGGAGGGAAGCGGGCTAGGGTGTTTCATTCTCCAGACAAGGGTCTTACATGGAGTGTTTATGATACTCCTATGCTTCAAGGAGGTGTTATGACGGGTATTTACAGTGTTGATTTTTTGGACGCTACTACTGGTGTTGTTTTTGGTGGAAATTGGGATGATAAATACTTTAATGAGGGTAATAAGGCCATTACCAGAGATGGTGGTAAAACATGGAGTTTACTTAGTAATGGATCTGGTCCTGGATATCGCTCTTCAGTATCTTTTGTCCCAGGAACAAAAGGGCAGGGCATCGTTGCAGTTGGATCTCCTGGTATTTCTTACAGCAGTGATCAAGGTCTTACTTGGAGTGAATTATCTAAAGAAGGCTTTTATGCCATAGAATTTGTAAATGATAGTGTGGCTTTTGCTAGTGGTAATATGAAAATTGCCAAACTAAGTTTTAAATAAGACACTCCCTATCTACTATTTACAGTAGCTTGTTGGGTGTGGTTATATTTTTGGTAACTATGTGTTATTAAGGTTTCTCATTTCTTTTTTGGTTACGACCTCTAAAGCGCTTAAGTAGTCTTTTTTTGAAACCCTCCTCAGCTATCAATAACTTTATGGTTTGCTGGGGTGTGATTACTCCCTCCAATAAACTAATAAGTTGTTCCATTTTTTTTGTGAGCTCTCCCCTAATTTCAGTGTATTTCACGAGTACTTCCTTGGCTTTTTTATCACTCAGCTCAACCATTTTTTTATCTTTTAAAGTTTTTAAACTTTCAAGTTGTGTTTTTCTAAGTGCCATCACCTGTTGTTCATGTTTATTGTAGATGGGCCAAAACTTTTGAGCCTGATTAGCGGTAAGATTCACCTTTTCTGTTATAAAGGCTATTTTATGAGCTTTTATTTCTTCAAATTTTCTGTCCTGTGCATTCATTCCTAGGGTTGCTAGGAAGAGTATTATCATTAATTTTTTCATCTATTGTTGTATTAAAATGTTCGTGTTTAAATGGTCTAATAAATATTTTTGTAGTTGCTGATCATCATACAATGCACTTTCTTCCAATTCTACAATGTTTTGCTGTGGAAACTCCCCCGTAATTTGGTCAAGTGAGAAAGTACCCACATTCTCAAACATATACTCTTCTATGTTTGTTATTGCAATTTCATCTATTGAAAGCGTATTTTGGGTGTTGTTAACTGAACTATATACGGCTATACAGGCTGCAACTGCGATGCTTATATACAAAGGTTTTAACAGCAAGATAACCTTTGGGTCTTTGGTTTGCTTTTTTGTTTTTGCTATGTTTTCAAGTTCACTTTTAAGTGATAATTGTAATCTAGATTCAAATGTTTCTAGATAGTTTTCTGGCATTTTAAAGCCATGTTTGTATGTAGGTTTTGTTTTCATACTATTATTATGACCACACTTTTAATAAAAGGTTTCATTAGTTTTTAAAAATTGTTTAATTTTTTTTACTGCAATATGATAAGAGCTTTTTAAGCCTCCAACAGAGGTGTCTAGTATTTCAGAGAGTTCTTCGAAAGTATGTTTTTCGAAATATTTCATCCTAAAAACTTGTTGTTGTTTATTTGGCAGGGTAGCAATTGCTTTTTGTAGTAATAATTCAAAGCTGTCTCCCTGGAAATACACATCTGTCTTTAAATTATCTATTGCTTTTTTTTGTAACTCTTGGGAGCTTATCTGTAAACGCTTAGCTTTTTTATTTATACTATTGATAGCTTCATTTGTTGAAATACTATATAACCAAGTATATAATTTACTTTCACCCTTAAAATTTTGAATATTCTTGTAAACTTTAATAAACGTGTTTTGAAGTACATCATCTGTTTCATCATGATCTTTTACAATCCCACGAATATTCCAATACAAACGATCTTTATATAAACCAACCAATGTATAATAAGCTGCCTCCCTTGTTGAGGGTTGTTTTAAGTTGTGAATAAGTTTCTTTTCGTCCAACATTTTTGGGAGTATACTACTAAGACACTCTTTGATGTAAATGGTTTAATATACATTATAAGAAATACAAATACCAATATAATTAAGTTTAAATGCGTATTTCATCGATAATATACATAAATTATTTTTTTGTAGGAAAATTCTTTCTATATTTGGTTCAGGTTAATTTTTGAAACTTTTATTATATGCCTCAAATGTAATATGAGCTTATAAATGGAGAGCATAGCGGGGGCTTTCTCGCCATTTTATTTTTCATTTATCTAAACCTTAATTAGTATTACTAAGCTATTTCTTTTCCCAAAAAGAATCATTTTATAGATAAAGTGTAAATAAAATACGATAAAAAGTATTTTTTTCTTGTGCAGTCAAAATAATGAGGTATATTTGTACCCTACTTATTATAGTTGTGTTAGGCACGTGCCCCAAATGTGTTTAACAAAAAACCAAGAGCAGCTCCCCAGCTGCTTTTTTTTATATATGGTAAAAAACTCTTAGGCTAAAGATTGCATCTCTACAAGACTGTAATACATACCTTTTTTTGCTAGCAAATCTTCATGTTTGCCTTGCTCAACAATGCATCCTTTGTTTAGTACAACAATCATGTCAGCATTTTGAATGGTAGAGAGTCTGTGAGCGATCACAATAGAGGTTCTGTTTTTCATCATGTTTTCTAATGCAGTTTGAACCAGACGCTCACTCTCTGTATCTAGAGCAGATGTGGCCTCGTCTAAAATCATGATAGGAGGATTTTTAAGCACCGCTCTAGCTATACTAAGGCGTTGTTTTTGGCCTCCACTTAATTTATTACCACTATCACCAATATTGGTATCAATGGTTTTAGGTAATTCTTTTACAAATTCCCAAGCATTTGCAATTTTTAAAGCTGTAATAATTTCTTGATCTGTAGCATTTTCTTTTCCAATAAGTAAGTTTTCCCGTATGGTATCGTTAAACAAAATGGAGTCTTGTGTCACTAGACCTAGTAACCCTCTTAATGAGTTTTGAGTCATGTCTTTTATGTCTATATCATCAATGGCTATACCACCAGAATTAACATCATAAAAGCGAGTGACTAGATTTGCAATGGTGCTTTTACCACTACCACTTTGACCAACAAGTGCAACAGTATGTCCTTTGGGTATCTCCAGTGAAAAGTTTTGTAGTACATTTTCTTGTTCATACTTAAAGCAAATATTGTCTATACGCACCGATTTAGTAAAACCTTGTTTTACAATTGCTTTTGGTTTGTCTTTGATACTAGAGGTGGTTTCTAAAATTTCCAACACACGCTCTGCGGCAGCGTTCCCTCTTTTTACACTATAGCTTGCTTTACTTATGGCCTTTGCTGGTGTAAGTATATTATAGGCAAGGCCCATGTACACAATAAATGCCTCTGCAGGAAGTGTATTATCTACCAGTACCATAGACCCTCCATACCATAACAATATTGAGATTACTGCAATACCTAAAAACTCACTTGTAGGAGAGGCCAAGTTTTGTCTATTTAATAAAGTGTTTGATGATTTAAAAAAGCGCATGGTAGAATCTTCAAATCTTTTTGAGAATATCTTTTCTGCATTAAATCCTTTTATGATTTTTAAGCCCCCTAATGTTTCCTCCAATAGCGATAAAAAATAACCTTGTTCTTTTTGAACCTTTTCACTATGACTTTTTAGAGATTTTCCAATTTTTGAAATTAAAAATCCAGACACAGGAATAAAAATAAAAACAAATAAAGTGAGCTTTGGGCTTATAGCAAGCATGGCTATAATGGTAAATAAGATCATTAGAGGCTCTCTAACTATGAGCTCAAGTATAGATAAAAAAGAGTGTTGTACCTCCAAAACATCATTGGTAATTCTGGCTATTGTATCTCCTTTTCTCTTTTCTGAATAATGTGATACGGGGAGAGCTACTGTTTTGCGATACAATTCATTACGTAAATCTTTTAATACACCATTTCGCAAAAATGTGATAAAATACATTGCTAAGTAACCAAATAAATTTTTCAATAAAAATGTAGCTATAACAAATACAATCATAATGGTAAGGGCGCTCATCTCTCCAGATGCCTCAATACGCTGTGTGATGTAAAAGTTTGAAAACTGCTCAAAATAATCTCCAATTTTTGTAATACCCATGTAGGTAGGTTTTACCAATACTTTTTCTCCATTTCCAAATAAAACCTTTAACATAGGCATTAGAGAGACGAAGGCTAAGGTTCCAAAAAAAGCATAGAATACATTTGCAGTAATGTTTAACAGCGCATACTTCTTGTAAGGTCTTGCGTAGTCTAGTATTTTTTTGAAATAATTCATAGGCTTATACTATTTTTAAATCAGTACAAATAGCATGTATTTTATTTTTCAGTAGTTGTGAAATACCAGGCTGTTGTTTGTCTTGAACACTGATATAAAATTTAATCTTTGGTTCTGTACCACTTGGTCTGGCTGCAATTTTACTCCCATCTTGTGTATAATATATCAGCACATTACTCTTTGGCATATCTAAGGTAATAGTTTTATTGTTTATTACATCTAGCCTTGTACTGGTATTGTAATCTTCTACAGATACCACAGGGCTGCCAGCAATCTCTTTTAAGGGGTTAGTGCGCAAGTCTTTCATTATTTGCTCAATCTCTTGGGCACCTTTTTTTCCTTTTTTAACAAGAGAGACAAGATGCTCTCTGTAATATCCAACCTCTTTATGAATCTGGTCCAAATACTCAAATAAGGTGCGTGATGCTGCTTTTTGTTGCGCGGCAACCTCACAGGCTAATAAACTTGCAGTAACAGCATCTTTGTCTCTTACAAATTCTCCAACCATAAAACCAAAACTCTCTTCCCCACCACCAATAAACTCTAGGTCTGGAAAATCTTTTACCATTTTAGCTATCCACTTAAATCCTGTAAGTCCCTCTTTGTATAATACACCAAATTTATCTGCAATTTTTGCAATCATTGGTGTTGAAACAATTGTTGAGGCAATAAACTGGTTTCCAGTAATTTTACCAGCTTTCATCCATTTTTCAAGTAAAAAATAGGTCTTTATTGCCATGGCTTGGTTACCGTTAATGATTTCCATATTACCTTGGCTATTTCTAACGGCTATTCCTAATCTATCACAATCTGGATCTGTTCCTATTACAATATCTGCATGTGTTTGCTGTGCAATCTCAATAGCCATTTTAAGGGCTTCTGGCTCTTCTGGATTTGGAGATACCACCGTAGGGAAATCTCCATCTGGTTTTGCCTGTTGGGCTACTACATGAACGTTTGTATAGCCGGCTGCCTCTAATACTCTTGGTATCATAGTAATAGAGGTGCCATGCAGTGCTGTAAAAACAATTTTCAGTTCTTTTTTGGCGCTATCTGGGGTATTGTAACTTCCATTTTTAACTGAGGCACTAGCAAAGGCATCGTCTACCTCTTGATCTATTACTGTTATTAAATCATCATTTGTATTAAAGAGAATATCACTATACGCTAAGGCTTCAATTTCTTTTATTATTGCAGCGTCTTGAGGAGGTACTAGTTGGCCCCCATCTTGCCAATATACTTTATACCCATTGTATTCTGGTGGGTTGTGTGAGGCAGTGAGTACAATACCACAATGACAGTCTAAATGTTTTACGGCAAAAGATAATTCTGGGGTAGGGCGCAAATCACTAAATAAAAACACCTGGATACCATTGGCAGAAAATACACTGGCAACAACTTGCGCTAATTCTTTAGAATTGTGCCTGCAATCAAAAGCTATGGCAACTTTTAGTTTTTCTAGGGGGAAGCACTCTTTAAGATAATTGCTTATTCCTTGTGTATTTTTACCAAGGGTGTATTTGTTTATTCTGTTATCACCAATACCCATAACACCTCGCATGCCTCCGGTACCAAAAGCTAGGTTCTTGTAAAAAGCATCATCTAATGCCTCTGGATCATTGGAAATCATCTGTTTTATATGTTCCTGAGTTGCTGTATCAAAAGTAGGGGAAAGCCAAGTAGTAACGCGTTGTAATAAATCTGGGTTTATGGTATTCATAAGGGGTGTTTTGTATGCAAAAATAGCCAATTTTAGGCCAGTTGTGATGTGTGCTATTCACAAATTTTAATGGTTGTTTTAAGATGTGTTTCTATAACGTTTTTTTTACACTATAGTTGTTGTTTTCTTTTTTTGATCGTAAAAGTAGTTCGCCTAAAAATCCAGCTAAGAATAATTGTGACCCTATAATCATAGCGGTTATTGCTATATAAAATTGAGGTCTTTCTGTAATAAGTCTACCTGTTGTATTGATAAATAACTTGTCAACGCCCAAATACAAAGCGAACAAAATCCCAATGGTAAGCATAAAAGCACCTAAGGCTCCAAAGAGGTGCATAGGGCGTTTTCCAAATCTAGAAAAAAACCAAAGTGTAAGTAAATCTAAAAAGCCATGGGTAAAGCGCTCTGCACCAAATTTTGTATTACCGTATTTACGCGGCTGGTGTTGTACAATTTTTTCTCCAATATTTGTAAACCCTGCATTACTAGCCAATACAGGGATGTACCGATGCATTTCTCCGGTAACTTCTATGTTTTTTACTACCTCTTTTTTGTATGCCTTGAGTCCGCAATTAAAATCATTTAATTGGACACCTGAGGTTTTTCTTGCTGCCCAGTTAAATATTTTGGATGGAAAGTTTTTAAATATCTTAGAATCATACCTCACTTTTTTCCAACCAGACACCAAATCAAACCCTTGATTGTAAATCATGTCATAAAGCTGAGGTATTTCCTCAGGATTATCTTGCAAGTCTGCATCCATGGTAATAATAACATCTCCTTTGGTCATTGCAAACCCTGCATGTAGCGCTTGAGATTTGCCAAAGTTTTTTAAGAACTGAATGGCTTTTATCTCTGTATGGAGTGTGTGAAGTGACTCTATAATAGCCCATGAGTTGTCTGTTGAGCCATCGTCAATAAAGATTACCTGGTAGCTAAAGCTGTTGGCTTGCATTACTTTTGCAATCCAGAGGTATAATTCTTTAATAGATTCCTCCTCATTTAATAGAGGTATGACTACAGATATATTCATGGGTTAGTCTATGGCGTTTGGATCACTTTTTTTGAAAATAAGCCCAACAAGTAATCCTATAACCGCTTGTACAATAAGTCCAGAGGCATATGATTTGGCTTGATTAAGCATTGAAAAATTATCAATTTCTCCAAGTTCTCTCAAAGATTCATCTATTACTTCTTGTGGGGTATTGAATCGCTCCATAAATTCTCTGGTCATCTCAATACTTTGCTCATTTAAATAAGAGGCAAGTTCTGTATCTACAACAGTAAAAATTAGGATACCTACCATAGCACTAATGGCTAATCCAACTGCTGTAGCAATAAAGTATGCTGTAAAGGCTTCTTTAAAGCTCATAAAGCCACCTAGTATGTCTTTAGCTTTTGCCGTTGCAAAAATACCTGTACCTATGACAACTAAAATAGTAAACACCCCAATCCAGATAGAGAGAAATAACTCTTGGTTTAGTGCATATATTAGTGTGGTAGAAGTTGCAAGAATTCCACCTAGAATGAGACCATATTGGATTGAACTATCTTTTGGAGTAGGGTTTGAATCTTTCATTTGTGTAAGTTTTTTCTTTTTTAATTAGTAAGCAAATGTAGTTAAATGTTACAAAACAAAAGGGTTGCTTTATTATTTTACACCTCTTTGCTGTTGTTTGTTTATTAAATTAGGATAAAAAAAATCACGCTATGAAAATAGCGTGATTTATTGTACAAACGTGTACCTGTATTAAGCACGCCCATAGAGCTTCTCATAAAGGTCTTTGTACATTTCCTTGATTACTTTTCGTTTTGATTTCATGGTAGGGGTAAGGTGTCCTGCCTCAATGCTCCATACATCTGGTGTGAGTTGGAAGGTTTTTACTTTTTCCCAACTCCCAAAGCCTTCGTTATGAAAGTCAATTTCCTGTTGTATACGAGCAATTAGTTTCTGGTCTTTACAAGCCACTGATGTATCTTGAGAGATACCATGACCTTTTAATTCGCTCCACTGATTGATCCACTCCCAATTTGGTTGTATGAGTGCTGCTGGCATTTTTTCTCCATCACCCACTACAAGAATTTGCTCAATAAAGGAGGATTGCTTCATTGCATTTTCAATCAATTGAGGCGCTACATATTTTCCACCACTGGTTTTAAACATAGATTTTTTACGGTCTGTGATTTTTAAAAAACCATCACTGTCTACTTCTCCAATATCTCCAGTATGGAAATACCCATTTTTAAGGACTTCTGCAGTTTGCTCAGGATCTTTGTAATACCCTTGCATTACTTGAGGTCCTTTGATTAAGATTTCTCCGTCTTGGGCAATTTTAACTTCAGTGTCTGGTAATGCTTTACCAACACTTCCAATTCTAAAGCCGCCATTACGCATATCATTTACCGTTACCACTGGAGAGGTCTCTGTAAGACCGTAACCTTCCATAACAGGACAACCTGCGGCATTAAATACTCTGGCTAGTCTGGGTTGTAGGGCTGCAGATCCAGAGGCAATCGCTTTTAAGTTTCCACCAAGCGCTTCTTGCCATTTGCTGAAAATTAATTTGCGGGCTACTTTTAACTTTGTTTCATACACCCAACCGTTTTGACCATAAGGTTGCCATTGAAGTCCTAGTTCAACAGCCCAAAAGAAAAGTTTCTTTTTAACTCCAGTTAAATCTGCACCTTTGGCAATAATTTTATCATACACTTTCTCAAGTAAACGTGGCACAGCCGTCATTACCTCTGGATGTATTTCTTTAAGATTGTCACTAATGGTTTCTAAACTCTCAGCAAAATGAATGCTTACACCACAATATTGATACATGTATAAAAGCATACGCTCATATATATGACAAACAGGTAAAAAACTAAGAGATTTAGATTTACCCATTTCTATAGGCAGTCTACCTTTACTATGTTTGGCATTACAGGCAATGTTTTTATGGCTTAACATCACTCCTTTTGGTCTTCCAGTGGTACCAGAGGTGTATATTAGTGTTGCCAAATCATCTTCTTGGACCGCATCCATGCGGTTTTGAACTTCTTGCTGCAGGTCTTGATTTTCATTACCAAGGGTAATCACCTCTTGCCAAGAATCACAACCATCTATATCTTCAAAGCTATATACTCCTTGAAGGGTAGGCACATTTGCTTTTATTTTATTGATTTTTTCTAAAACTTCTTTACAAGAAACAAATACATATTTTGATTCTGAATGATTAAGTACATACTCATAATCTTGCTCAGAGATGGTAGGATAAATAGGGACATCTTGTGCACCTATTTGTAAAATACCGATGTCACAAATATTCCACTGGGTTCTATTTGTCATAGAAATAATGGCTACTTTGTCATTGGCTTTTACCCCTAGTTTTATGAGGCCTCGGCTTATAGCGTTTGCCTGGTCTATGTATTGTTGTGTGGATGTCTTCACCCACGTTCCGTTAACTTTACTAACTAGTGCTCCTTCTTGGGGATAGTTTTCTAATTGGTAGTACGGAAAGTCAAAAAGTCTTTTTACCTCTATCATATCGTTATAATTTCTGTGAATGCAAAATAGTGAAAAATATTGAGTTTAAATAACTTGAAGAATTTAAATCAAATTGCACAAAAAAATGTCATACCAGAGTACCGATATGACATCTTTTACAAATTTTTTTGTTGCTATTGTTTGATAATCTTGAAGGTTTGTAGGGTCTCTCTTTGTGATAGTTTTAAAATGTATAGACCTGGAGCAAGATCACTATAATCTAAGGTGTGATTTGCTGATGCTTTGCTTATTTTTATAAGTTTACCATCCATAGCATATATAGCTGCACTATAGTTTGCAAGATTTGTTGTAATGTGTAAAACATCTTTTACTGGGTTAGGGTATATACCAAATTGATAAAGTTGCTGGTCTGTTGTAGAAAGAGTATCATCATTTAAAGTGTTAAACGTTAGATCATCAAAGTAGAAACCGTCTGCTTCTACAAAACCGTCTGACCAGAAAATAAAACGTGCATTTATGGTTTGCCCAATATAATCACTTAAATCAATTTGTTCTTGTACCCAATTATTTTGTGTTCCATCATATAAAGGCTGTCCCTGTGGTTGGTCCTCACTTCCCGGATTGGTGTATAGCCCGCATTGAGATATCCAACTGTTACCGCCATTTGTAGAAATTTGGAACTGCGCATAATCATAGTTGTTTTCTATATCAAACTTGGTCCAAAACGTTACGTTTGCACCAATAACATCAGTAAGGTCAATGGTGTTGTTTAATTCTATAGATTCGTTTGCGTTGTCATTATAATCTCCATTTGGTGACTCTGTGATGCTACTTGGCGCAGAAACAAAACTTTGGGTAGTTGTGGCCCAACCATTGTTTGAGTAGTTTGAGGTTGAGGAGGCGTCATCTTCAAATATAGCGGTAAGGCTCCCAAATGTTTTTGTAACTAAAAGTGTAGTGTCAAAGTTTCCATTATTTACAACTAATTCATAAACAATGAGATCTCCACTATTAACCGTTCCGCTTAGGCTGTATTGTATGTTTCCAGTTTGTGTTTCTAACAATTCAAGACCGTTAAAATTTATAGGATCTCCTGCGGCATCAATATTGTTTGAGACAGGATTGAGTGAAACAGTAAAATTTCCGTTGCCAGATAAACCAAATCTTTTTATGTCAAAAGGAGCATCTATCACAGGAGTGGTTCCTGTATAGAGAGGCGCTGTATCTTTAAGAGAAGCAAAATTATTGGTCATTTTTGCTGCGGTTAAATTATGATACATCATAGATTTAGAAATAGCTTCAATTTGATTGGAGGGCGGCCAAAACTCAGGGCCAATTTCTGGAGTATATGCAAGTATTTTATCATGGGTTCCAACGGTTCCGTACATAAAGTCATCACTGTCTCCAGCGGCTGCATATAGTTCTGCAGATAAGATGTTATTGTATCCATTTTGTGAAACTAATTCTGCCCCTAAATTGTCAAGTAGTTCTTCATCTGCAGATGGCGTGTTTTCTATATATCCATATGGGCGAAGCAATAGTTCACCATAGCTATGGTTGTTAAATGCCATGATAAAATTATGCTGCTCTACAAACCATTTCATGGCTTGGTTTTCTACCTCACTAAAGGGAGAAGGACCTCTGTAGACTTGACTATCTGGATTTCCAGATGATCCTTCGCCACCCCACATACCATTGTTAGGGTTTCCATCAATGAAAAATTGGTAATTTCTATTGTTGTCTACACCAAAGGTTCCATTGCCGTTGTTTCTTCTGTTTTTTCTCCAAAAACCACCTCCATTTGGATTAGTTTTTTCGTTGTAAAGGTACCCGTCTGGGTTTACAACAGGAACAAAGAAAAGTTCGGTGTTATTGACGATGCTTTGGACTTCTGTATCTGTTTCATAATTTTCTAGTAAATACCACATGTAAAAAATTAGCTGGTGTAATGACATTGGTTCACGGGCATGGTGAATCGCTGAATATAATATTTGTGGTTCTTGCTCTGAGGCATCTGGATTATCACTTATTTTAACCCATTTAATCCCATTGCTGCCAATGGATGGAGTAACAGAGTTGTCTGGCTGTCCTTGGGTTAAAAAAGTACTAATATTTGATTTTGTTGTAATTAAATTAGGGTAGAGTGCCTTCATCTGGTCTAACTCATCCAGTACTTCTTGGTAGGTAAAATAGCCGCCCATAGATCCTGCAGGGTCATTAAAGTGTACAGGAGTTTGATAGGATTCACTTACAGCTGCACATTCTAAATTTTTAAGAGGTACTTTTAGTTTGTTTTGAGTTAAAAAATGCTGTTCAAGATCATCTATCAATACCTCAATTTTAAAACCATTATCGCGCGCAATGGTAAGCTCTTTTGAAGAAAAGTCTGAAATTATAAAATATCCTTTTTTGAGTTTTCCATGATCTACCGCTACTCCCAAACTCTCCAATTGAGATAGTTGTTGGGAACTTGAGTAATAAATTTTTGCACGTTGAAATTTTTCTTTAATTGACTGAGAAAAGCTAGTCAAAGTAACAAATAGCAATAAAAATGTAAGTAAGTAATTTTTCATTTTTTTTTAAGTCATATTTTTAATGATACTATAATGACCAAAGGTATGGGTACCACACCCACAAAAGTGTTAAAAATGAACTAAAAGTGAGAAAATTAATTAGTTTCCAACCATTTTCTTGCGTTTACAAACCCTTCTAGCCAAGGACTAACTTCATCGTTGCTGCCTTTTGGATAGTGCCCCCAATTCCAAGGAAAAGTTGAGCGCTCTAGATGTGGCATCATTACAAGATGTCTTCCTGAGGCGTCTGTCATCATTGCGGTGTTGTAATCACTTCCGTTTGGATTTGCTGGAAATTGGTCATAGCCATATTTTCCAACAATGTTGTAATGACCCTCTTCTTTAGGGAATGAAAACTTCCCTTCTCCATGAGCTGCCCAAATACCCAGGGTGCTTCCTGCAAGAGAAGATAGCATTACCGAGTTATTTTCTTGAATGGTTACTGAGGTGAAATTACACTCAAACTTTCGGCTATCATTGTGAAGCATTTTTGGTTTCTCTGTATCTTGTGGATTGAGTAATCCTAATTCAATAAATAATTGACATCCATTACAAACCCCTAGAGATAGGGTATCCTTTTTAGCAAAAAAGTTTTTCAATGCGGTATTTGCTTTTTCATTATACAAAAATGCGCCTGCCCAGCCCTTTGCACTTCCCAGTACATCACTGTTTGAGAAGCCACCCACGGCCGCGATAAATTTTATATCTTCTAAGGTTTCTCTTCCTTGTATCAAATCTGTCATATGGACATCTTTCACATCAAAACCAGCCAAATACATGGCGTTTGCCATTTCTCTTTCGCTATTGCTCCCTTTTTCTCTAATTATAGCAGCTTTGATCCGTTTTTTGGAGGGATCTATTGCAGGTATTTTCCCATCAAAACTTTTAGGAAATGTAAATTGTAAAGCTTGATTTTTATAGTTTTCAAAACGAGGTAACGCCATATCTCCACTCTGTTTTGCATCCAGTAGGTGAGAGGTCTTATACCAAACATCTCTCATTTTAGCTACATTTAGAGAAAGTGTATCATTTTGGTTTGTTAGGGTTAGCTTTTGTTTGCTTGAGACAGTACCTATCTTAACAAAATCTATGTTGTTTTCCAGCAAGGTGTTCTCGAAAATATTATCATGTGATGCTTGAATTACTAGGCCGCAATTCTCTGAAAACAATACTTTTACCGTATCTTTTTCTTCAAGACCACTAAGGTTTAAAGTGGCGCCTAGATTTGTGTCTGCAAAACACATTTCTAACAGGGTAGTAATAAGTCCTCCAGAGGCAACATCATGACCTGCTGCAATTTGATCTTCCATGATAAGACCTTGTATGGTGTTAAATACTTTGGCGACATAAGAGGCATTTTTAACTGTTGGAGCCTCATTTCCAATACTACTCAAGACTTGTCCAAAAGAGGATCCACCCAATTTAAAATTGTCTTGGCTTATGTTTATGTAATAGATGCTTGCTTTGTCTTTTTGTAATACAGGTTCTACAACTTTTTTGATATCCTTACAGTGTCCAGCAGCGGTAATAATTACAGTTCCTGGAGAAATTACTTCCTCATTTTTATATTTCTGCTTCATAGAAAGAGAGTCCTTTCCAGTGGGCACATTTATACCAAGAGCAATACTAAAGTCGCTTATAGCTTTAACGGCTGTAAACAAACGAGCATCCTCTCCGGGATTGTTACAAGGCCACATCCAGTTGGCAGATAATGAAATACTTTTCACTCCATTTTCTAGGGGTGCCCAAATAATGTTAGTTAAAGATTCTGTTATAGAATTTCTAGAACCTGCCTCAGGGTCTATAAGTCCAGAAATAGGGGAGTGCCCAATGCTGGTAGCTACACCTTGACTACCCTTATAATCTAGTGCCATCACTCCACAATTATTAAGAGGTAACTGTAATGGGCCGGCACATTGTTGTTTGGCAACTTTACCCGTTACACAGCGGTCTACTTTATTGGTTAACCAGTCTTTACACCCTACAGCTTCGAGGCTTAATACCGAAGAGATATAATTTTTAATATCAGATACATCATACACTGCTGGGCTATAATTTCTATCTATTGTGGTATCTGTCATGATTGTTTCTGGAGAGCTTCCAAACATATCACTTAAGGCAAAATCCATCGGTTTTTCTCCCGTTTTTTTGCTCTCAAAAGTAAATTGATGATCTGCATTAACTTCTCCCACTTGGTACATTGGAGATCGTTCTCTGTCTGCAATACGTTGCAATGTGCCAATGTCCTTTTTACCAATAACCAAGCCCATACGTTCTTGAGATTCGTTTCCAATAATTTCTTTTGCAGATAGCGTTGGATCTCCTAGAGGTAAGGCGTCCATATTAATGGTACCTCCCGTGTCTTCTACCAGTTCGCTAAGGCAGTTGAGGTGACCTCCAGCGCCATGATCATGGATTGATACAATAGGGTTTACATCACTCTCTACCATACCTCTCACGGCATTTGCAGCGCGTTTTTGCATTTCTGGATTTGAGCGTTGTATGGCATTTAATTCTATACCGCTAGAAAAGGCGCCAGTGTCTGCGCTAGATACTGCGGCACCACCCATACCAATTCGGTAGTTTTCTCCTCCTAGAATTACGATCTGATCTCCTTTTTGTGGAGTGTCCTTCAAGGCTTGTTCTGCTTTACCATACCCAATTCCTCCAGCCATCATAATAACTTTGTCAAAGCCAAGTTTTCTTGCCTGTTCTTCGTGCTCAAAGGTGAGTACAGATCCTGTGATGAGTGGTTGCCCAAATTTGTTTCCAAAATCACTAGCCCCATTACTTGCTTTAATTAAGATATCTAGCGGTGTTTGGTATAACCAATCTCTTTGTTTCATGGTTTGTTCCCAGGGGCGATTTTTTTCTAACCTGGAGTAGGATGTCATGTAAACTGCGGTGCCAGCCAGGGGCAGTGATCCTTTTCCTCCAGCCAATCTATCTCTAATTTCTCCACCAGAGCCTGTCGCAGCTCCATTGAATGGCTCAACTGTTGTTGGGAAGTTGTGTGTTTCTGCTTTTATTGAAATAACACTATTAAAATCTTTATTTTGATAGTAGTCTGGTTTGTCTGCACTTTTTGGTGCAAACTGCGTAATTACAGGTCCATTGACAAATGCTACATTGTCTTTGTAGGCAGATACAATCTGGTTTGGATTTTCTTTGGAGGTTTTTTTAATAAGTTTAAACAAGGAAGAAGGCATTTTCTGGCCATCGATGATAAATGTGCCATTAAATATTTTATGTCTGCAGTGCTCGCTATTGGCTTGGCTAAATCCGAATACTTCAGAGTCTGTAAGTTTTCTACCTAGTCTAGTTGCAAGGGTGTTTAAGTATTCAACTTCTTCCTGATTTAGGGCTAAACCTTCAGATGCATTGTAAGCGGCTATATCATGTATATCTTTTATGGCCTCTGGCGTTGCTGAAATATCGAATATTTCTTGATCCAATGCAGAGAATTTTTGCAATAGCATAGGGTCAAAATCACCAACTATTTCAGCTGCGGGAATAAATTCTTCAATCCTAATAATTCCATCAACACCCATGTTTTGGGTGATCTCAACAGCATTTGTACTCCATGGGGTTATCATGGCAGCTCTGGGACCAATAAAAAAATCCGCAATTGCGGATTGCTCTATTTGTGATGCATTTCCAAAAAGCCACTGCAGTTTTTGGTTGCTCTGTTTTGAAATATCTGAGCGTGTCTGTACGGCAAAAACTTTGGTAGTTACGTCTCCAAAAAAGTGAATCATTTTTGATAGGATTTCAATGGTTTTTAAATTGTAAAGGTAGTTTTTTTTCTGAAATTTTTTAATAGAAAATGACTGTTTTGGGCAAGGTTATGAGAAACTTTTTAACAGCTTTTTTCTCTTTTAAAATCATCTATGAGATTATTGTGAGTTGTTTTTTTAGATATACCGCTTTGGGTGTTGTTATCTTGCTAATGTTTTATATTAAAGTTTCGTTAAGTATTTTTTTTAAAATAAGTAAACCGAACCAAAAAGGTATATTGCACACAAGTATAATAATTTAAAATTTTACAATGAAAATTAAAAACCTATTGATAGTTTTAGCTATTTCGTTATCCTGGAATGCATTTTCTCAACAAACCTTGGGCCCAAATTCTGTTTCTCAGGGTTCTTTTGTGGGTACAACAATAGCACTTAGAGACATGCCAAGTGTTACAGAAATGGAAGAAGAAGGGTTTGAGTATGCTAGAGAAATAAAACAAAAATTTGATCCAAGTCAAAAAAATGCTGTCATAAACGAAAATGATTTGCCTCTTGAGGGACAACACCCAGGTTACCAAAGTGAACAAGGAACTAGAGATCCCCTAACGGTATTGCAAAACTTTCAAGGAGCATCTATACAAGAAGGACAAGCAGTTCCTCCAGACCCAACGGGTGCAGTAGGGCCAAATCATTATGTTCATGCTGTTAATTTAGTGGTTAAAATATTTGATAAAACTGGAAATTTACTAACAGGTCCTGTTGCACTAGGAACTTTTTTAGGTAATGGTAATAGTAATGGAGATCCAATTGTAATGTATGATCATCTTGCAGATCGTTTTTTTGTAAGTCAATTTAATGTGGGGACCAACGCCCTTATTATTGGCGTCTCTCAAACTCCAGATCCTACAGGTGCATATAATTTATACAATTATCCATTAGATGCTTTTCCAGATTACCCGCACTACTCGGTTTGGCATGATGGTTATTACTTAACTGCTAATAAAACCCAAGGAGATAAAGTCTATGTATTGGACAGACAAGCCATGATAAATGGAGATGAAGATCCAACAATTATTGGATTTAACTTACCTCAATTTATCAGAAACCCAACTACAGTAATTAGCCCAGAGCCGGCCAATTTAGTAGGTAATGATGCAGATACAGATTCTCCTGCTTTTATAGTATACCTGCAAGATGGCTCTTGGGGGGGGGTTTCTTACGATCACCTAAAGGTTTGGACTATAGAAACAGACTTTGAAACACCAGAAAATTCTACAGTAAGCCAGCCTCAAGAGATTGAAACGGCACCTTTTGATTCTTTTTTCCGTCAATTTGGACAGGGAGATTTCAAACAACCAAACACAGATCAACGTATAGATGGTGCCTCTGGTGTAATAAGCTTTGCCGCAAATTACAGAAGTTTTGACAACCATAATTCTTGGGTAATTACTTTTAATGAGGATATGGGTGGCCAGCGTGGAGGTATACGTTGGATAGAGCTTCGAAACACAGATGCAGACAGCTCTTGGTCTTTATTTCAAGAAGGAACTTATGCTCCTGAGGATGGAGAGAGTAGGTATATGAGCAGCTCTGCCATGGATCAAGACGGAAATATTGGTATGGCTTACAATCTAAGTAGTGAGAATACTTCTGCAAGTATAAGATATACCGGGCGTTACGATGGTGATACCCTTGGAGAGATGACTTTTCCAGAGGGGTTAATTTGGCAAGGAACAGGGTGGCAAGCAAACACAAACAGATTTGGAGATTATGCGCACCTCACTATGGACCCAGATGGAGTAACCTTTTGGCATACCTCAGAGTATTTCCAGGGAGTCAATCAATGGAGAACACGTATTGCCTCTTTCACACTCAATAATGGTTTCTCTGAAGATATAGGGGTATATAATTTTGATCAGCCAGCAAGTGGAGATGATTTAACAGACGCAGAAACCGTAACAGTTAAAATATTTAATTTTGGTACAGACCCACAAAGCAACTTTGATATTGCACTTAGAGTTGATGACCAGTTAATAGCTACGGAAACCTTTACAGAAACAATTGAATCTCAATCATCTGCAACCTATACTTTTAATACAACTATAGATTTGTCTATAGCGCAACAAGAATATGAGATTGAAGCGCGTACTTTATTATCTGCAGATGCAAATACGCCCAATGATTCGTTTACAATAACAATTAACAATACTGCCTTATCTGTAATTGACCAAGAGTTTAATAGCGGTGATTTCACAATCTTTGCTAAAGGCGCAAAGCAATATGATGTAAATTTCACAACAACCAGTGATTTTGGGGCTATAACTTATAGTGTTTACAATACAACTGGTCAACAAGTGCTTAAAGGCCTTTTAGACAGCGATGGACAATCTCACACTACTACTTTAGACTTTAGTGCTCAGCCAGTAGGTGTTTTCTTTGTGTCATTGACTAACGGTTCAAACAAAGCCACTAAAAGAGTTATTGTTTTTAAATAAAAAAAGCAAACAAAATAGAACCTCAGCTTATTAAATGCTGAGGTTTTTTTGTACTAAATTTTAACTATAAAGGTTAAATTTGTACTAATAAAATAAAATTTTAAAATATTTGTTTTTTAGCTTTTATATTTGCAATTGAAAACATACATTTTTGGTGTTTTCTGCATATTTCTTTAAGCTAATATAAATTTTACCAAAATAAAGACCTTTAGTATTGAATACATTTTCTTTAATAAAAGCGCATAAAACTCTGCTCAGTTTAGTTGTATTGTTTTTCTTTACCATACAGCCTATACTAAGTTCTGTGCTTGTATTAGCTGAAAACACTATGGTGGTTATTGATATTGACAACGACACTGAAAAAGAAGGTGAAAATAAAAATAAGCAAGAAAAAGAACTCTCTGAAGAAAATAAAATTACAACCTATCCAGGATCTATTGCTATTGTATTTTCAGATTCATTTTCACATCCAATCCCACAGGCTCCAATGACTCTATTTGGTTCTGTTTTTCTAGAGATACCTGGTCCTCCTCCTAGGTTAGAGATGTAGGTTCTACTCATACATTTTTGTGTCTTATTAAAGTGATGCATTAAATTTCTATTATTAAATTAAACAATACACTAAAGAGTATCGCTCTTTGGTAAAATAGACGTATTATGAATATTTTTAAGAATTTAAAAAACGATATACCTGCAAGTATCGTTGTATTTTTTGTTGCCCTTCCTCTTTGTTTGGGCATTGCACTGGCCAGTGGAGCACCACTTTTTTCAGGTCTTATTGCTGGGGTAGTTGGTGGTATTTTAGTTGGAGTCTTAAGTGGCTCTCAGGTTGGGGTAAGTGGCCCAGCGGCAGGATTAGCCGCTATTGTACTTACCGCGATTGGCAGCTTAGGCGGTTTTGAAAATTTCTTGTTAGCAGTTGTTTTAGGAGGTGTTATCCAGATGATATTCGGTTTTTTGAAGGCTGGTATTATTGGCTACTATTTTCCATCCTCTGTTATAAAAGGGATGCTTACAGGTATAGGAATCATTATTATTTTAAAACAAATCCCGCATTTCTTTGGGTATAACTCTGCAAAAGAGGTTGATTTTGCATTTTTTCAAGTAGATGGAGACACTACTTTTTCGGGTATATTAAATGCAATTAATGCTATTAGTTTGGGGCCTACAATTATCGCAATTATCGCACTGGTTATATTGTTGTTATGGAGTTCTGTTCTTTCAAAAAAAGGGAAAATTTTCACTCTTATACAAGGACCTCTGGTGGCTGTTGTTATTGGAGTTTTATATTTCATATTTACAAAAGACAGTCAACTTTTTGGTATTTCCAAACAACACCTTGTAAGTGTGCCGGTTCCAGATAGCTTTGATATGTTTTTAGGACAATTTAGCACACCAAATTTCTCTGGCATAACAAATCCTGCAATATGGGTTACCGCATTTACCATTGCGCTTGTTGCCAGTCTAGAGACCTTGCTTTGTGTTGAAGCTACAGATAAGCTAGATCCACAAAAAAGGGTCACACCTACCAATAAAGAACTCGTTGCTCAAGGTGCTGGGAATATTGTTTCTGGATTAATTGGTGGTTTACCCGTAACGCAAGTTATTGTAAGATCTTCTGCCAACATACAATCTGGAGGTAAAACTAAAATGGCAGCCATCATACATGGTTTTTTATTATTAATTTCTGTGGTATTGATTCCTACACTCTTAAATAAAATACCTTTATCTGTCTTGGCTTCCATATTACTTATTGTTGGTTATAAACTCGCTAAGCCGTCTTTATTCAAGCAAATGTATATGTTGGGTTGGAAACAATTTGCTCCTTTTGCCGTCACAGTGGTAGGTATTGTATTTACGGACTTACTTGTAGGTATTGCTCTTGGTTTAATTGTTGGAGTTGTTGTGATACTCATAAAGAGTTACCAAAACTCACACTTTTTACATATAGAAGATAAAAGCAATGGCTCTGTTACAGTAAAAATGACTTTAGCAGAAGAAGTTACCTTTTTTAACAAGGGTGCTATCCTAAAAGAATTAGACGCATTACCCAAAGATAGTAGATTAGAGCTCGATGTTACAAAAACTCGTTATCTAGACAATGATATCATAGAGATATTAGAAGATTTCCAGGACAAGGCTAAGACTAGAAATATATCTATCAAATTAATTTCTGAAAGGGGGATCGAAGAAAACCCAGACAGTTTTATAGATTTTTTCACCTTAAGACCAAAAATAAAATAAATTTAAAGAACAAGAATATTATGAAAGCACATACAAAACAAACACAGGTGTCCATGAGCCCTGACACTGCTTTACAAGCATTAAAAGAAGGGAATAAAAGATTTGTTACCAGCACTCAAATTTCTAGAGATTTAATGCAACAAGTTGCAGATACCAGCACAGGACAATACCCTTTTGCTACGGTATTACATTGTATAGATTCAAGAGTTTCCGCAGAATTGGTTTTTGACCAAGGTGTTGGAGACTTATTTAGTATTCGTATTGCGGGAAATTTTGTGAACGAGGATATCCTTGGATCTATGGAGTTTGCAACAAAACTAGCAGGCACTAAAGTTGTAGTAATTTTAGGACACACAGCTTGTGGCGCTGTCAAAGGAGCCTGTGATCATGCCAAACTAGGAAATCTTACGGGTATGCTTGAAAAAATAGCACCGGCTGTCTCTGCAGTAAAAGATCCTCAAGACGCAGCACTGCGAACTTCTGGTAACATAGATTTTGTAAACCGTGTGGCAATTAAAAATGTGCACATGGCCATTGATAATCTTAGATCCATGAGTCCTGTTTTAAAACAAATGGAAGATGCAGGAGATATTAAAATAGTTGGGGCTATGTATCATATAGAAAATGGGCAAGTTACATTTTTGTAACCAACACTCCTTTTTAAATAAAAAAAAACCGCTTTTGTAAAAAAGCGGTTTTTTTATTTTAAGATATTTCTGATCTGCCTTTAAGGCGAACTTCTATTTTTTTCTTTTTTGCGGTAATGCGTTTCATGGCATCCATAAGCTTTTCATCCTTTGTTTTCTTGTACATTTCGTTAATAGCTAGCACAAGCCTTTTGGCCTCTCTTGATGCGTGTACGCGGTCACTAGTAGACATGTGGCTCATCTTAGCTTTTTCAAACTCAGTAGCTTGTTGTAATAAATCCATTTCTTCTTTGATAATTTTACTTTTTTATAAACCTACAAAAATAGGGTGAATTCTGCAAGGGTAGAATATTGATTGTGAAATCTTTAACATTGAATTTTTTTTTATCCCCTAGTTAAGCGGTGTAATGCTTTATTTTTAGCGTGGTTTTATATTATTTTCTTGATTAGTAATTTTATTGATTGTTGTATCTGCTGTTATTTAATATATTTACAATACTATCTTTTAATTTTTTATCATGTACAAAAGAGCATTCCTTTTAGTAATCTTTTTTTTGTTTTTAGGGCATGTTTCATTTGCCCAACAAACAATTTTAAGTGATAGTAATTTACCCATCATGGTGATTACCACAGATATAGATCCCCAAACAAATTTACCCACAGAAATACCAGATGAGCCTAAAGTTCTGGGTACTATGCAACTTATATATAGACCTGACGGAACTAGAAATTATTTGACAGATATTACCAATGAATCTTATCTAAATTATGATGGAAGGATAGGAATTGAATTACGGGGTAGTAGTTCTCAGGCCTTGGATAAAAAGCCATATGGTTTTACAACTCTTTTGGAGGATGATGATTCTAACAATAATGTTAGCCTACTAGCAATGCCCTCAGAGAACGATTGGGTTTTAAATTCTTTAGCATATGATCCATCTATGATTCGTGATTATTTGTCATATACTTTAGCTAGTAATATGGGTAATTACGCACCAAGAGTTGCTTATATTGAGGTAGTTGTTAATGGTGATTATAAAGGAGTTTATTTTTTGACTGAAAAGGTTAAAAGGGATTCTGACAGAGTAAATTTAAAAAAAATAGCCGATGATGAAAACAGTTTTCCTGAGTTAACTGGTGGATACATTGTAAAGGCAGACAAAACCACTGGAGGGGATGAAATAGCTTGGACAATGCCTAATTATGGCGGATGGGATACCAATTTCTTGCATCATTATCCAAAAACAGAAGATATTACCAATGAACAAGACAATTACATAGAAAATGTATTTTATGATTTGGCAGCTCAAACAAATCCTGCCAACACTTCAATTGTAGATGGTTATCCATCAATGATTGATATTCCTAGCTTTGTTGATTATATACTCATGGCAGAATTTGCCTCAAACCCTGATTCTTACCAATTTAGCACTTATTTTCATAAAGATAGAAGTGGCAAACTAAGAGCAGGGCCTATTTGGGATTACAACTTATCCTTCGGAAATGATTTATTTGTATTTGGCTTTGATAGAAGTTTTTACGATGTATGGCAATTTGATTTTGAAAATAGAGGCGCTAAATTTTGGAGAGATTTATATCAAGATGAAACCTTTAATTGTTATTTAGCAAAACGATGGTTTGAGTTAATAGGGGCAAATCAAACCTTAAATTATCTCACTATTTCCAATCTAATAGACAGTTATGTAGCCCTGTTAAGCGAATCTCAAGAGAGAGAATTACAAAGATGGCCTCCACAGGAGGGTTGGCCTACCGTTGCAGATCAAGCCCAAAACATCTTAGAGATGAAAGATTGGATTCAAGAGAGAATAAATTGGATGAGTACCAATATTGGTTCTTCTGCAAATTGTTTAGACGTTCCAGTTCCAGATTTAGTAATTAGTAAAATACATTACAACCCAATGGAGGATTCAGGGTATTCTAGCAAAGAGCTTGAATTTATTGAAATAACCAATACCTCCAATCAAAGTATTGACCTAACAGGTTACTATATAAGAGAACTAGGTATTTCATATCAATTTGAGGCCGATGCTGTAGTGCAGGCAAACCAAAAAATATACCTATGTAGTGATGCCTCTGTATTTGAAAGTTATTACGGCTTTGCCCCCTTTGGAGCTTTTACCAGAGATTTAAGCAACAGTTCTTATCACATTATTTTGTCTGACGCTTTGGGTAACACCATAGATCAGGTTAGGTATTTGGATAGTGATCCTTGGCCACAACAGCCAGATGGAGAAGGGCCGTATTTACAATTAGTGGATGTAAACTCAGACAACTCTTTGGCAAGTAACTGGATACCAAGCAGTCAGTCTCTCTCTAGAGAAGATGTTGCCACTGCAAAGCGGCAAATAATTGTATATCCTAACCCTACAGAGGGAATTATTACTGTTGAAATAGATTTTTTAAATACCGATAGTTTAGAATTTATAATGTATAATTCTTTAGGACAGTCTGTGGGTGATTTTCAACTAAAATCAAACAATTTACAGCTTAATGTAGGTTTTCTCAAGAGTGGATTTTATTACTACAACATAAAAGATAAAGAAGTTGTAATTTCTAGAGGTAAGTTTGTTAAAAAATAAATTAAATTTTATGCATACCAAGCACAGTAAAGCTCCATTACAACACCTTGAGACTTTTCTACTTATGCACAAATTCAACATTTAATTTAATTTCTTTTATGCGCTTATCGATTTCGTTTTTACGGAATTTTAGAATATTTTTTTTCTCCCGTTTTAATAAAATTGATAGCTCGGTTGTAAGCTCATTACAAACTCGTTCTCTTCGTTTATTGATTGTAATGTAATTTTGATTACCAACACCCTCATTAATTACTTGATTTAACAAAGAAAAGGGTACATACTTATTTTTATGGCTTATTGTGTAACTTCTATCTCTATCTCATCTTTCTGTTCAAACAGCCTTACATTTTAATAATTTTATGTTTACCAACTTTCTCTTCTATAGAGAAATAATACACACCACTGGGTAACTCGTTAATAACAACACTTGTATTTTCATTTAGTATAGCACCTGTAAGTACAATCCTTCCTAAATTGTCACTAATTTGGTAGTGTGAGCTAACCATGGTAGATGGTGCCTGTATAGTTATAATATTAGCTGTTGGGTTTGGAAAAATCTTAATTTTGTTTACACTTATATTTTCTGGTGGGTTAGACAAGTCATGCTGTGTAGAGGTAAATCCAAGGCTCTGTAATCCTTGTTGTATTTCTGGGGCATTCATAAATAAATTCCAAAATAACTCTGTTTTATAATTCTCTAACATGGGCCCGATGGTTCCTTGGTCTATGGCAAGGTATCTTTCTGTTTTCCAGGAGTAATGAGGAGAGATGGCATCAAAAGGCCCCATAGGGCCAATATACTCTCCTTGGCTATTCTCATACAAATACCGTAAAAAGTCTAAGGATTTTTGCGGGGTATACACCAAGGAAGAAAGCGCAGCTGTTGGCGATATAATCCCTAAATCATTATTTGGTTGATGTGCAGCATACCCTGTGCTCCCGTCTGTGTTTCTTGAATAACTTGCAGTTAACCCCCAAAAACTCGCGCTATAACCCCCAAACTGATTTGGGTTTTGTACTGCATGTTGGTGGATAATCTCTGTATGGTTTTTAACAACATTCCAGTAGCTTGCATAGGTGTCTTGCAGACCCCGAGGGTCAAGCCCCAAGTAGGAGTAATGCGCCCAAAACAATGGCCCTACAGTATCTTGTGCTCCGCTATGATTAAACACTACGGGTATATCATACTGGCTAGAGGATGATACAATATCTCCATCTCTTGCCCATCCCTGGTGATACACCTGGGTATTAATTGGGTACTCTGGTGAGGAGGCTGCCAAAAGGTAAGTGATAAGGGCTTCGTTGTAGCCCCTTATTTGTAAGCTTATTTGCCAATTGTGATTTGGTGACCAGTGCCAATACAAAACGTTCTCACCTTTGGTGTACCAGTTCCACTCAACACCTCTCCAAAGATCGTCGGCTTTCTGCGCTAAGATTTGCTCTTGGGTATTTCCGTTTTTAAAATACTCTCTAATACAAATTAGGGACTGGCTCAAAAGTGCTGTTTCTACTAAATCTCCACCATCATCAAACTCACTAAAGGGTATTACATCTCCGGTATTTCCATCCAGCCAATGCGGCCAGGCTCCATGAAATCTATCTGCAGAGGCAAGAAAATCTAAGGCAGTGTGTAGGTGATTTACGCCCTGTGATTGAGATATATACCCATTTTCAATGGCTAAAATTATATTTAAAAATCCAAAACCAGAGCCGCCAGTGGCAATGGTGTTTTGATCAAAGGTTAAATCTTCTAGGTGTATTCGCTCTCTTGATAATTTTGATACAGGATGGGTAAAATCCCAAAAGTACTTGAGGGCATCCATTTGTAGCTCATCAATTAATTGGGCATCTGTCTTTTGGGCAAATGATATGTTTGCGCTCAATATAAAAAAAAATAGTACAAGCCTATAAATCATGTAATGTATCTAAGTAACCCTATCAAAAATAGGGGAACTTTAATAGCTAGTAAAATTTTAAACAAGAATAATTTTATTGTCTTAATTTTCATTTTTATTACCTAATTTTAGGTTTTCAGATTAATCACTTTTTTAACACACCTTATGGAGTTTATCATTTTAGCATTTATAATAATCGGTTTTATAGCCCTGGCTATTTATTTAAAAAAACCACTTAGCGGTCCAGAGGCTCAACTTAAAGAAAAAGAGGCTAAAATACTAGTTTTAGAAAAAGGGCTAAGTGAGAGAGATACTACCATTGCAAACCTTACCAAACAATTAGAGATTGCAGCTGCAAGGACAAAAGATTTTGAGCAAATAAAGCTTGAAAAGGCAGCAATTGATGAGCGTCTTTCGCAAGTTGATAGAGAACGTAACATTCTTGAAAATGAAAATATAGCCTATCAAAAAGCAGAAGAATCAAGACAAAAAGAAGTCACCAAAAGTATTGCAAGCGCCCTTACCCTACAAGAATCATTAGAGGCAGAGAAATCTCGCCTTAACGATGAGCGGGTACAAGAAAAAGAGGATGCATTAAAAAAGATGAAGCTCAAATGGTCTGACCATGAAAAAGATGTTCAAAACCACCTGCAGCTCATCTGTAGAAATAACGTGATTACCTATGTGAGTCAAGAAGATTTCCCTCACCCAAGAAACAAGCCAGATAGCTCTATTGAGATTATGGACCAACTCATTGTCTTTGATGCCAAAAGCCCTGCCAATGACGATTTATCTAATTTCCCCAAATACATAAAAAACCAAACAGAAAATCTCAAAAAATATGCAAAGCATGACAATGTAAAGAATGATTTGTTTTTGGTAATACCCTCCAATACCCTAGAGGTGATAGATCAGTTTCATTACAATATTGGAGATTACAATGTGTATGTGATCACCAAAGATGCTTTGGAGCCCATAGTGCTTAGTTTAAAAAAGATTGAGGAGTATGAGTTTGCAGATAAATTAAGCCCAGAGGAGCGAGATAATGTGTGTAGAATTATTGGCAAATTTGCTCATACCACAAAAAGACGCATACAAATAGATGAGTTTTTTGCGCGTGAGTTTTTAGACACCCTCAGTAAAGCAGGGTCTCAATTACCTAGAGACATTCTAGAAAACGTGATTAAATTTGAGAATGCAGAGAAGTTAAACCCTCCGATGGAAAAACGAAACAAAAAAATTCTTACCAAAGATTTAAAACAGCAGGTAGATAAGCTTGAAAAAGAGATGGAGATGCGGGAGATTCCTAAAATATCTCCTCAAACAGATTTTGATTTGTAGTGCATCAAACTAAAAGGATTTTGATAGTGCGCTGGCTTTTTTAATCAAGTAGTCTTAAAAATAAAAACTCATTGCTTTAGGATCTACCTTTAGATTTTTGATGATAGATTCAATGTTTTTTGGAAATGATTTTAAACTCGAATGTCTTTATAGGTGTTGCGTTCTATGCGTTTTAAGTATTTGGCTCTGGTTTGATCACTAACAAAGGGAACGGACCAAAACTGGGTTGTTTTTAAAAACAAAGACAGTCTCCAGCCAAATACAAAAGTATACACCCCCATTACTAGACGTAATTTAACGGAGTTTAAATACAGGGTGCGAACCGGAAGTGCAGGCGCACCATGTGTGATATAGGTCCGTACTTTTTTATTCTTTAAAAATGGTTTGGGGTAGGCATAAAGCTTAGTTATGTTTACAAACTTATAGGCAAATCCAGGAGTAAAAACCTCGTCGAAGAATATTTCAGCGCGTGGTGTTAATCTAAACCACCAAACGGGAGATATAATAAAAATATTTTCTGACCAACTTATGAGGTCTTTGTATGTTGCAATTAATTTGGTGCGAGGTCTTGTAAAACTGTCGCTGTAAAGATCAATAACTTTAAGGTCCTGTCCTTTTGTTTCAATACTTGTTTTAATGGTTTTAAATATACCATCGTAACAAAATGAGTTTTGGTCTGGATGTCCTATAATTATTAAATTTTTCATATTTATTTATTATATGAAATTAATATTTTAATCAATACCTATTATTTTTTAACCTATAAATGATTGTTAAAGTTAATACCCCAATTATCTTCAAGAATAAAAAGTTATTTCCAAGAATAATTTTGGAGCCCAAGGGTGTTAAGTCACACTATTTTGGGGAGAATTTTAAATTATTTTTACACCCAAGTGATCGCTAATATTCTTACTAGAATTTTAAAACTACCAATGTATTTTTTTACATTAGCCATTGCAATTAATCCATAATAACCAAAACTCATGACTACAAGATTTTTTTTCCTATTTTTTTTGCTCACTACAGGATTGCTTTCAGCACAAAACTCACTGCTTCGAATGCCTAGAATTAGTCCAGATGCCCAAGAAATGGCTTTTTCTTATCAAGGAGATATTTGGATTTACAACTTCAATACCAAGCAAACAAAACGGATAACTATTCATCAGGGTTATGAGAGCAACCCTGTTTGGAACACTTCTGGTGATAAAATCGCCTTTTCTTCCAATAGAAAAGGATCCAATAATATTTTTACGGTTCAAAAAAATGGTGGTACCCCCAAACAATTAACCTATTATCCAACAACAGACACACCGTCTGATTGGACCTCTTCCAATCAAATTGTATTTGCTACAACAAGGGTTTTAAAAGGGCCTGAATGGGATGAACAAATCTACCAGGTCAATGAAAGTGGTGGCACTCCGCAACGATTTATAAAAGCTTTAGGTAGCATGGCATCTGTATCTCCCGATGGCAACTTGGTGGCTTTTGTCAAAGGAGCTTGTAGAATTTCTAGAGAAGATTATTCTGGTTCAGCTCAAAGAGATGTATGGATTTATAACATTAAAACAGAGAGGTATTTTCAAGTGACCTTTTCAGAAAAAAATGATCATTCGCCATTATGGGATGCTGCGGGTAATTTGTACTATATAGGAGCTCAAAGTGGTCGGTATAATATTTTTAAGCAATCTATAAATCCAGACGGTTCAGTAAATGGCGCTTCCACAAAAGTCACAAACCAAAATAAAAATGGGGTTGTTTCTTTTTCTGTAAGTGATCAAGGAGTTATTCTCTACACAACACTTTTTGACTTGTATAAAATAAGTGAGGGACAATCCAATAAGATCAACCTACAAATAGAATCAGATTATAAATTTGAGACTGAAAAAGAAGCTACCACAAGCTCAGATATCTCAGAATTTGATGTTTCACCAAACGGAAAATTAATTGCTCTTGAAATTAATGGAGAAATTTTTGTGAAGCAAAATGAAAAGGATAGAAAAAATTCTAATAATGTAAGTAATCATTTCTATAGAGATAGAAATCCTCAATGGATGAGTGATACAGAGTTATTATTTGTTTCAGATAGAGACGGCCATAATGAGATATATAAAGCTGTTTCTAAGGATACCCTGGTAGGATTAGAGAGGAGTTTAAAGATTACCATCACAAAACTCACCAATAGTAAAGAAGATGTATATGATATGGTGGTCTCCCCAGACCACAAAAAAATAGTTTACAAAGTTGGTAGAGGAACCTTAATGCTGGCAGATGTAGGGGGTGGAGTTATCTCCAATAGCAAAGCGTGTTCCTCTGGATGGGCCGAGGCAGAGGATGTAAGTTGGAGTCCAGATAGCAAGTACATTGCTTATTCTCAGGAAGACTTAGACTTTGATAGTGAAATCTTTATCCAATCTGTAGAGAATTTAAACGATAAGTTTAACGTTTCTATGCACCCAAGAAGTGATAGAGCTCCAGTTTGGAGTCCAGACGGTAAAAAATTAGCTTTTTCTTCTAATAGAAGTGGAAATCGTGGCGGGATAGATTATGATGTTTGGATGGTTTGGCTACAAAAGCAGGATTGGGAACGATCTAAAACAGACAGAGAAAATGGAGACTATTACACAGAAAAAAAGGCTGATACAGATTCCAAAGATAAAGAGCAAGAAAAGCAGATACAGGTAAGTATAGATACAGAAAGAATTTATGATAGACTCTCTAGAATTACCAGATTACCAGACGATGAGTTTGGGGGTATGTTTGGCCCAAAGAGTAAACATGTGTATTACTCTGCAACAGATCCATCTACCAATAAACGAAGTTTTTTTAAAATAAAATTAGACGGATCTGAACCTAAAGCTATCAAAGGAACTTCTAAAGTAGGGAAGGTTGCAGATATTGATGGTACATTTTATTTTACTAGGTCAGGTAAATTAAAAAAATTGAACCCTAAGGACGATAAAATTACCTCTTTGGCTCATGTAGCAACCTATAAAGAAGATTTTGCTGCCATGAATCAACAAATTTACCAAGAAGGAACTCGTGTGCTAACCATGGGTTTCTATGACCCTAACTTTCATGGCTACAATTGGGAGTCTTTGATTAAAAAATACAAACCATTAGCATTAAAAGCGAGCACTGAGCAAGATTATAGTTTTGTGTATAATTTACTGTTAGGTCAATTAAATGCAAGCCATATGGGGTATAGAGCACAAACCTCTGAGCGTAAAAACAGCGATAATATAGGCTTGTTAGGCCTTGAGGTGAAGCATGTTTTAAATGGAGTTCAAGTTGCCTATGTGCTTGAAAATTCAGTAGCAAATACATCAAAAGTAAATTTAAAAGTTGGAGATATCATCACTAGGGTTAATGGAACACCCATTGGTAAAAACACAAATTTTTATAGTTTATTAAAAAACTCTAAAGGTGATGAGGTGTTATTAACCAAAAGTGACGCAACAGATGTTGTTGTTAGAACTTCTAGTTCTTTAAAAACCCTTCAATATAAGGCTTGGGTAGCATCTAGAAGTGAATTGGTGAAAAAATACTCCAAAGGACAGCTAGGGTATATTCATATCAGAGGAATGAACGCTCCAAGTTTTGAGCGTTTTGAACGCGAGTTAAAGGCCAGTGGATACGGTAAAAAAGGGATTGTGATTGATGTTCGATACAACGGCGGAGGTTGGACAACAGATCGTTTAATGGCTGTTTTAAATGTAGACCAACATGCCTATACAATTCCAAGAGGTGCTGCAAGTAACTTACAGAAAGAGAATAAAAAGTTTCAGGGTAATTACCCCTTCAACGAGCGGGCAATTTTATCGGTAAATACAAAACCCACAGTGGCTTTGTGTAACGAGAATAGTTACTCAAATGCAGAAATATTCTCCCATGCGTATAAAAATTTAGGAATTGGTAAATTAGTGGGGCAGCCCACCTTTGGGGCAGTGATCTCCACTGGAGGCTATAGTTTGTCAAAAGGGTATGTGCGCATGCCGTTTCGTGCTTGGTATGTAAAAAAGTCTGGACTCAACATGGAAAATGATGCTCCTGCAGTACCAGACTATTTGGTAAAGAACACGCCAGGTTGGGGCGCAACAGGTGAGGATGCTCAACTTAAAAAAGCAGTTGATGTTTTACTGCAGCAAATAAAATAAGGTTCTTTTTTACAGGACAACTACCAGCAAATGAAGTGTTAGGTACTAATTAAAAGGGATAAATCTTTTTAAAAAAGGGTTTGTCCCCTTTGGTGGAGACCATAGGAGTGAAGTCACACTATTTTGGGGAAAATTTGGATGTTTTAAAAAAGAAATTATCTTCAAGAATAAAATATTATTCCATATTGTAATTAATTTTTCCAAAACCATAAATTTAAATTCTTAGAACTTTCAAATGATTCCTCAATCAAATCTGGCAATCTGTAAAAGAAGTTAATACCGCTAAACTCTTCTAGTTGGTTTATAGTGATAACATAATTTTTTATACTATTAGAACTGGCTGTATTTTCAATCAAAATAGCTAAGTTTCTTTTATAGTTATCAGGGTCAATAACTACTTTGTAATACCATTTTGGAATGGTAACTCTGTTGGCCCCAATTTTTCCAAAATTCTCACATTGAAGAATAGGTCCTGTTATAATAATAAGCTCTCCATACATATAACTCCAATCTCTAATTTGTTCTTCAATCTTTTTCCAAATACCTCTATTAAAATTAGCTGATTGGGGAGATACATTACTCAAATAAAAACTCTCGCTCATAGAGTCAGAATTATATTTCATATCTGCAGCAGGAGCAAGGTGTCCTCTATCATAACCACTGTTTTTATAGTCGTTTAAATCTGCTGAATTTTTAATTATTTTAGGATCTTTTCTAAAGTTGTTCTTTCTCTTTACTGTTGGGTCTAATTGTGATGAGTTTAGTTTGTAGTATACCCATTCAGCCTGTTTATGTTCTTCTGAATAAGATAATGAGTAGTACGTATGAGAGATTAAATTGTCATAAGTCCCAAGAGGCTTAAGATCTTGAGAGTAAATTAAATTACAAATTAAAATTATTAGAAGATTTATATATTTTTTCATAACTATATTTAGTTATTGTTCTATAAATTTTGCAAATCGTTTTTCTTTAATTGTGTCTCAATGCTTTTTATGTTTGCTTCATTAATCTAATATTTTTTTTATAATATTCCCTAAAATAAATATTTATTTTAGGGAATAATGCCTTAAAGCCAATGGGAGTTAGGCCTCACTATGTTATAGAAAATTTTAAACATTTTGTTGTTTATTTTTTAAAATTGTTCAAATATGGTATATTTATTTCATAACTTTTTAAAATATGAAAAAATTTGTAGCTTTTGTTTTTGTGATGACAATGCTTGTTTCATGTAAAGACACTGTAAAAATTGACAGATAAAACAACAATATTCAACTACTTTAATATCCTTGAAAAGGACAATAAAGAGTTGACTCACTCTGCGTTTATTTCATATCTTCTTGAGAGAAATCTAAATTTCAGAAACTTATTTGTTGAAAACAACAAATGGCAACTTCCAAAACTTGAACAATCTTATTCTCACAACAAAAAAAGGTGTAGAATTGATATAGAATTAAAAAGTATAGATGAAAAAACAATATTGTTTATTGAAAATAAATTTAAATCATTTCCAGAGGAGGAACAATTAAGTAAATATGATCAAATATTTAAGCAGAAATTTAATGAAGATATAAAACTTGTAAAGTTCTTATTTTGCTTTGATAAAAAATTAGTTTGTTTTGATAATCATTGGAAGGTTTTTGATTATGGAGATTTATTAAATTTCTTGAAAAAAAACATTGATACTTACCCTACGAATGATGAGAAAACTTTTATAAGACACTATATGTTGTTTTTAGAGCAGTATATTGAAGAGTACAATAACCTAGAAAAAAGCTGTAGCCATCTATTTAAAAAAGGATTAACAAAAGAAGAAAAATTTTGGTTAAGATTATTAAATTCAAAAATCGCTTTAGAATTTAAAAACAATATTGAAGGCGATTTTAAATATGTTATAAATCCAGGTAATACCTCAACACCTCTTTTAAATATAATTCCAAAAAAATGGAAGGAAATAATAGGTGAAGAGTTACTAATTCAATTTCAGGGTAATAGTTTAAAGTTTTATTTGCATTCTGCAAACAAAAAGAATGCTGAAAAATTAATAAAATTTTCGAAAAGCCAAATCCAGAGCACTAAAATAAAATTTAAAAAAATAACAAAAAGAAAGGAAAATTCATGTTACATACTAGAAACGAAAATAACTGATACTCTAAACGATGATTTCACACTAAAAGATATTTATAGATTTTTAGTAAATTTTTATGAAAACATCGACAATAAAATTATAAAAAACTACACAACATTCATCAAATATAATTCTCAAACCCATAAATGAGGCCATTAGTTCTGTGGATAACTTACTAGATTTTAAAAAGTATGAAGTCTATTAATTTATAAAACGGTTATACTATAACAAGTATAACCGTTTTATAATTATATGTTTTTCTCTATTATTCTATATTAAATTTTAGAAAGTTCTGGATCTTTCTTTAAAATATAAAAATATTGAAAGAATACTCCAGCCAGAGTGCATAAAATCAATACCATAGCAGGAATCTTAATATTGTTCATTAAACTATCAAAGTCCATATTCTCCAAACTTGTTGATTCTAATAGAAGTAATGTTACTATCACTGATAACCCTATTCCTGAGCTAAACCCAGACATTAAACCAATAACAATTGGTTTAATTTGTCTACGCATTAAAAAAGTACCGATTATAGGGCCAAAGAATAATAAACCAAGAACTAAACCACCACCTAAAGATTCAGGACTAATGAAGATTATCATTGCAGCAAGTATTAAATAGAATTGGAATGTCCATACCCATAAATAAGTTATCCATCGAGCGAAAAGATACGTTATTACTCCTGATACTATAGCGATTATAATTGCAGTTAATGGGGATAAAGCATCTGGTTGGAATTCAGAAACCGATAGATAAAGTGAGGCATTAGATACTGTAACCGCTAAACTTAATAAAAGTCTATAATTTTTGAGGCCTTTTAAAGCTAGTATAACCCCTGTTGCTAAAGCTAAAATTGCATATATATATATCATAATTTTTTATTTTTAATTCATTCCATTTACTTTCATACTAGCTTCTTGAAATCTTTGGATTAATTTCAAGTAGCTTCCCATAAACGCCTCAAGTTCTTCTTGTGACATGTCATCTTTCATTATATCTGCTTCTTTTTGGAGTTTGTCCATTTTGTCTAACAAAGGTGCCATATTCAAAACAGAACCAGAGGCATTACTTAACATATTCATAGCAGCTCCAAAGCCTCCATCTTCTTCATTTTTAGCATCTTTTGATGCTTTTGCCATGTTTTCTATCATAGTCACATACTCGTTAACTACTCCATCTAAGGCTGAGAAATATTCTTTTACAGCTTTGTTTTTTGAAAATTCATAAGGAACTTCAGTAGTAATTTTATCTGATTTATTATCTTGTTTTGAGTCACCACAACCCGTTATTAATAATAAACAGAAAATAATTGGTAAAGATTTAAATAACGTAAATTTCATAATATTTGTTTTTAATTAATTTTTATTTAACTAAATGTAGTTGTTTATAAACTATATTTTTGTACACGTATTGTACATGTTTTTTTTTTTATCCATTTATTTTCAAATTACGATGATTATAATTATGTTGTAAACGGAACTACTTTACTGAACGTCTCCCTTTCTGATTTGGTAAAATATTGCCATTGAAACGTTAATTCTTTAATGGCAATTTAATACTATCCAACGCGGCATTTATAAGTTGTTCATCTTCGGACTTAGTAATCCACTTACACTGTTTGTAATTCCAAAAGTAAGTTTCGTTTGGGTTTTCGTATCTAAGATTTATTACTTCTTGGAGATCAGCAACTGTTGGTCTACATATACCATCTTCACCATACTCGACCATTACGATATTTTTATATTTTACATTAAAAATTTCTGATAATTTTAATCTTTGGCATTTTGGCTTTATCAATGAACACGTTGAGGTCGTCATGATAATAACAAATGCTAAGCTCCTGAATATTTTATTTCTTTTCATATCTATTCTATGTTTAATTCGTTATTAAATTCAAACTAGCTAGGGATATATGTTTTGAAATATTTAATAATTTAACAATAATCAATATTTATTGGTTGAGACATTTTTAGATTTATTGGATGTTTTATAGAACTTAAAGTAACTTTTTTTTAAGAGTTTTGAAAGTTTTTTAGCTTTTTAGAGGAAAAGCTATTTGCCTTATATTCATAATAGTTTATGTTTTTTTCGTAAGCTAAACTCCAGTGCTCTGGTGTATCAAATGACAGGCTGTCCAGGTAATGTTGAAATTCATGAGCAATACAACCAACCATATTAGAGAATGAATAACCCTCTTGCTTAAGAGTTTCAATTTGTAAAGAGATTTTATTATGAACTCCACAGAAAAAAGCAAGTGTTAACCCATTATAGTACTTTAATGTATTTATTTCATTTTCTTCATAATCTGTTATTTCAAATTTTGGGTTGTTGACGCGATACTCTTGACTTAATTCTTCTATTATATAAAGGCAAACATCTTCAGTCTCTTGGTGTGTTAATTCATTTAATTTTATCCAATTAATTACTCTTTTAGGTGCGTTGTAGTAATCAATAATTATCCCTATAACAACCAATATGTGTAATATTAAAAATTCAGTGTTGTCAATAATTTAACCAGTTAATTTTTAAGGTGCGTAGAATCTAACTCTCTAATCATTTCCTCGGTGATCTTTTTATATAAGACCTCATTAAGAGAGTCTAGTTGAGTTTCGGTAACGAACTCACCATTAAACTTGTAGTATAGTATACCCTTAGACTTTTCTTTTTCCCATATTTCAAACAATTCTTTATTAGGATCATCATAGGTTACATTTTTTTTGAATATTTCTGATAATTTTATCCTCTGGCATTCAGGTCCTAAAAGTGAACATCCTGAAGTTGTCAAAATAGTTGTAAATGCAATGTATCGGCATATTTGTTTTGTTCTCATATCATCTTATATCTCTTTCTTTCACATCTTCAATTTTTCTCGAATTGGCTACTAGCTATCTTATAATACCAATCAGTTCTTCTCCATTTTTAATACCACAAAGCACAACAGATGGATTTGTATAATCTGATGTTACAGTAGTTAACTTAGAGAGTCCAACTAAGCGATATAATAGCGTCTAGCATAGCCTAATATCCTTAACTCTGTATAGTAATACTTCTTCGGTGCTTACATTTAGTATTCCCGTTTTTTCAATTATATTCTCTTCAAGAATAATTTTGGTAGGATGTCTGAATTAGTTAATCGACATTATATGTCAGTTTCATTGTTATTGAGGCGCTCTTTTCTCTAGAGTCTGTGTTGAAGGTTCCTCCCCAAGAGTAAGTTTCCTTGGAATTTTGACCTGTAATTTGAAATATCCCCATTCTAGCAGATTCTAATTTTCCTAGCTTGCCTCCAGAGAATTCAGCTATTTTCTCTGCTCTTAATCTTGCATCTTGGGTAGCTTTAGAAATCATTTGGATTTTAAGATCTGCAAGCTTTGTGTAATAGTACCTCGGTGATTCGGAGTAAAATTGTACACCTTGGTTTAGGAGTTCTGTAATTTCTCTAGATACCTTTTCAATTTTATCCACATCATTAGATTCAATCTTGACTGTTTGAGTTAGCTCATATCCAACAAATTCCTCGCCTATAAATTTTCCGTCAGATGAATATAAACGTTTGAAATTTTCATCTGTCTTTACTGCGCTGTAAATGAGTTGCTGGGATTTAATTCCTTTATTCACTAGATATTCATTTATGGCAGCTTTATTTTTCTCTAGTGTAAGGTATGACTGTTTTAAATCTTTGTTTTGTGAGCTAAATTCTCCTTCCCAAACTATTAAATCTGATGAAAAATCAGTTTTTCCTAGACCTGTTACTCGAATTTCTCCGTCTGCTTTTGATCTGTCTGTATAGGCTTTGCCTAAGAAAATTGAGGATGTAACTATTGCGATTCCAAAAATTATAGCGTTTGTGTATTGTTTCATATTATTTTAACTCTTGTTTGTTTAAATTTATTGTCTTTATTAGTTCCTATAAACTTCTAGCTTGCTATTGTTTATGTGTTAATATTTGTTTCCTAATATATCTTGTAGCAAAAAACAAAACATAAAACGTACAGTGAAATAACGCAAAACTTATAGTAATCCTGTAATCATATGTAGAGCTTATATGATACACCAGTATTGGCATTGTTACAAATATGATTGTTATAAGGCGTTTGTTAGCTTTTCTCTTAACTATTTTATATATCATGCAAAATAGATAATAAATAACGCTCAAAGATATACTTAGAGTTAGTTGCCACATACTAAGTTTAAAATTTAATACATGCTCTCCCCAATAATATTTACTGGAATCAAAGGGAGTTAAATCACACTATTTCAATGAAGATTTGGATGTAATAACAAGAAATTATCTTCAAGAATAAAAAATTATTTCCAAGAATATTTTGTGTTTTTGGTATTATATTTGTTGCTAGGGAACTGGAGAAATCTAGTTCCCTTTTTTTATTTCCGATAATGCATAAAAAATGGTTTTTTTACATATTTTGATCTAGAAGACATAGCTTTCAAAAAATAATGAAAAAAATTTTTTTAACCTATTTTTTTATTATGTTTGCTTGCTAATGAGTTCATTAACAAGAACGCATTGCCATTATTAAAATGAAATCTTTTTTCATATTCGGGCTCAGAAGGATAAAGAAGTCTACTTCAAAAGCTGCTCTAGGGATAGAGAACCGAATTTTCAGGCTGGCTTCTAAAATTAATATTAAATTTCTTCTGTTGAGGCAAAATAGCTTCGACCCTTCCACTGTATTTATATTTCGTATCTGAATTATTAGAAAGACAGGTTCCTTTTTTTAGAACAAAACTGCATTTTTTTAATTTTTCAATCACATTCAATGAAAACAAAATACCTTGATCTTATTGATCAAACTTTTAATTTTCCTCAGGAGGAATTTACACTAAATACAAATCAATTGAACTTCCACGGAATTGATTTAATGGCACTTATTCAACAGTACGGTTCGCCATTGAAATTCACTTATTTACCTAAAATATCTGATAATATAAATAGGGCAAAAGATTGGTTCGCAGATGCTTTTAAAAAACACAATTACGGCGGTAAATACCATTATTGCTACTGTACAAAAAGCGCTCACTTTAAACACATACTTAATACTGCATTGGAAAATGATATTCATATAGAAACTTCCTCTGCTTTTGATTTAGATATTGTTTTATATTTAAAAGCAAAAGGTAAAATTACAGATAACACTCACATAATTAGCAATGGTTTTAAGCGCGATCAGTATGTTCAAAATATTGCTCAGCTACTGAATAGTGGACATAAAAACTGTATTGTAGTTATAGATAATTATGAAGAGATTAAGCTCTTTGACCAAGTAGTTGATGGGAACTATAATGTTGGTATTCGTATAGCTTCAGAGGAAGAACCAAAGTTTGAATTTTATACATCAAGATTGGGAATTGGCTATAAAAATATCGTGCCGTTTTACCACAGTGAAATCAAAAACAACCCGAAGGTTACTCTTAAGATGTTACATTTTTTTATAAATACAGGGATTCGAGATACTGCGTATTATTGGAATGAGCTTTTGAAATGCATGAAGGTGTATGTACAACTTAAAAAAGAATGCCCAAGCCTAGATAGTTTAAACATTGGAGGTGGTTTTCCTATTAAAAATTCACTAGCATTTGAGTATGATTACTCTTATATGGTTAGTGAAATTATTGGTCAAATTAAACAAGTTTGCAACGAGAACAATATTGATGTACCCAACATATTTACAGAATTTGGGAGTTTTACAGTTGGAGAAAGTGGTGGTGCTCTTTATGAGGTCTTATATCAAAAACAACAGAACGACCGTGAGAAATGGAATATGATAAATTCATCATTTATCACAACTCTTCCAGATTCTTGGGCAATAAACAAGCGATTTGTAATGCTTCCAATAAACCGCTGGGACCAAGAGTATGAGCGCGTATTGTTAGGGGGTCTTACTTGTGATAGTGACGATTATTACAACAGTGAGCAGCACATGAATGCAATTTACTTGCCTAAATATAATAAGGACAAACCATTATATATTGGCTTTTTTAACACAGGTGCTTATCAAGAAACCATAGGGGGTTTTGGAGGCCTTCAACATTGTTTGATTCCTGCCCCAAAACATATTCTTATTGATCGCGACGAGAATGGCAAATTAACCACCTCGGTATTTTCTCAAGAGCAAACCTCAGAACAATTGCTATCTCTTTTAGGATATGATTATAGTATTAATAGTTCACTCGCAGAAGTAAAAAATAAATCTATTTATAAAGTTCAATAGGAAGTGCTAATATCAAATAAAACAAAATACATAAGATGACAAGAAATACATATGCAGGAATTCCACAAGAATTAAGTGTACTAGGAAATTCAAAGATTGTTTTAATCCCGGTACCTTATGATGGGACTAGTACTTGGCAAAAGGGTGCAGATAAAGGTCCTCAGGCTTTTTTAAGTGCTTCACAGAATATGGAGTTATTCGATATTGAAACACAGACACAAGTCTACAAACAAGGTGTTTATCTAGCTGATGCTGTTACACAAAACGGTTCTCCACAGGCTATGGTAGATGCTGTTCATGCTGTAACAAAGAGTTATATATTAAAGAATAAATTTGTCACTATTTTTGGTGGAGAGCACTCCATATCTATCGGGACCATAAGAGCATTTAACGAATGTTTTGATAACTTAACAGTACTCCAACTAGACGCACATGCAGATCTAAGAAAGCATTACCAAGGTTCTAGTTTTAACCATGCTTGTGCGTTATATGAAGCTAGTCAAACTACTAATTTACTTCAGGTAGGGATACGCTCTATGGATATTTCAGAAGTTACTGTTATGGATAAAGAAAATATATTTTTTGCCCACCAATTAACTGAAGATGATTCTTGGATGGATGCTTCTATTGATAAAATGACCGAAAATGTTTTTATCACTATTGATTTGGACGTCTTTGATCCTTCTATTATGCCCAGTACAGGAACCCCAGAGCCAGGAGGCTTATTGTGGTATGAAACCCTTGACTATTTAAAAAAAATATTTAAAGAAAAGAACGTAGTAGGCTTTGATATTGTTGAGTTGTGTCCAAATCAGATTGATAAATCTTCAGATTTTTTAGCAGCAAAGCTTTATTATAAAATGCTCACATATAAATTTCTAAATGAACAAATTGAAGAGAATTTCGACAACGAATATTAAACTACACCAAAAAAACAGTAAGACAATGATTACTAAAGGTCCAATATCTCAATTTATAGAAACTCATTATTTACATTTTAATGCGGCAGCACTTGTGGATGCTGCAAAAGGATATGAAGCACAACTTCATTCAGGCTCAAAAATGCTTGTTTCTCTTGCAGGTGCTATGAGTACTGCAGAAATAGGGATAAGTTTTGCAGAAATGATACGCCAAGATAAAGTCCAAATTATCTCTTGTACTGGCGCCAACCTAGAAGAAGATATTATGAATCTAGTGGCGCATTCTCACTACAAGCGTATACCAAATTATCGTGACCTAACCCCACAAGATGAGTGGGATTTACTTGAAAAAGGATTAAATCGTGTGACAGATACATGTATTCCAGAGGAAGAGGCCTTTAGGCGTTTAGAAAAACATATTGTAAAAATATGGAAAGATGCCCAAGGTAAATCAGAGAGGTTTTTCCCTCACCAGTATATGTATAAACTGCTATTGTCTGGAGTTTTGGAACAATATTATGAAATTGATATCAAAAATTCTTGGATGTATGCTGCTGCACAAAAAAACCTCCCCATTGTTTGTCCAGGCTGGGAAGACAGTACTATGGGAAATATTTTTGCTAGTTATGTTCTTAAAGGTGAACTCAATGCAAATACCGTAAAATCTGGAATAGAGTATATGACGTTTTTAGCAGATTGGTATAAAAATAATTCTGAAAATGGCATTGGTTTTTTTCAAATTGGTGGTGGTATCGCTGGAGATTTTCCAATATGTGTAGTCCCTATGTTATATCAAGACATGGAAGAGAAAGAAACTCCCTTTTGGAGTTATTTTTGCCAGATAAGTGATTCAACTACAAGTTATGGGTCATATAGTGGTGCGGTTCCTAATGAGAAGATCACATGGGGCAAACTAGATATAGATACCCCTAAATTTATTATTGAGAGTGACGCTACAATTGTAGCGCCGCTGATATTTGCTTACTTATTAAATATGTAATTATGGATTCAAGAAAACGTATTATTATAGATTTTAAAAAGTTAACCCCAGATTTATTAGCTCTTTTGGTAGAGAAATACCCAGAAGGGTATGATGATCATCATATCATCAAGTTTAAAAACACTAAAAATCATTGGATTGAAGCTGTACAAATAGATACAGATGAAGTAACATATCTAGTTAAAGTGAGTATAAACCTTGCTGTGACTATGGAAAACTATGATGAGGATCATAGTTTAGATTTTGAGGCAAAGGATCCAAACACAATTCAAGACTCAGAACTATAATAATCAAGTAAAATAAAACAGTATGAAAGCACAATTTCACTTAGCATTACCCTGTAAGAGTATAGAAGTTACAAAAAATTTTTACACTTCTATTTTAGGTGCATCTCTAGGAAGATATGCAGATAAATGGGCAGATATTAATTTATATGACAACCAACTAACCTTTACCCAGGCAGGTGATTTTAATTTTAATTTTAAAAACTACAAGTTGGGAGAAAGTGTGTTGCCTTCCTTTCATTTTGGTGTAATTATACCTGTGCAAGTTTGGGGAGACTTGTATACAAAGCTTTTTAAATCTAATCACGAGGTCACTACTGAGGTTACTTTCATGAAAAACAAAATAGGGGAGCACCTTTCCTTTTTTATTACAGACCCAAATGGTTATATGATAGAATTTAAAAGTTTTAAAACAGAAAATGAAGTATTTTGCACTAGTGTATAAACACAGATTGCTATTTAAATAGCGTTACAATAAATAATTAAATAAAAATAAAAATTGAACAACTTAAAAATTATAGGAAGTGAGGAATGGTGTTCATTTGAATCCTTCAAAATTCCAGCAATCAAGGCTCGTATAGACTCTGGTGCTAAAACATCATCAATTCAAGCAAGTAATATTAAGATTTTTTTAAAACAAACCCAGGAGTGGGTTCGCTTTGAGGTAACCCCACTGCAGGAAAATAAAAGTATTAGTATTAGCTGTGAGGCTAAAATTCATTCCAAAAGAACTGTAAAAAGCTCCATAGGTATTTCAGAGCAACGACTCGTTATCAAAACTCCTATTACATTTGGCGAGGATACTTTTGAAATTGAACTTACACTTGCAAATCGAGATGCTATGGAGTTTAGAATGTTATTAGGAAGAGAAGCGCTATCTAATCGTTACCTAGTAAACCCATCAACTAGCTATCTTTTTCCTAAATATACTAAGGAAGAATTGGATATAAAGTATGCATCATTTAAAACCCAAAAAACAAAATTAAAAATTGCGCTTTTAGCAAGTAACCCTGATTTATTTAGCAATAAACGTCTAATAGAGGCTGGGCGCTCTAGAGGTCATGAAATGGTGTTTCTCAATGTGCAACAGGCGTATATGAAGTTTGATGCCACAGAGCCGCAAATACGTTACAGGGGAGGTAATGTTATAGATGAATTTGATGCCATTATACCTCGTATTAAGCCATCAGTTACTTTTTATGCCTGCGCTTTAATACGTCAGTTTGATGCAATGAATACATACTGTTTAAACTCTGCAGATGCTATAACACAATCTAGAGACAAGCTTTTGGCTACTCAATTATTTGCAAAGCACGATATACATATTCCTATTACCGGATTTGCAAATTCTCCGCTAGATACTAAAGATCTTATAAAGATGGTAAATGGTGCACCCCTTATCATAAAGTTACTAGAAAGTACCCAGGGGAAAGGTGTTGTTTTGGCAGAAACCACAAAGGCTGCAGAGAGTGTGATCAATGCTTTTAAGAGTGTAAAGACTAATATTTTAGTGCAAGAATTTATCAAAGAAGCAAATGGTCAAGATATTCGTTGTTTTGTAGTCAATGGTAAAGTGGTTGCTTCTATGCAGCGTCAAGCAGAAAAAGGCGAGTTTAGAGCAAATATTCATCAGGGAGGTAGTGCATCGAATATAAAAATTACCCCAAAAGAGAGAAAATTAGCAATTAAAGCTGCTAAAATATTAGACCTACCTGTTGCGGGTGTAGATATTATTAGGTCTAATAAAGGTCCTTTACTGTTGGAAGTGAATTCATCTCCAGGGTTAGAGGCAATAGAGTCTGCAACGGGTCTAGATATTGCAAATATTATGATTGAAGCAATTGAGAAGAAATTAAAATTCAAATAATATAAATATGATTACACCCTTAATTTTTAAACTTGCAGAAATGTGAGGATCTTGTCCAAAAAATTATTCCCTAAAATAAATTTTATTTTAGGGAATAATGCCGTGGAGCAGAGGGGAGTGAAGTCGAACTATTTTGGTGAGGATTTGAAACTAATTCAAGACTAGTTACTTAATATTCTAGCCTCAACTTCCATCCAATGGTCGATAACACGACCGTGTTTAATATAT
>Ga0206125_10000507_pt1 | contig 51164 bp, 50 predicted proteins | sample Helgoland_Spring_4_FD_148598 | JGI IMG/M metagenome (GOLD analysis project Ga0206125, IMG submission 148598) | Pelagic subsurface seawater microbial communities from Kabeltonne, Helgoland, North Sea - Helgoland_Spring_Bloom_20160331_1 | ecosystem: Environmental > Aquatic > Marine > Epipelagic ... | reverse complement strand
GGAATCTGCCGAGGAAGAGGAGGAAGAGGTTGAAGTAGAGGAATCTGCCGAGGAAGAGGATGAAGAGGTTGAAGTAGAGGAATCTGCCGAGGAAGAGGAGGAAGAGGTTGAAGTAGAGGAATCTGCCGAGGAAGAGGAGGAAGAGGTTGAAGTAGAGGAATCTGCCGAGGAAGAGGTTGAAGTAGAGGAATCTGCCGAGGAGGAAGAGGAAGAGGTTGAAGTAGAGGAAGAGGAAGAGGTTGAAGTAGAGGAAGAGGAAGAGGAAGAAGTGTATGAAATCACTATTAAAAAGAAGGCATATTATACATCAAATGAAACAGATGGACCTATTTATGCTATTACCGATGATGAAGATATCGGCGACCAAATTGGCGAATTCAAGAACGGGAAAGCAACATTTTATAAAAAGAAGTAATTGTTAGGTAATATCGACGGTATCATCTCTCACAATAAAAAACATGTGTATATACACCTGTTTTTTATTTTGTTCATATTCATATGACTGCAATATCAAAATTTATTTTATGTTTTTCTTTGTTTTATTCTTATATACTTTAGGTTTTCTGCGGTTTTTTGCTGATTGGGTTCTTCCTCCTTTAGATGTAGACATAGGTTTTTTATTTTCATATGCCAGTATCTTATCCAATACAGTTGAGTAAAACTCGTACTTTAATATATCATTATCTATATTTGGCAGGTTAATAGGTAATTGTGATTTATCCGTCTTACGTTCAGTTAAAATACCGATTTCTGATTTATATCTATCTTTTAATCTAGTTATTTGGTCCATAAACGTGGTTGTCTTTGTTGTAGTTGATAATGATTTACTAACGACCGCATATAATTCTTGGTTCTTCTTTATAAAATCGATTATATTATTATTCACCAAAAAGGGACGAATTTTATTTACTATGTTCGTATTTTCGTTTAGGTTGAAAACTTGAGAATAAAATAACTCAGCATTTACCGCATTATTGCTGGTTTGTTCGGTGGGATTATTCTTATTCATTCTTTCGGTGGGATTATTTGTTAATGTATCACTATTCGTTATATTGGATTTTGTTGTTTTCATATCATCAACTGAATATATCGATTTTGTATTTTTTACTAATTTTGATGATTCTGTATCGTATACAATATTATTTAATAAATTTCCTAGATACTCATCCGTATAAGGGCAATATACTTCTTTTTTATTTTGATCGTTGACTTCACCATCTATTAAATCCAACATGACAAAAATCTCTTTTTCAGGGGAATTGTCATTCATACCTATATTAATATCATCAATACCTATATCAAGAAACTTTTTATCTATGGTAATGTTTTTTTTGTTTAGCATATAGCGGTCGTACAACTTTTCAAATATATCATAGAAACTATCGGTATACTTATTGTATTTGGTTATAAGTTCAATATAATCGTCTTTGCTAGATGAGTCAGATATTCGGCGTTCCAGTTTGCCTAATTCGTCGTTCAACTCTTCGTTTTGCGCTGGAGTTAATACTTTTTTTGTCAAAAAATCATACAATTGTCGTTTTGTCATTTTGTCAATCGCTATGTCGGGGGCACTATTTAATTCCATATTAATGCTATTCTGTATTTCATTGTTAGAAGATTCGCGAGAAGGGCTTCGCAAACTGGGTAATATCCTATTTCGTAAGTTATATGATATTTCATTAAAATTTACCTTGCTTGTTGCAGAACGGGTTTTTTCCGCAATTAGTTTTTCAGGATCATCTGGGTACCTTGTTTTATATTTATTGATTACCTTTCCAACTTCTTTCACTGCGGCATTATACTTTGGATGGTTTACTGTGTCATTCAACCATACGGCTTTTGTTATGGTATGAGGTTTCCCGTTTATTTTTATATACGAGAACTTTGTATTAAAAGGATTATAGAAGATTGATTTAGCTGAGTCGGTTTTGTTAATTACGTCTAATGATTGATGAATATTATTTACTATAAAATATTTTGTCGAGAACAGTAACCTAAGCATTATCATCACATTTTTATTGGAAATATAAGTAGCATCCGTTATAGTTGTAATTATTTTGTGTTCGTTTAACATTTCTTCAAAATTTTCCTTATTAAAAAAAATGTTTACTATTTGGTCGTATTCCAATCCAGATAAATAATCTTCGGGATATAATTGCGTCGTTGTTATATATGGGTATTTTTCAATATCAGAAAAGGATTTATGTTCTGGATGATATAGCACATCTTTTGTAAATTCAATCGGTTTGCTATTTTTTACGTTTGTATTTAACGTTATTTTCAATTTTTGAATGTCTAAATTCATTTTGATGTATACTAATTATATTATGCAAATATAATATTCGCATAATAATACAGTCATTACTTCATAGAAAACCCTTCGAAGTTCTCGTCTATCATTTTATTTTGTTTCTTTGCTTTTTCTAAAATGTCTTTTGCTTTTTTGATTTCGTCATCAGTTACCTTGTCTGAATTTGCTACATCGTTGTCAATTAATGTTGTGTGATAATCCTGAAAATCTTCAGATAAAACACAGAATACACTATCTTCATTAAATAAATATTCAGTGCATATAGCGAACACAAATGTAATGAAGAAAGCTATGTATATGTCACGAGTACCCATCCATGCGATAGAGAACACCAACAATTGACGACTAAAGGTATACTTTAAATACGATTCCATGGATTTACTCAAACCTATATTGACGTATTTGGATACTATATTTAAGGTTATTATCATTAATCCAGCGAATACTTTACTGTCATTAATACGTTGAATATTTGAATGTAAATAGTCAAACATACTCTTTACATCAGACTTTACCATCGTATTTATTTACATTATGTTTAGATTTTCCTTTGAGAACTTTGGTAGTAATTTCGTTTCGGTTTTTAATTTAGATTCAACAATAGAGAACTTGCATGTAGGAGAACACGCATTGCAGTATTCATTTTTGAATTTTAGTTCAGGATATACATGTTGTGCCATCTCGTCTCTCACATTCATATCCTTATGTTTTAGCACACCTTTTTGACAATGTTCTTTTCTAAATTCATCATGAACGGGACCATTCTCTACGACGTTGTTATCACTGGATTCGTAGTTTTCAAAAGTTTCAATACCTTTTACACCACAAGAGTTGCAAGATTTAGCGGATTTTGTTTCATTATATTCGAGTTCGTCTTCTTCATCTTCTTCTTCTTCTTCGATTGTATCAAATGATTCAATGTTTAGCATATTTTCTCTACAATCCATTTGATAAAACAAAATAATCAACGCGCAAACAAATAATCCGAGAACTTTATCAATTGTTGTGTAAAATAGTATTAGAAATGCCGCCGTTATCTTTCCTAAAATTGTATGACTAAATTCAACACATCCTTGATACTGTGACAACAAAACAAACATGGCAATGATGGGTATGAACTGAGCTATCGTATTTTGTGTAAGTTTCATTATATAAATAGGACCACATTTTCTTTTATATCGTAATTTGGTTCGGGATTATCAAATTAATATCTGCTTATTTTTTAAATACCAATAAATATATAAATCATGTCTTTAGTAGCAACAGCATCAACATGGACTAATGACGAAACATCTAATAAAAAAAGAATACCTAGTATTAGAAAAACTGTAAAAATAAGACCACAAGAGAACACTAATGAATTCAAATATGAAAATAATGGTTCTGGGGGAATAGAACAATTTAAAAATACGAGCGATGAACGTACTTCTCGGGTAACTGATTTATTAGATAAGATTACTTCTTCAGGTAATGATGATGAAAATAACAAAATGGGTGAATTTAAACCATTATCTCCCCCCGAGATGAATACAAATAGTGACTATCATGATGATACTGAATTGAAACAGTATATACCTCCCATGCCTAAGTTTTCGGGAGGAGCGGCTTCAGCGAATATTTTAGGTGAAATGAAAAATTATGGGGCAAATGATACCCATTCTCAAACGCTCAGTAATTATACCCAAAGTTATAGTGATAAACCCACAGCAGTATCCTCTCCATATTACGCAAATATGGGTATTTCTAGTTCGTCTTCTTCTGGAGAAACTCAACTAATGGAAAAGATAAATTATATGATTCATTTGTTAGAGGATCAGCAGCACGAAAAAACCGATAACATTACAGAAGAATTTTTACTATACACTTTCTTAGGCGTATTTGTTATCTTCGTAGTGGATTCGTTTGCTAGGGCTGGCAAATACACTCGTTAAACACAAACTAAATATCAATAAAATGTTCTATTGATATTTACAAAATTTGAAATGACTGCTAAATATGATGATTTTGTATAACATCTTCTATATTTTCCTTATTTTTTTGTAAAATTGGGAGAATGTCTTGAAAATACATACGAATTCTCTTGTGTTTTTCAGTTATATTCACATATTGAATAACCATATCACGTAATATTGTAATATAGTCCATATGTTCGATAAACAGTTCGTTCAATTCGAAATTGTTATGTAGTTCTCTTATTGATATTTCATCATTGTTATTATTCTCTTTACGAATTTTCGCAAATTGTTTCTTATAATTCGTATCAAGATTATTTACATATTCCATAGTGAATTCAGGTATTTCAACTTCACCTATATTATTTTCTACATCACGAATATTATTGCATCGAAACAAATATTCATTCATTCTACTATCTATACATATTTGAATTTTATGTGATAATTACCGTGAAGAATGGGCGGAAAATATTACATGTTGTAAGTAATGAAGAAGATTTGGCGATGAAAGGTTTACTCGCAATGTCAAATGATAAAAATAATGAGTCTGATGACGAAGAGGTTGGATTTTAATGGAGGTTATTATACTGATATTGGGAATACTGAAATTATGGATGAAAGCACACTTGAAAATATAAAGTTGAGCGTTGTTCCACATGAAGGTGTTCATAAAAATATAAAGTATATAATTTTAATACATATTCCTTTTTGTATTTTTATTTCCTTTTATTGGTTTTTATTTTCTTTTTGCGATGATCCTTGCGAGTCTTTCTAGCTTTTCTAGTTTTTTTAGAAGATTTCCTACCACCAACTATTTCTTTTTTGTGTTCTTCTACTATTGCTGTCTTGATTTCTGGGAAGTGTGTTTTCGTAATCTTATCTTCTACCATCGTGAGAGCCGTGTTGCCATAATTATCCTCCAACGTAATATCTGCTCCTTTCTTTAATAATTTTTTCACAATTTCTGGGCGACCCATCATGATTGCCTGCATGAGAGCCGTTCGGCCATTCTTACCCTTCACATTCACATTAATTCCTGTTTGTTCTAGTAGCATTTCCACTATTTTTGTGCCTCCAGTCCTGCTTGCTATGATGAGTGCCGTGTTGCCATGATTATTCTTCACATTCACATCAATTCCGGGTTGTTTTAGTAACGAACCAACTTTTTTTACCATTCCAAGTTCAGTCTCCCTATGGAGAGCCGCGGCCCCATAATCATCCAGGGCATTCACATCGGCACGCCATAGTGACGAATAGCGTGCCCCACTACCTCTCTGCATTTTGGAACGAGTTTTTCTATTTTTTTTAGTAGTAGCCATTATATTATACTATAACAAAACAAATTCTAGTAGTAGTAATATATGGAAATTTATAATTGTAAGATTACTAAATAATTAGTTTTTTTACGATTTGTTAAACTACAAGTTTTTCAAACTGAAGATTTATATAAAAATGATTTGGTCCCTTTTCATAAACGTGATATTAGTCCGACACTGAATACTGAAATCAATAAAACTATATTTAACATGGGAAACAAAGGTGGAATGAAAACAAAGAAACGAAAAACAAAGAAACGAAAAACAAACAAAACGAAGACTAACAAAAAACGAAAAACGAAAAATCAGGTAATAATTAGTGTTTTTTCTGGTAATAATGGAGAACAAGGATAAATGAAATTATACAAATAATAAGCGGTTTTATTGTCAAATGTCGGTTTATTATATAAATCCCATAGAGAAACGATGTGGTTACTGTGACCGATGTTCTCAATCATTAACATTTTATATTTGTTTTGTTTCTCTTTTAATATTTTACACATACTATTTATAAATCCACTGTAATAAACATTATTATCACTTATATTTTTTATACTTGTTGAGAACATTAACACATTTCCTTCAATGTCTTCATATTCAGTGTATGTATTCTTAAAGAAATAGATGCCATAAACATGTTCTTTATGTCGTAGACAATATACATGCAGTATTCCGGCTTTTATCTGTGATAAATAATATGCGGTATCCTGCAATACACACATATCGAACATGTTTTCAACATTTTCATAATCATTATGTGTCATATTATACAGATAATCTGTTAAAATGTGAATATTTGTAGACTCTATTCTGATTAATTCACAATCTGGAGGCAATGCGATAGGGTGTAGAACCGGAATATAATAAGTGAATGTATTGTACTTTACCAATGGTATAACCCCTTCAAATAAATCTATCTCTTTTTTGATTAAAGATATGAGAACATTCGAATTATTACTTCGTTGGTTATATTCGTGTGTCTGCAGCAATGTTCTATTTAATTTTTTTGTATCTTGTTCTCGTTTTACACATAAATAATCAATAAAATATAACAGTTCGGCAGTATATGCTTTCTCGGTCAATGTAGGACGATAAAACATCTTATATGGTCTTGATGTAACACATCCATTGGGTTCAGGGTTTACTATTATCGATGTCTTCTGTTCTCCCTTAGTTTGAATCACCTTTTCGTGGAATAGTGATACGTAACATGGTTCACTTGTTCCCGTTAATATTGTATCTATTTCTTTTTCTGTAATCGTATGTAAGATTTTTTCAGAAGGAATATAATAACATTGAAGTAGATTTACTAGATTTTGTTTCATGTGTTGAGAACATTCACTATATGGAATTGTTTCTATTTGATGAAAATCACAGTATTTGGTCTTTACTGGACGATATTTATATATAATATAAGGAACACTGTAGAAATAACGCCAATAATCGTAAGTGTGAAATACTGGTTGATTATTCCAGAACGGATATCGTATTTTTATATAAGCAAATAAAACCAAGAAGAAGAAAAACGTAGAAGAAAAAATATATTGAATCATGAATCTAATATATTTTGGTAGTTAATTTGTGTAGTTTATCCGTATTAGTGGGGTCTTTCTAGAATATATAAGTATTGATTGTCATCGCCCAATGTTTCCATATCGGCTTTGGCGTGAAAGATAAAGCCCGTTTGATTTGCCATATCTAAAATGTCACGAATATCTTCCATATATAGAGTTTCTTCATTATGACGAACGTGGCTTGTCAACTTATCTGTAAATGTCTCAGTAAAACCTACTATATTTGTTTCTTCTAAATTAACTGGAAATGTATAGTTTGCTTTGTATTTAAAATCTTCATACTCAGATACCACTCGCGTGCGTCTTTTATTTTTTCCGGGCACCAAGGAAGGCCACTCAATTTTGAAAGTATCTTTTGGTTCAAACATACTAAAACGTTTCCTATCAACCAAATGGATAATTAAATAACTATTAGGTATCATCCAGTGGTAGCAATTCTCAAAGAATTTCTTTTTATTTTTGAATTGGTATATTGTTGTTTTGGTGCATAATATATGGGTAAAACTAGCACGGTCAAATGCTAATGGATCTTCTATATTGGCATGAATAAAGTCATTGTTAGGATACTTGGATTCAGCATATTCAATCATATCACTTGATTTATCTACACCATACGCCTTATACCCAGATCGATGTAACATATCTACACTACGGCCAGTACCGGAACCTATATCCAAAAATACACTATTATTCACATCTGGAGATGTTAACCGAATTATCTGGGCTAGTTCCCAATCGGTTTGTTTTTCTGTATCATGTAAAATATCATATATGTCAGCAATAAAACCATCATATATATCTTCATTTCGTTTGTATACATAAGGTTTGGTTTGATTAAACCCTTCTACAGCTTCATATGGTGTTTTGGTATTCCTTATTAGTTTTACACTAGCATATACTAACGCAATTGAGACTAACCACTTGTATGTCATGTTGTTGGAATTTGTAGATGTTAATATAGAATTTATGTATTTTATCATGGTATTAGTAAATTATATAATAAACCATTATATAATTTTGAATTATCAATTTTTATTTACATAGAGTTACGCAACTGTGTACGTGTATGGTTGAAAAATTGGTCTTTACCTATAGTAGTGTTTTCAACATTCGGGTGAGCGCGATTACTAAATGTGTTTTGTGAGAATAACCCCAAATGCGGCTGTTCGGATGGTCGTGAAACGACCGACACTTTATATAAATCACTATTCGATGAAGGTACGTACACGTCTTGTCCTATACCATCTTGCATTGCGAATGTTTGGTTGCGTAATATGGTTTCTGTATCTATGCCATTCATATATCCAGAAACAGAACCTTTCGATACTGCAGGAGTAAAGTTAGCACCTTGATTATAATCTACATATGGTAATCTCTCCTCAGTAACTGGTTTGCGACGATTTACTACAGGGAACAATGCGTATTTTGTAGGCACTGGACGTATATCAAAATTAGGTTCTAATGGCGAATCCGCAAACTGACGTCCATTAAGACGTGTATTAGATTCATCTATATTTGTATTTTGTCTGTATTGAACGTCCCTGTGGGTGCCGAATATCTCGTAACTTGCATGTGTATTCATTTGTTCTAAAATATATATTATTGCATATATATATTTTACGAAAAGTTACCAACAATAACCGCCTTCTCCCATTTTTATTTGTAAATAATCTAAATGGTCTGATGTACTCGTACATTTTGTAGGAGAACAAGAGTTGCTACAATTATCGTCTTCATTTCCATTTTCATCGTCACATAATGTATATTCAGTATTTGGTTCATTATACCATACTTCTTGGGAAATATGACGATACCCTAAAAACTCTTCTGGAACATGTGGAACCATATCGTAATAATGGGTCACGCGAATAGAATTAATATTATAGGTTTCAAACACTTTTGAAAAATCCCTATTTCCTACTCTTGGAGAACCAAATGTAATTAGTGAATGAATTTTGTAGTTTTTCTTATAATATAGAATATCGAATGCGTTTAACGTTGATAAAGCTGCTCCTAAAGAATGACCTGTTATTAATAACTGATTTGTATTGTATTTTTCAGTGAGTTCATCTATTGCTTTGTATACATTTGATTGTAGGGAATCAAACAGGTTATAAAACCCTTTTTCTACGGCAATATTCGTGTCCGGATATGGTGTTGTTTGAGACACTTGAATATTTGCGATCCAATTTTGTATGTTCTCAGACCCCCTAAAACTGACGAAGATAGATTCATATTCTTCGTTGTATCCGAAAATCACTTGTTCTCCATTTTGAATAAGGATATTGTCATAAGAATTAGTTGTATCGCACGTAATACAATCCCACATACTGGTTTGGGTCATACAATATGTTGCTTGGGAAATATTAACGGCAGTATGAGTAAGGTGATTATCATAAGCATTTGATACATTTACTAAGAAGAGTAGAGAGAATAGTAGTTGGAGCATTTTATAATATGTCTACAAAAATATCTGACCATATAATTTACAGGATTTCGGGTATATTTATCTTTTGCTCTACACACACCGTATAGTTTAATGGATAAAATATTCCATTCCAACACCTTTCTACGTAATGAACCAACTCCATATTTATATTAGTAAAAAGCGTATAAAATTCTTTATAATATTCTGTTGACTTTGACAAAATATCACGTTTGTCAATTGAAAAAATAGAATTATAAGACCAATATTCTACTTTAACATTACCAAACATATGTTCAAACCATTTACCAAATGGACGAGAATTACACGGTATTAATTCACTCCCTTTATGTAATATTTGATTTTTCTCACTTAACCCACGATATGAATCTAATTGAAAATCATATAAATGATCTTTTACATTGTTTACCTTCCAGCCCCAGAATACCGCACAATTGTTGGTTAAAATATACTCAAGTGTAAATACAGCCTTATATTTCTTAAATGGTTGTTCTACTGAACCTGGTAAAAAAACAGTTATATCAGACAGTTCATTGTATTTTAAATAACAATGATACAAATATGTATGGCACTCATTACCAACATTATCTATATTAATTATCTCTTTCACATGGTCTTTAACAAATTCTTCATTCACTCCTTTATTATATACTATATAATTAAACCGATTAAATGGATATTCTAACGTCCATTTTAAGTCCTCATTAAAACGAGAAATAACTATGTCTACTGTTTTATTAAATTCCTCCATAATTGACATAAACATTAACTTTTAAATCAATTATGGAGGAATTTAATAAAACAGTATATATTTATTGGCATCAAGGATGGGAAACCGCACCTGAATTACAAGTATCAGTATTACAATCCTGGATACAATATAACCCTACTTGGAAAATAGAAAAGATAGATTACGCAATATTACCTAAATTGTTAGATGATATTGATTATGTATATGATAAAAACAAAAATATTTCGATACAAGCTTTATCTGATATAGTACGATTGTCATTATTAACTAAATATGGTGGCATATGGGCGGACAGCACAATGCTATGTATGCAACCACTTGACAATTGGATTTCATCCAAAATAAACATAACCGAATTTTGGATGTATCACGGAAACGGTGCAAATATGGATATTTCATCTGGTCCAGCTATTTGGTTTATTTGTTCTTGTAAAAGTAATTATATGATTACATCATGGAAAAATATATGCGATGACTATTGGAAAACACACAACTCTTGTCATAATTATTTCTTGACAGATGAATTATTTAAACATTTATATCATACTGATATAACATTCAAAGAATTATGGGATAAAACGCCATATATAAGTTGTGAAGAGGACGGCCAAGCCCACACATTAGCTACATATGGAATGTTTAACGATACACCAAAAATAAAGAATTTATTAAAAAACTCTCCACCATATGCATTAAAGCTATGGAAGGGATATAATGATTATATAAAGACACATACAAAAGATGAATTAGAAAAAACTAATGCGTATTTTGCGATCAATCTAACCAAAGACTCATAAATATTATATGACCCGCAGTCTTGAAATACCAGTCCGATTTCGTATGTATTCAACACAATTTGTTATAGTTTTATTTGTTCTTATATTATATTTTTTCAACAATAAACTATAAATCGACTGATCATGCCGATGTTCTTTAAAGTCATCTGTGTTTTCTAACAATGAAGGTGTATCATCTATCAAGTGATAATTACAACTGATATTATACCATTCAGTTACCATAGTAAATACTTTATTATTTTTTAATAACAATAAAGCACCTGCTTGTTGTTGAACCGCATTTAAATACTTATTAGTATTCATATTCAAATAATCAAATAGATCTCGTTTCGTCCATTGTCTTTCTGGATTAACATCAGCAGGACATCCTATTATATAATCTTCTTTGACATATTCAAAATAATTACACATATTATTTCTTCTACTTATATGTACTTCACATCCACAGTCTAAATATAACAATATATCATTTTCATTCATTATGTCTAACGTTTTTTTTATTATATATGATTTCCATAACCAATATCCATATCCGCGCTTGTTATTCAATATAAAATTTTTATGTTTTTCCCAGAAGTATGAATCTTGCATTAAGTCATTTTCAGTATATAATATAGTTTTATCAAATAACCCTAACGATTGTATTTGTGTAATTAATCTATTACCAGCATCAATATAATTGTCTCCTCCTGCTCCAAACGTTATAAACCATTTTTTCGAATAATTCATTGTATATCTATAATAATATAAACATATAACAGTATTTATATTATTATGGACGTTAATAATATTATTATTTGGGGTCATAAATTACATTCACATACACATAGTTATATACACAATGCGTTTTTTATAGCATTTAAAAAGTTAGGATATGACACATATTGGTTTGACGATAATGACGATACTTCTAATTTTGATTTTTCGAATTCTTTATTTATTACGGAACATCAAGTAGATAATAAAATACCCAAACGAAAAGATTGTTTATATTTCGTTCATTTTGTAGATCCGGGAAAATATGATGAATTACCCAATGAAAATATAATTGAACTCAAATGTGTAAACCGTGATATGATTTCAGATAAAAATGAAAATCCAAATATTGTTTTTACTCCGATTACTGACAATAAATTTGAGTTTTTTTCAAAAGGGAAGCACTATCAATATTACACTATGTGGGGCACTGATATATTTCCAGAAGATATACAATGTAATATAGATAACCTCCCTGAAATTTCTAAGAAAATTAAACCGTCAATATTTAATTTTGTCGGTCATATGACAGAACCGTGGTGCATTGCACATAAAGCATGTCAATCTATTAATATGCCATTTATTAAAAGCGGGGCAACATTTAACCAAAATCATCCAAATAATAAATCGATTGAAGAAAATATTAATCAAATACAATCTTCCAGTATATCACCTGCGTTTCAACAAAGAGAACAAATAGAATCAAAATATATACCATGTCGAATATTTAAAAATATTAGTTATGGAAGAATGGGTATCACAAATAATCCGTGTGTAAATGAATTATTTGATAATCGTCTTATCTATAATGATAATATAATTGAATGTATGGATATCGGATTTGAATTTGAAAAAAATCCTAATAAATTAACGATAATCAAGGATTTAATGGAATATGTTCGCGATAATCATACCTATATCCAAAGAATAGAATCTATGAAAATTTTTATTAATAAATATACGAATTTTAAAATATAAACAATAAGTTATAATATACTATTATGGAAAATGTATTACCAAGTAAAACAATAATTAATAATATATCAAATACCACAGTGTTAATCGATAATATATATTACGACTTAATAGATAAACAATTTATAATAAACGATGATGAAATATATAATCATAAATTAAGATATACTTCTTGGCACGGTCGTAATAATCCGGTATATATTGGTAAATCTATAATTTATAAAAAAATTATAGAAAATACTACTGATATAATTATTGGTGATGAATTACACCATATAGTTCTTGCCAGAAGATATTCTCCACATAATTTCGGACATCTTTTATGTGAAACTGCAATACCAATCGAACACGTTTTCAACTCAATCGGAATTAAATCTAAATCAGATAGATCTATTATATTTGATGATAGTTCTTGGGATGGATATAACGATACGAAAGAAAATAGTATATATTGGTTTGAAGGTGATGATATAAATAGAAGACATCAATGTGATTTACATTCAAATAATATATTTAGTTCTATGGCAAGTACTATTATATTTGATTTTAATAAGTATATTACCGAACAAAAATACAACGGACGATTTTTAAAAATAAAAAATAAGGTTATATTTGGCATTGGTAATATATCACCATGGGTCCGTTGTTGGAATAATAATTTTAATATGTCAGACACTATAGATTCTTACGTTACAAAATTATATAATAGATACTTATCGTCTATATCTTATAATAATACGGAACAAAATACTTTAACGTTTATTGTTAAAATCGGAAGACGTCAGGTATTAAATTGGCAAGAAGTTGGTGAGGTTTTAAATAATTGTGCTATTGAGAATGGTATGAAATACGAACAAATTAATTTAGATAATATTGCATTTAATGAACAAATAGAAATATTATCAAGAACTAAATTTCTTGTAACCAATGGAGGAAGTGCTGCTTTCTCTTCTCTTTTGTTATGTAAATCCAATAGAATTAATATGTTATATTTTCCATTATTAAATAATGATTTTGAATCGACACTTTTTAAAAATATAAATAGGTTTAATTTAATTGAATATGAAAAATATGATGTAAATTGGAAACAAAATATAGCCCGACCAGATGGCTCATATATTGTTGATTTACAAATATTATCTATGATTTTACACCAATATTTACCATACAATATTGATACTGTATTACCATCTTAAATGTGTAAATCTACACTTTTCGTAAAAAATATAACAATTTAAATCTTCAAGGGTGTAAAAGGTTTAAAATCTACGTTCATAATCATAACATAATGGATAAAGTTAGCGTTATAGTACCAACATATAATAGATTTCATTATTTATTGAATACAATAAGATCTATTAAAGAACAAACCTACAAAAACATAGAAATTATTATTGTAAATGATTGTTCTACTCAAAAAGAGTATTATGAATATGATTGGAAAGATGTAAAAATTATACATCTTGATATAAATAGTAAACAACTATTTGGATTTGCTTGTCCGGGCGGTTATCAACGTAATTTTGGAATTAAACAATCTACTGGTAAATATATTGCTTTTTGCGATGATGATGATATTTGGTTTCCAACAAAAATAGAAAAACAATTAATAGAAATGAAAAATACTAATTGTAAATTATCCTGTACGGAAGCATTTATTGGAAATGGTATATATAATTCAACTACCAATTACTTACGTTATTTATCACAATATAGTAAAAATTGGATATATCATATGTACAAGACTAAATCAAATATTAATATCGATAATGGATTACCTAATGTATGGGATTTACCATTTATACAAATTAATAATTGTATTATATGTAGTAGCGTTGTTATTGAAAAAACAATAATAGATAATACTGGCAATTTTATTATTGCGAATACATCCGAAGACTATGAATACTGGTTACGCGCATTACAACATACGAATTGTGTTTATCTGAATGAACCATTAGTATATTATGACGCCGGGCATGGAGACGGGCAAAATTATAGCAAATAAAAACTAAAATAAAACCATTTACTATCCATGCTACCATCTTGTTTATGAATAATATTAAACTTATCCTTATTATGAAAAATACTATCGATTACAATTATCTGGTCGTCTTTTACCAAATAATTATGTTTGAAATATAATTCTAACCTGTCATAATATATTTTCCACCACCAATTAATGTTCGCCTTTGATATTAAAAAAAACCCACCAGATATACTAATTTGTTCCGGTGGTATTGGTACAACCGGAAGATTATACTCGTTTAAATTTGTTATATATCCACTTACTTTGTTTATCATATCAGAATTTCCTATCATATTATAATATATTTTATTCTTATCAAGGCTTGCTATTTTATCTTCATTCGGCCAACATGGTATTAAACCGGGATTTAAATCTATATCTTTTCTACCACGAAAATAACCTATATCACACCATCCATACCATTCAGTATTGAAATAATTCTCTTCAGATGCCCTTTTTACGAAATTTATTTTTTCAGACCAAATCATATTTAATTCCCAATCTATTTTCCATCCTTGGTTACCATTCAATGAATTATTAGTTGAATGATTCTTTATCCAATTATCTTTATATTTATAACCGTAAAAATCTTCCAACGTTACAATCTTTAAACATATACGACCTTCATTTATAATATATGGTTCTATATCTTTTTTACTTTTTTCATCTGTGAAAATTACCAAATTAAATTTATTTACGTTCATTATAAAATTGCTTATCCAAGTTTGATATGTTTCACTTGGAAATTTGGCTTTTACATTATACCAACATGTAACCAGTGTCAACATACTATGTATAATACTTATATTATCAATTCTATAAATCATTTTACATAATACCAATATAAAGCATCACAGTTTACATATATATATATATATAATGATTCCTATTATTATAATTTCATATAATAATATTAAATATGTTATTAATACGATTAACCAATTGCTTAATATAGATCATTCGTTAAAACCAAGTATATTAATCATGGATAACAATTCTGATGATGTAGAATGTTGTAAGTTTTTAGATAACACAGATCTTAATGTAATACGAAATAAAGAAAATCATGGACCATGGGTTGAGAAATACCCAGAGGTATATAATTCATTACCAGATAAATATATTATTACTGACCCGGATTTAAAATTTAATCCGAATTTGCCTATCAACTTTATTGAAATATTGTCAAAATTGTCTGATAAATATAAATGTCAAAAACTGGGGTTAGCATTAGACATTAGCGACCATGATAAAATGTATACTACTACCTACTACGCAGGTCATACTATATATGAATGGGAAAAACAAGCATGGAAAACGAAAATCGATGACCCAGATTATGAATTATATGCGGTGGAAACCGATACAACATTTTGTTTAATGAATAAACAATACGAGAATAAATATAATATAAAAATAGCGGGCAATTTTACTGCAAAACATATACCCTGGTATGTAAATAATCCTATTTATAATGTATATGAAACGTATAAAATCGCATCTGAAGCTACAACCAAATTATCTACAATTAACAATATATATAAACAGGATATTGATATGAATTATAATATTATTACCAGAAATAAGGAGACATTTCTGATCTCTAATTCAATTAGAGATAATTTACATTTTTGGAAAAATATGTACGCAAATTGGAAAAATGATACTTTTGAAATATTCGATACTTATTTAAATAAGGATAAAATTATGATAGATATAGGGGGATGGATAGGAACCACCGCTATGTACGGTAGTCGAAAATCAAAACACGTATATTGTATAGAAGCGGACACTTTATCATTTAACGATTTATCATTAAATATGAATAATAATTGTATTGATAATAATTACACGCTAATAAATAAAGCTATTTATAATGAAAATAATATAGATATAGGGTTTGGTAAAAATAAGTTTATGCCCAACTCTAAATTAAATGATAGTACTTCACAAATATATGAAAATACTGACGATATTAATACTGTAAAGACTATTACAATTGATGCTATTATTAATGACTATAATATTAATATAAATGATATATCGTTGATAAAGGTAGATATAGAAGGTGGGGAGGAATATATATTAAATGATTTATATACGATATATGATAAATGTAATATTAATTTATATGTTAGTATGCATTACACATGGTGGAAAAATAAAGACCTACACCGGTTTACATTTTTAACTGAAAACCAAATACAATCTATACAACAAAATCCATTTGTAAGTTTACTTTTTCGTCGACAATAAATCATTTTGCAACCAATATAAAAACATAACTATCTATATATTGTATAACCTCCATGGTAAAAATCTGTAATGAACCTTATCCATCCAATTCAAAGTACGACTCGAATTTTGAATTGTATCCATATTCCCTCAGTGACTTTCAAAAGTACGCAATTGAAGCCATTGTCGAAAAACAACACGTATTAGTCACCGCACATACCGGCAGTGGAAAAACTCTACCTGCTGAATTCGCAATTCAACATTTCGCAAAACAAGGCAAAAAAGTTATATATACTAGCCCTATCAAAGCTCTTTCCAACCAAAAATATTATGAATTTACAAAAAAATTTCCCGAAATCTCATTTGGACTTTTCACGGGAGATATTAAAACCAATCCCGATGCCGACGTTCTTATTATGACAACTGAAATCCTCATGAACTACCTATTTACATCAACAACCAACTCGGATGATTATGAACCTCAATCTTCTCTCCAATTTCAAATGGATATTCAAAATGACCTTGCTTGTGTTGTATTTGATGAAGTCCATTATATTAATGACGCCGATCGTGGACAAACATGGGAGAAGACTATTCTCATGCTTCCGAGACACATCCAAATGGTTATGCTTTCGGCTACGATTGATAATCCGGAAGGATTTGCTAGATGGTGTGAAAAAGGCGACATTGAACCAGACGCAAAATGTGTATATTTGGCATCAACCGGTCATCGCGTAGTACCGCTCTCACATTATGGGTTTTTAACCACGACAGAAGCTGTATATAAAACGATTCGCGATAAAGTAACCCAAAAGGAAATTCGCGACAATACAAACCAACTTATTCCATTACAAGACGCAAATGGCACATTTAATGAAGTTAATTCAAAGAAAATCACAAAGATCAATGGCTTATTCGAAACGAATCGCATCCGGATTAATCGCAAACACGCTCTTAATAAATTGGCGTCATTTTTGAAAGAAAAGGAAATGTTACCCGCAATTGCCTTCGTTTTTTCAAGAAAAAATGTAGAATCTTGCGCCCATGATATTACAGTTCCATTAAACGAATTTGATAGTAAGGTTAGTTATACGGTGCGTGGGGAATGCGAACAAATTATTCGTAAGCTACCAAATTATAAAGAATATCTGGAATTGCCAGAATATAACCGTCTAGTTTCACTGTTAGAAAAAGGCATTGGTATTCATCATTCGGGTATGATTCCTATTTTACGTGAAATTGTGGAACTTATGATTTCCAAACGGTATATTAAGTTATTATTTGCTACCGAATCTTTTGCGATTGGTCTGGATTGTCCTATTAAAACCGCTATTTTTACGAGCTTGACAAAGTTCGACGGACACACCCAGCGACATTTGTTAGCGCATGAATATACACAAATGGCAGGAAGAGCAGGACGTAGAGGAATTGATACGGTCGGACACGTAGTCCATTGTAATAACTTATTTGACTCACCTATGCTCGCAGATTATAAACGCATTTTAGGTGGGAAACCGCAACAACTGGTATCCAAATTTCATATTTCATACCCACTTATTTTAAATCTTCTTAAAAACGGACAAAATCGGGACTTTCATCTATTCTCACAAAAAAGTATGGTTCAGCAAGAAATATTGAAATCATTAGCTGGAACACAACTCGAAATGAATGACACAGAACAATTAATCATAGAAAAAGAGAAATTTATTCTAACTTCAAAAACACCACGTGATGTTTGTGAAACATATATAAAAACACAGAACAATATGAAACTAGCTACCAACAAAAAACGCAAACAATTGGAACGAGATGTTCGTTCTATGGAAGATGAATATAAATATATTAAAGAAGATGCGGCAAAAGTATATTATTTGGTAGAGTTGAAAGATAAGGTTTATATTCTTCAAACGGATTTACAGTATACAGAGTCATATGTTAAGCAACAGACTGACCGTATATGTGATATTATGTGCGAAAATGGGTTTATTATTCAAAATCCAGATGACACATATACGCTTACCTTATTAGGAAATATAGCGTCTAATGTTGCGGAAATACATCCTCTTATTATTTCAGAATTAATGGTGAAATGGCAGAATTTTACTAATTTTGACACAATCCAATTAGTAGGATTATTCTCTTGTTTTACCGATATTAAAGTTCCAGATGATATGAGAACGCATATACTTAACATATCTGATATATTCTTAGAAGCCAAAATTAAATCTGTAGGTCACCAATACGACAAATACTCGGACTTAGAGCAAGAATCTCAAGTTAATACAGGATTAAATTATACAGACCCTTTAATATATGATATGGTAGAATTCTCTATGCAATGGTGTGAATGTACTACCGAAGCCGAATGTAAGTCTTTTATTCAAAATGATGTATACGATAAATCTATTTCTATTGGTGATTTCACAAAAGCTATGTTGAAGATTGTCACTATTAGTAAAGAACTCATCAGCGTATGCGAACAATTCAACTTAGTTGAACTACAACATAAGTTATCTCAAATTGAAGGTATGGTATTAAAATATATCACAACTTCACAAAGTCTGTATGTATAATTAGGGTCTAGGGGTATTACTTCCGATTTTGTTTAATTCTTGTTTTAATATGATTCGCCTGTCAGCAATTACCTTATCCATTGGTATTGCTTTCATCGAATCGCGGAAATATTCTATGAATTTTTGTAATACTTTTTCAGCCATTGGAATAATATTATCAAACTCTTCACAGAATATATACTTCGTAATATCTAATATATCCATACCAAGTGAATTATCTGAAACAATTATTTTCTTCGCCCATATCATTCGGTCACACCGAATATGTTCGAATATATTAAACGCTTCAAAATGATGTACGTTAATGATTACTTTGCAGCGTTTAATTAATTCGTCTCTTTCCTTTCCCCAACCCATTATATTTATACACTTCCATTTTGTTTTTTGTAAATCGTTCCACATTTTTGTGCGCCTGTATGTATTGGATTTATCTACAGAATCATCTTGCTTTGGTAATGCGTTTATAATACCAATATCATAATCATATTTATCATCTATATTTTCTAATTGGACTTGGTCTTGTAAATTATACTGATATGGTAAATAAAGTACTTCTTTTGTAATAGGTATGTTATGTTCTTTCGCATATTCTTTTAAAAATAGGATATTTGCTAGGCTATAATCCGCTATTTGTATACCGTTCTTTATCAAATCTAATACATAATCCATACGTATTTCTTCTGATAACATTTCTACATTTAAGAATACTACACGGTCAGTTGAAAACATTTCATCTACTATATGTTGGTTGGTTTCATCTAACTCTAGCCACATTTGTGTAATAACGTAGATATAATCTGTAGATTTGAATTTTGAAATAGATAAATCATGTATATTAATTACATCATCAAATAAATTTAACGAATGTATATAATCTTCTAATACTTTTGGTACGCGTGTATCATCGTCTTCTTTCGTTACTAATACATATCTTCGTGTATTATCCATATGAATATACAATTATCTATATTCCTATTTTTATATTTTTTATAGGGTAATTATTTTAGTATAATACGCCCATAATCCCAGACCTAATCCACTTTTAGCGATAGCATCCAAAATATTCGTAAATATGTTCTTATATTCCTCATTAAACATAAATACCACTCCATACAGCGACCAAATACCTAAGTAAATATAGAATAAGTTATAATTTGCTTTTGAGAAAGTTGGCTTCACATAATTTACATATATTAAATAGAACATTCCGAAAAACGCACCAAATCCTGGTATCAACGAGACTATATGACTTAATACTCCGGTCTCACCCAAATATCCAGATAACAACATTAAATAATTCAGACCTACAATTGGTAGTATTGTCATTAGTTTGACGGACTTTCCGATATTTTTACCTAATACCGCACATAATACAAGCAACATCAGGGGAGTTGTAATGGACCAATCCACATAACGCGTCTGAGTTAATTGCGCCCAGTCTACGGTTTTTCCTTCTGCTTGATATTGATCTATTTGACTTAAGAACAAAGAATAAAAGTATCCGGCTATAATTGATATACATGTTTCCAGATTTAATACATGACGAGCTGTATCGTTTGTTGTGGTAATTGCCTCTATAAATGTTACAGTTGCAGTTGTTAAGAGCAAAATGTATGTTATCATAAAAGTGTATTTTACGTAATATTGAACGGGCTCTACTATTTGTTCGGCCTTGTCTTGTTCGGTTTGTTTTCCTAATGAAGCGGTAGGTGCGGATGATGGAGGGGTAGGTGCCATCGGAACCGTAGGCGCAGTAGGTGTATTTGGTTGTATGATTTCTTTATCTATATACGATGACATACTATTATAGTATAGATAGAGAAAAATTGATTGAAAATACTATTTATAAAGTTTATTAATTTAACGTCTTAAAGACAATCAACAAATTCAAGTATGTCCGATTATGATACCGACCCTTCGTTACATAGTATGATTGATATTTCTGAAACATCCAGTTCGGACGGTTCTTTATCCGAGAGCAGTGAAGATAGTCAAAGTATCGATAATATGGAATCCGATACAGAATACGATACTACAGAATACGACAGTGAAACCGAAGAAATGGTAGACCGTATCTATTTCCACGAAGAGGACTTTTTAGATAGTGAAAAAGAGGATAAACATTATTATATTGGTAATAGTTGGGTATCACAAGATAAATTATATATATTATATGCTAATGCGGTTACTCCTACTACATTCTTTCGTTTTGATATTAACCACGTAAAATCTTATTTACACGATTATAGTATCTTTCCTACTAATTCTAATATAGACATTATGAAATTGTTTATATTAGACGACCATACATATACGGTTGTTATCAAGACTTATTGGCTAAAAATAATTCAGCGACATTGGAAAAAAGTATATTCGCAAAGAAAATATTGTATTAGCAGAAGAAGACAAATAAAAACTATGATGTATGTTGAACGAAATGGAAGGTATCCATATAATTGTCATAGTATGCCCGGTTTACATGGAATGCTTATGGTATACAATACAAAATCACTTGTCAAATGTCATTAAATATAAGAATTGATTTATGTCTGCTAAAATCTCATCACGGATATTCAGTAAATCAGTATCTTTTTTACTGTCAAAATACATATTTATATCCAATAAGAACTCACGGTAATCATATATACGGGTTTTAAAGTCACGAACATTAGAGGGATCAATCAAATCAATACGTTTTTCCAACATCTTAATGCGACGTTCATCCTTACCTAGCAATACTTCCACAAATGAATCTATATGTTTATTTAATTTCATGTATAGTTCATCGGTAGCTTGATGTTGGGCGTAAGAGCGAGTTTTCCAATGATACAATTTCACCATATTCAATATTTCCAAGAATACTTTTACTATATGCGAATTTGTTTTATTTACTTTCTTATAATTTTTTCTGGTTCTGCGAGCACCACCCACTTTATTTTTGCCTGTTTTATTCTTTTTCTCATGATGCATGATTTTTATACATTAACCTTATATAAAAATATTATCTCTAAAGGATTTTCAACTATATTACTATTTTACACTTGTATTCATTGTGATTACAGTTATACTGTCACTATATTCGTTCATAAAATATATTTGTGAATGAATTAGAGATACGCACCTAATCTAACATAGAAGGTGTAATATAATGATGAAATATTCTCCAGTTGGAATGACTACCAGAAGACAAAGTAAAAAAGCAAATAACGATGAGGATGATGACGATAATGATGGTGGTGATAATTCTAGAAAGATAACACGTGAAAACAATCACATCTACTTCTACGCAGAAGTAGACCGACCAAATATATTTGAACTTATTGAGCTCATTCGCAAATGTGAGATTGACAATATTATAACCGCACATAAAACTTGTTTGGATGAAATTCCTATCTTTTTACACATTAGCTCATATGGAGGCTTATTATTTGACGCATTTACCGCCATTGACGTGATACAATCTTGCAAAGTTCCAGTATATACGATTATCGACGGACCTACTGCTTCAGCCGGAACAATTATTAGTGTGGTTGGAAACAAACGATACATGCGTCCAAATGCGTATATGTTAATTCATCAGCTTTCGTCCAGCTCTTGGGGGAAAATGTCTGAACTAGAAGACGAACATGAGAATAATACAATGTTAATGAAGCGTATAAAAGATATTTATACCGAACACGCATCTATACCTAAAAAGCAATTGGCGGAAATTCTAAAGCATGATTTATGGTGGGACCTAAAAAAATGTATGGATTATGGACTTGTGGATGAAGAGTGGAACCGGTCATAATAAACAAAATTGAAACCTTATAATTTATACTTGTGATGAATATTCAATTACTAGTATAATCAGACAATGACTATTACTGAAGACCAAATCTACCATTTAACTACCCTTACTCGGTATTTGTATTCTAGGATTGAAGTCAAACAATCCTTATTCATCTCACTATTACAAAAAGATGTTTCACAAGCCTTATTTTGGGGGTATGAGCTATACTATTCCGGATTTCAAGAGGAAACCTTTGATTTTACAAAGGACATCTATCTAGAAATATATGAAAAACTAAATCCAGATTTAAAAAACTTTATAGATAACACGATTACTGAATGGAACGAATGTGACAATGACGATAAAGACTGTAATCTTGGTTCTATTATTTATACATTATCTCAACGAGAATATGATATGGTTGATTTTGTCAAATCAAAGATAAGTTACAATATTACTAAGGATACTCCTCCCGTAGAATGTAATATGCCATTATGTATTTCAACTATGTTACCAGAACATATTGATAAATACAAAACTCATATAGTGTCTACTGAAAATGGAGAAAAAGCGTATGGAGTGTTATCTACACTAAAACTTTATCCTATTATTAAAGACCATAATACTCTATTCAATACTCAAATGCCTGAAGTGTTTTCCAAAATATATCACGATACGTTAGAACATTGGCTATTTTATGCGGCTAGGAGTCCGGTGTGGTTACCACGTATAGAAGAGCATAATGGAATTATTGATTCTGACAATATGAAAGTTGTTTTTGAAAACGACGACGACGAATCTGCGTTTTGTGAATTATGGGATTATGTTCCGGATGAATTACCGAGTAATATTCAAGAATTATCACTTGGTAATGGTAAAGAAAAACAACTGACTATGAAGCAGTTTTGTAAGAAGCATAAGTACACAGTTGTTAGTAAAATTACTAAAAAGAAGGTGGTTAAGAAATCAGACAAAAGTTGATAATTTATACGTTAAATATGCTGTTGTCATCATTAAAATGCCTCCCCATATTGTATCTATTATAGCCAAATTAACAGACCATTTTGAAAATAACGCATACGCCGTAGCATCATAAATTCCATATATTACGATACCAAACCAAAAAGCATCTAATATAGATGCGTTTTTTTGTATTATGAAATAATTTATCCCAAATATCATCAACGAATAGCTCAATAGAACACCTATCATATTGACCTTTGGTTTAGATATTTGAATATTTTGAATCTGTAGCAGATAGGAGTCCTTTATGAATGAAATGTAGGTCGCATCTAAACCTAACATTACTAATGCTGATATAACAAGTTCTTTACTCATTTACTATATGGTGATATTTTATGCTCGATGTCTTCATAATATAAATTTATTAGAGAACCTATATTATTCGCATTCTCTTCTAATATTTTCCTATGTTTTGTAGGGGTAGGAGTAAGGTTGTGTAAATCTAATGCTGACAAACCATTACACATAGTCTCGCGTTTGCGCGTTGCGTTTGGTAAGGGAATTGGAATTGACTCGCTTGCTCTTCGATACTCAATATCATCACTTGTTATACTATTGCTCCTGCTTTCTGGGTCGGTCCCACTTGTATCTAATTCATTTATACCCTCGGAACTCTTATGCTGACAACTATTCATATATTCAAGCACATTCGCGAAATTATCAGAACTTTCATATCCATGTTTCATCTATATTATATTATTATTAAATATATATTATCAATATTTCTAATTAAATAGTTTTACGCTGAAAAGTATAAATAAACACTCAAAAAGAAATGGCTACAAAATATAAAAATGGACATTTATAAAATGTCCAAATTTGATATGTGCAAGATAGTTTTTAAATAGCACCTTTCTAAAAATGGGGTTATTAGCATAATGCTTTATTTTTGCGTAAGACACAAAATATTTGTCTGCATAAAAAATTAAGTAATTTACGCTGAAAATGATTTAGAAGGAATTTCTGTGTTGATAATATAGCAACCAAATCAACCATTTATAATGCCGAAAAATGCCAATGATTTTTACTGTGAAAAATGTGACTTCATATGCTACAAAAAAAGCAATTACAATAAACATTTATTAACACGTAAGCATGCGAACGTCAACATAATCAACGAGATTGATGCCGAAAAATGCCACATGTGCGATATATGTAATAAGCGATTCAAAGATAGGTCAGGGTTATGGAGACATAAACAAAAAACGTGTACCAGCATACAACCCATTACAGACCTCTCTCTTCCCGAACCTCCCTCACCTCACGCTCCTCATCAGATCGACCCTAGTTTGATAGTAGAACTGCTGAAAGAGAACAAAGAGCTTCGTGAAATGATGATAGAGCAGAACAAGCAGGTTATAGATATTGCTAAGAATTCAGGAAATACTACGAACAATACAATAAACAACACGACGAACAACAAGTTCAACTTAAACGTGTTCTTAAATGAGACATGTAAAGATGCTATCAATCTGAATGATTTCATCCAGTCAATAGAACTAACCATAGATGACTTTATCAATACAGGTGAAGTCGGGTACGTAAGGGGGATATCAGATATCATGTTAGAAAGGATCCGCGATATGGAACCTCATGTCCGTCCAATCCATTGTACTGACCTAAAACGTGAAATATTGTATGTAAAAGATTCTGATATATGGGCGAAGGAAGATGAAAATAAAACTCACATACGAAAAGCAGTCCGTATAGTAGCAAATAAAAATAAGAGTCAGGTGCATCCATGGATACGAGAGAATCCGAAATATGATATATTAGATACACCTGAATGTGACAAGTTCTTTGAATATTCAAAAGCGTCACTGGGAGGATATGGAAAAGAGGAAGATGAAAAATTTGAGAAGAAAATCATCAATAATATTTTGAAAGAAACGGTTATTGATAAAGAATTACTAACTACTAATTAGTATCATAGTTTGATGCATGATACTAATAATTCGATTCGTCGGGTTCTTCAGTATATTCAAATGATAAGCTTCTATTTATAAACTGACGTCCGTTCAATATAAGTCGAATTTCCTGTAAGGATGTCTTTAAAACCTCTATTTCAACATCATGTGTATTAATACGTTTACCTTGTTTATCAATGATATCCTGTTGTTTTTTGATGATAGTTTTTAATACGGGCAGTGAAAGTTCGTCATTAGCGTTCATATAACGATGTAATATGTCTGGTGTAAATAATCGTGGTAGATCGTGTTCGCTCATTACAATGATTAAATACGTATGTTTATATTGTTTCGTTATACCATACTATCATCATCGTCCGCCCAATTATCAAGTTCTTCATGTTGTAACATAATAGATGGACGCTTACGAGATGGGTATTTAGATGATGATTGCAGAATCCGTTTTTCAAGTTCATTTTCCTTTTGTCGGAGTATAAATAATAGTTCTCTGTCTTTATAGTTGAGGAAAGAATTTAAGTTGTTGTATTTATTTCGTGAAATGGTATCCATAATAATTTCAAAATCAGTAGTGAGCTCTTGTTTTGTTTTGATAATCTCAGAGTAATCTGTCTTCATTTTTTTCACAACTTCGCTCCACTCTGCCAGTTTCGTTTTTGGGTCTTGGTGTTCCCATAGGTGTTTATTATTCCAAGGACCAAGAACGTCCATTCGGTAATCAATACGATTATGTAATAATGAGTATTTTTCTCTGAGATTTTGTATACGGTCTTTCAGTTCATCCAGTTTATAGTATTTTGAAATAGACAATATGAGTGAAATATATGTGGAAATGGTTATGGATATTACGGCAATAATATCAATATTTATAGCAAATTGCGTTTTGGTTGCTTGGAAAAACCCAGAAATGGTGGATACAAAGATAACCGATGTTTGAATATTATTAACCATTGAAGTCAAATCTTCATACTTTAAATCAAGTAAACGTTTGCATTCTTTACCTTCTTTTAAAATGAAGTTGTTATTTTTGCGTAACGAATATAGTTGATTTTTGAATATAATATACTCCCTTGACGAGAACCAATCAAAATTGTTTTGATTAGGTGGAATTGATAATATTTCATCGTAAGATGATACACTCTTTAAACTAGCAGTTTCATCAGACTCCTTTGGAATCGTATCTTGTAACCTGACATCTTCGTCTACATTCTGCGTCTTGATTGATTTATAGTGCGATTGTTCTTTTGATGTATTTTGTTTTTCTTCTTCAGATTCTATAATTTCTTTGAATGTGGAAATAGGTGCTTCTGATAGAGATAGCATATTTTCATCGACTATATCATTCGTTATACTATTATTAGTTGAATTTGTATTATCACTCATTTACATAATACAAATATTTTTAGTTATAGATTCTTACTAAATTTCTTGTGTCATTTCAACTTCCGGTTGAACTGGCGTTTCGTCTATTTTGTTACTGTTATCGTCGACTTCTTCGTTGGTAATCTCAATTGGAAGAGTTTTGGTGATTTTGGTTTTAGTATTTGTCTGTTGTAGATAATACATTCCCCAGTTTGGTAAATTACTAACACAATTCATAACAGAATTATACGTGATACTAGTAACGATTGTATCAGAATCATCGTTAAACTGTATACTATACCACCAATACGGAGGAATATGCAGAGCATTTCCCGGTGTGATATCAAATTCCAAAAAGCGGAGTTTATCAAAATCGTTTTTATGTTGTTTGTCGGGGTTCCATACATTTATACGGGAACGAAATTCGTAATTTTCAAAATCACGATGCGGATGTAAATATTTATGACTTTTCCATGGTGTCATTTTAATCTTTATTTTACCCGAATGGACTGATATAAACTTTCTAAAGTCGGTGTGATACCTAAGTGGGGTGACGGATTTGGAAGACCCAGTCATAATATCATATTTGGTTATCATGGATAATTGAGGTTTTAAATGCGTATCATTTGAATGGAAAATGTGATATAAATCGGTATTTTCAATAAAATCTTCATTATTCTCCGTGAAATAATTGGATCGTGTATCCGTTTTCATTAAGTTTGTAGCTGAACTTGCTGGTAATACAATATAATCAATACTTTCCCCTTTATAATAGTCTCGAATATCCTTTACCTTTACATCGTGATTATTATTACTAGTAAAACTGTTAGCGTTAATCTGTTCGTAAAATTCAGGACTAATACTATCGTAATTAAATAATACGGGTTGTTTTATATTACATACTTCTTGTAAGTACTGATTGTTTGTATAATCCATTTCATATACTTCTAAATCTTCACTTGTTTTGAGTTGATTTATTATATGGATGTAAATCACCAATACGATGATAAATAATAAAAAATTAAGCGGTCCAGACATTCTATAATATAGAATGCCCTATTTTTATAAGTTTTTTTACGATAAAGATACTTATTATGTGAGAATCACAACATTATTTTGTGTGGATCTTTACTAGTTCGGTAACTTTTGGTGAAATAAAAGAACTGAGAATAGATGTAGTTGTAGTAATGAACGACGGAGTATTGTATATTTCCATATTCGTTAAATATTTATCGTATCCATTACTTTGACCGTGTTCCGCAAACCCCAATATAACTAGTCGGTGCCGTTCAACTGCGGATATTGTAATAGTATCAAGATTGATATGAATTTCAAATGTCTTATATAGTTTTATACAGTCGTTAATATTATTTGCTAAAAATACGCTGATATCATGATAATTATTCGGATTGGCAAATGTTTTGAATATGGAATAGTCAATATAAATTTTATTATTGTCAAATACATAGATACACTTTGATAATATCGTATCAATTCCGATTTGGGTTGTTACTAAATCGGCACATTCATATTTTTGAGATTTTTTGAAAAAGGATTTCTTATTATGCATTTTATAATATTGTTTCTGTAATCCTTCTATTGTTGACATTAGATCTGTAGTGACTTGTGACATTATATGTATTGCTATAGTATTATACATATAAAGATTGTTTGTTTATACCGTTTCGTCGTTATTTTTATTCATCTCATCTTGCACTAATTCGCGCATATCAATGCTGGTATGCGCGGTATTTACCGTGTTAGCACCAAGGCTAACTACACTTGTCAGATCGGCGTCTTGTCCGACTGTATTTGACGTTGAATTCGGGTTTACCTCAGATAGAATATCAATCCTTTCGTCTAACAACATCTTATTTACATCCATGGTGTATGTTTGCAATTTCATCATGGCGTCTTTAATGTCGGCTAACTCAGTAGCGAACATGTCAAAACGTGAATTAAATTCGTCGATGATATCGGTTACTGTAGGTTCGGTACTATCTTTTATCGTATTATTTATAGACTCTTCCAATGAAACAACACGCTTATCTAATGTGGAAATAAATTGTTGAATTGTTTGTCCGGTTTGCTTTTCCCTGACTTGAGTTTGAACTGGAGCTGGAGGTGGAGTAGTATTAACAGTAGCAGTTTGTTTAGGTGCGGTAACGCGTCTTCTTATAGCGGCGGCATTTGAACTACTCATTTTTAATATAATTAGTTATAAGGGTTGTTTTTAACTAATTATATGTAAATTATATAAATTATTTTAGCGTTCAAACTCATCATCAAATAAATCATCGTCTAACTTCTTCTTGATTGAGTAATATAAATGTTTGGTTAATCTGTTGTTGCGAGAAACATGTTATTCGTCCCGTGTATATGGATTATATTCTTGTATTTCAATGTATTTGTAATATAATCAAATAATTCGGGATTTGTGGTATTACTCTCAAATAGTATTTTTGGGAAATTATTATTTATTATGGTATTGATACCTCCTTTCAATACATCTAATTCATTATTTTCAACATCTAGTTTTATAAAATTTATATCAGTAAATCGAAATTCATCCAATGTGCTTATTTCAATACCTTCGGTTCTTATAATTTTGTCCTCTTCTATCGGTTGAATAGTAGAACCACCACCATCTTCACTTATTACAAATAATGGCATTTTACCTGCCTGCACATGACTACCCAACCCGTAATTATACGGTATTATATTTGATTTATTCGATAATGCTACACTTCCACATAAACTATAATATGTCATCCGTTGTGGTTCAAACGCATAGACATTTTTACAGTGATTCGATAAGCACAATGAATAGGTTCCAGTATGGGCGCCGATATCTAATATATTTTGAGATTTATCGCAGAATTGCTTACACCATTCTATTAATCTATTTTCAAATAACCCATTTGAGGTGTAATATCCAATGTTATTTGCGGGTAAAATAAAAGTTAAACCGTTCAATAATACAATATTGTTATCATTATTATCATCGACTAAGTTGTTTTCATTTTTGGAAAGTATGAAATATTTGGATGACATATATATATATAAATGTTTGTTTCTATTAGTTAGTAAAAAATATATAAATGTTTGGATATATGTATACTAACGAAATGGATAAAGATGAAATAATCAAACAATTACAAGACGAATTAGATGCTACAAAACAAGAGTTAAGTGCTACGAAAGAACATTTGAAAAAATATACTGCTCCTGAAAGGAATAGAAAATATTATGAAGCTAATAAGGAATATGTGAAACAAAAGGTAAGAGAATGTCAACAAAAAGCAAATTATGTTTCAAAAGTAACACCCGAACAAAGAAAAGAATATAATAAACGAGCTTATTTGAAAAGAAAAGAAAAAACGCAGAATACAGAAATAGAAAATATTTAGGGAATTAATAAATAAAATGTGAATTTAATTACTTAAAGAAATATCTTTAAGTAATATATAGAATGAGGAAACCAATCATTGGCGTTTATAAAATTACGAATACTTTATGTCCTGAGGGGAAGTATTATATTGGATATAGTTGTAATATAAATAGGAGATGGGGAATACATAAAAGCACACTTAGAGGTGGGTATCATTGCAATATTCGTATGCAACGAGCATATGAGAAATATGGGTCTGAATGTTTTGATTATGAAATATTACAAGAATGTGAAAATGAAGAAGAAGCGAAAAATATTGAACTTTCTTACTTAGAAGATTTGACTATACGAGATAAATTATACAATTTACATTATAATAGTAGTGGTGGTGATTTAATGACATATCACCCAAATAAAGAGCAAATTATAGAAAGGATGAAAAATACACAAAAAGAACAAATTAGTAAAATGACAAAAGAAGAAAGACAGGAACGGTGGGGGCAAAGTGGAGAAAAAAATGGTATGTATGGAAGAACACATACCGACGAAGTTAAAAGATTATATTCAGAAATGCATAAAGGTAATACTTATCGTCTTGGAAAAAAGGCATCTCAGGAAACAAAAGAAAAAATGTCGGTTATTGCGAGTGAACGGTTAGGTGAAAAAAACCCTTTTTTCGGAAAACATCATAGCGAAGAAACTAAACAAAAGGTTAGAGAAACTAAACAAAAGAATAGAGAAAAAAATGGTCCAACAATACCAAAAAACGCACGAAAAGTACTAATAGATGGAGAAACTTATATAACAGTAACAGAAGCTGGAATACAACTAAAAGTATGTACCGCAACTATACTACATCGTATAAAGTCACCTAATCCCAAATTTTCTGGTTATAAGTATGCTGACACAAAGTCAGACGAAGTTATGCCCTCATTGCCCCTTTTAATTGTGGATGATGTTGATAATCGTGAAGTTTGAAATCTTCAATTACATAATCGTTAATATCATCTCTTTTATTTAATATTTCTAATGTAGGAAATGGATAAGGCTCACGTGTTATTTGCTCTTTTGCTATTTCTATTAAATCATCATACAAATGAACGTCTCCACCGTAATGAATAAACTCATATGGTTCAAGGTCACATATCTTAGCGATTATACATGTTAATATACTGTACGATAATATGTTCAGTGGACAACCCAATACGGTATCCACAGATCTTTGCAGCAATAAGCAGCTAAGTTTATTACCATCAGTTACAACAAATTGATATAAAATATGACAAGGAGGTAATACACCTTGGTCTAATTGTGCTGGATTCCACACTGATACTACATGTCGTCTGGAGTTTCTTGTTTCAGGATTTTTAAGGTCGTCAATCACTTTTTGTAGTTGGTCAACCCCTTGTCCGGTATAATCTGTTTCGCATCCGGTATATTGTGCGTTGAAAAATCTGCCTTGAAATCCGTAAAGTGGTCCCACCGAACGACCTGGTTCATAGTCTAATCCACGTGTTTCTAAAAATTCTGCTGTAGTATTTCCTTTCCATATTCCAACCCCCTGGTCGGTAAGAATTTTATTATCAGTTTGTCCTTTAATAAACCATAAAAGCTCACGTGTTCCAGTCTTCCAAGCAGTTTTTTTGGTAGTTAATACTGGTATTTTACCATTCTCTAATGAGAAGTGCATAGCCGCACCTACGCCTCTAAGAGTTTTTCCATTACGTCCTTCTTCCAATTTTCCTTCATTTAGTAAGTCTTGAATCAAATTAAGATACTGGTATTCTTCGTGTTTAGGCTGTGACAAGTCACGATTCTTGTGCTTATTGATTTCAACAACATTTTTCAACATACTAATTAATGTATACTAAAATACCAGATTTATATTTATGTCTTTTTCCCAAAAACTATGTATGTCAAAAATTGAATAATTACATAATAACAAGTTACTAACATAACATAACGAACTATGGGACGTTTTTACGATGGCGATATTCAAGGCAAATTCTGGTTTGGTATTCAAGATAGCGGTGATATTGAAAATTTAATAAATGTAACTCCACAAGTATATTACTCTTGGAAATGTTGTAATTGTTCTGTAGAGATAGATATAGATACCAGTGATTATTGTAAGGATTGTCATGAAAGTAAAGATGAACATATCGAAGCAGCCATAGAAGAAGATAATTATGAAGATGAATGTTTATATTATGAAGATAATTGTATAGGATATAGTTTAGATAAAGAAACCCATTATGAAGAATTAGTAAAGAACATGGAATTATTGAAAAAAGAAATACCTGAAGAAATTATCAATGAATTTGATAATATAGAACAAAATGACAAAATATTAGACGCATTTACAAAAGTATTTGATAAAAGTCTCCCAATTGTAAACAAATTAAACGATGACCTTGTCTATTCAGATACAGAAAAAAAACGAATCGCTACATTAGTGGCAAGGTACACAATCGGATACCAGATTGAATACTGCTTACGAACAACGGATAGCTGTCATGTGAATTGTGAATATTAATATTTGGAATTATAATAAATGTAAGTTATTATAATTTTCCTAGTTATCGGAATTGAACCAATGACCTGACGATAACGGCTTTATATAAATAAAGATATACTTCTACAGTCGTCCGCTCTACCAACTGAGCTAAACCAGGGCACACACATTGTGTATATAACTTACACAAGTAATAGTATGGAAAGTTTTTTATATCCTTTACATAAAAAGTATAAAATATAAAAATATGCAACTTTACATCAATATCTTTTTCTATGTGATAGTATATACCATATGGAAATAATAAACGACACGGACCTTTCAAAGAAAACATTTTTATCTCATGTGTTTTCCACAACAGAGGAGGGGCAAGCAGAATTATTGAATGTAATCCAATATTCATCTCTAGGAGTTGTTCCAGTAGTAATGTTGAATAAGATGGTTCAGCGTTTTATTCCTGAGGCGGACCCTGAGAAGTCAACTTTAGAACTTTTAGCCGAAATCTTCATTCAATTGACAATAATGTTCTGCGGCGCTATAATAATTCACCGTGCTATCACATATTTCCCAACTTACAGTGGATTTAAGTACGAGAACTTAACATTAACAAATGTAATTTTGGCGTTCTTAATCATTGTATTAAGCATCCAGACCAAATTAGGTCTGAAAGTGAATATTTTATTTGACCGCGTGCTTGAACTATGGAATGGTCCATCCACCGATGAGACAAAGCAGAACGTAAAACAGAACGTGCGTGTATCCCAGCATACAATGCACCACCCAAGTCAGGCAGATAATTTAGACAATAGTCAGATGCAAGGTGGAAGTTTCCCCCCTGCTCCCGTAGCCACTGCCAGACCTGATATGGGTCAACAAAACCAAGCCCCTCCCCAAGATATGGGTATGTCATTCGGTCCCATGGCGGCCAATGGCGCATTAGGCGGTTCATTTGGTTCAGCATTTTAATTTCGTATCTTTATGAGTAATACAATCGTTCATAAAGATAATTTACATATCGGGTGAAAATGGATTGCCTTTCAAGTTGACACAATTGCCTTTGTCATTGCGCGTTTTGCCAGGTTTACATTGAATCCTACATCTATTTGTATTAGGGTTAAGTTCTTTACCAGAAGGGCATTTTTTAACGGTCTTGCGGGTTTTATCACGAACGCATTTGAAATTAGCGTTACGAACATAACCATTTTTACAGGTTTTCACACATCTTTTGGTAGTGGGTTTATATTCTTTTCCAGGAGGACAAACTCGTGTAGGTTCATGATTAATTGAGATTATTTTCAAGTCCGATTTAGAAACTTTACTCGTATCTTTCACAATTAGATTGATAGTTTTTTCAATGGCGGAAGGTATTTCAATGCCAGAAACTAAACGATGATTATCAAAAGTCATATTATGTCCCTTTAAAAACCCTTGTTCGCTAAGTAAATCTTCATATTCATTCATTAATACATCAGTATCAATACGCGAATACACATTCGGATGAACCATATTCATAAATAAAGTAAACGCACGCATAGAAAACGTTTTATCTAAAAGGTGTTTTGACTTTCGTAACATAACAAGTAATGCGATTCCAACTCCATAGCTATCAATGGTATCAACCGATTTATTTATAAAATTATCATAGTCAGTATGATTGAGATTTTTGGATAGTTTAAAAAATTTTCGTATGAATTTACCAGTAACATTATTATATTCGGTAGTATTTGGTTTGAAATCTGATACACACTCGAAAAAATAACCAAGTTGGTCTGATAGATCATCAGTAACAGATGCCAAATCATTAGCAAGTGTATATACATTACCGTCAGCATATCGGTTATATGTGTCTTTATTCAATAGCACAATTTCAATCGGAAACGACCAATGATGTTGTTGTGACAGCCAATAGTCGGAGTTTTTAGATTTATTAATAATGCTATCCTTGTCAGTCATAAACCCAAAATCAATGAAGTTAATTCGGTTAGTCTCTTTATTATAGACGATATTTTGGTGTTTTAAATCGTGATGAACGATACCATTTTTTTTAAACGCATTCAATCCGCGAAATAATCTACTGACTTCTAACCAAAATAATTCGATTAGTTTGACGTTTTCTGGTGTCTTTTTCCACGTGTGTACTTCATTTGAGAAGTCATCAAGATCCTTTCCTCCGTATTTCATTAATAGTAATTTATAATTTTCAACTTGTTTGGGTTCAAAATCCCTACATTCCGCGATAGCCATAAGATTCGCTGCGTTTTTACCATCAACATTACAGTCATCTGGAATACCTAAATAATATTCCTTTTTTTCATCCGCAAAGTCAATGAGATTATATTCACCAAGTTCTTGATTCGCATCTTTACGTGTCATAAGTTTAGATACAGTGGTGTCATTCTTACGTGATTTGTCTTTACATTTCAGTTGAGGTTTATGCACGCAGCCATAGGTTCCTTGTCCGATGACTTTTGATTTACCAAGAGTATCCTTGACCATTTATATATGTTTGTGATATTATATTTTATGCTATATCTATAGAGTTTACTAAATCCATTTGTTGCATAGATGCGTTTATAGAGGTATCAGTTTTAATGTTAGCAAATAAGTAGTCGGTAGTAGGTTTATGTTCTTTCTTCTTAATCTGCTTATAAACAAGATTAATATTATCACATACAGACGTGATAGTCGGTTTATCCGGCATAAGTTCAATATCATTCGGTATTTCTTCGGTTAATAATGCTACAGCAAAATAAAGTAAATATCGTCTGCGCTTGTTTGTGCCAGTAGTATATTTAATACAAAAAAGTGTATGAAGTGAATTTAATAATGCTTCAATGTATTTATTGCCAAGTTCATAGCAATGATAGAATAATGCGTCCCACAGTATCCATATGACATTGGTTTTATATTTAGATTCAACCGGATTATCCTCTCTAGATTGGCATAAACATGGGCTTTTATTGCTATTGCACACAATGGAGAACTCAATAAGCCATTCAATCCAGTAACATGCATTAATTGTATCTTTTCTATCCTTGGATAAATGATACGCAAATTCGTTAATTGGGATAAATAATTCATTCGGGTCTTTCTTTTTTAGTAGATGATTCGCATATTCGGTGGACGGAGCATGTAACCGGTCTGAAATCTGTGTCATATCAAATTCTTCTTTGCGTTTGATTCGTATAGGTTCAAAACTGTGTTTTCTATTGGATAATGTAAGTGTAGCTACTATTTCCGCAAACATTTTCCTTATAGTCGGGTGATTTCGTAAATGATGTGGACTGGATACAGTTTCCTCATTGATAATATTTTGAAACAACAAAAAACGTTTTTCAAGATAAATAATAATTTTTGGATTGCCTATATGTATATGCTTTCCTGCGTAATGAAGTATATTTTCCCAGACGTCCATAAAATGACCCGCACATATTAATTCGCAGCACCAATAACACGCCGGTTCTATGTTACCTTTAATCATGTTTTCAATAAAATTATTCCTAACCTTTAATTTTTTATAATTAGAGAACGATATGCCGGTAAAAGCATTGGAAAGTCGAGAATCATTAATATTAGATCCATCTTCAACTCGTGGTAAATTATCATCAAGCATTTATAGTTTTGTATTATGGAGAGACAAAACTATACGAAAACAAACACAATATAAATTATTTCTTCCAAACCGAAACAAATACTGGGTCAGTATTTAATCCATCGACCCAGTTAATACCGGGACCATATCGTTCATTTTTAAGAAACATATCTGACATTATAAACCCAGATTGAGTCATTATTTGTTTAAAGTAACACAGGTCATCTTCTGTATTAAAATCATGTTCTATGATTAGTAAACGGATATCATCTAAAATAGCAGGATAGTCTTTTAACATACCCACGAAATGACCTTCATTATCAATGACTAATGTGTTAAATTTCAATTTATATTTTTCAAGAAGATCATTATAATCAATTGTTTTTACTTGTACGGAGTTCGGTATCTGCACGGTGTATGTCTGCCATCCTAATGAGTATAATGGAACATTAGATATAGCTGAATTTTCAATAAAAAACCCAAAATGATTAGAATCTCTATTTTGTGTAAGAGTGGTAAGTTCACCTGTTGATGGTTCTACTACAATATGATTCGATTTATTATCTAAAATACTATTTATTACACATGAATTTCTACCGATTGATCCGCCTAATTCTAAGACAATACTATCTGGTGTAATATGTTTCACTGCCATAAGTTGTTCGGGTATTTCTTCATTCAGGTTTGATTTATTTGAAAATGATATTTTATTATGAATATCTAATAATTTTTGAATGTATTCATCCATAATTTGGTTATATTATATAACCCGTACATTTGTTTATATTGTTTCAGTAATAAGTCGAGGAACAACATTAATAGTCTGGAGTTCTTGTGACATTAATTTATATGCGTATGGGATCTCTACCTTTGAAAAGTCTGAGTGATTATCACACGTTCTGCATGTGTGTACGCTAAAGTCTGCGGTGTCGTACATTCTATTTTTCTTTCCATCATTAAAAGCGGCAATCATACCACATTTATTGCAAATATGTGTACTATATTTATCAGAAACATCATACATCCTTTCTCGGCAGAAACGGGAAATTCCATGTGCTATCATAACATCCCTTTCCATTTCTCCTATACGGAACCCACCATCTCTGCTCCTGCCTTCTGCTGGTTGTCTAGTTAGGTTCACCATAGGACCTATAGAACGACTATGTTGCTTGTCTGTAACCATATGTTTTAATCTTTGGTAAAACACAGGTCCAATATAGATACTGGTTTCAAGTTGTTCACCAGTTAAACCATTATATAATAGTTCATTGCCGTGACTTTCATACCCTAAATTTTGTAATTCCTTAGCTATCGTTGCAACGTCAAGATTACCAAAACTGGTTCCATCGCCAAACATCCCAAGTTCTAATAGTACTTTTCCAAGTAAAGTTTCCTTTAATTGTCCGATAGTCATTCTCGATGGAATAGCATGGGGATTAATAATAAGGTCGGGTTGATGACCGTCTTTTGTAAATGGCATATCACATTCAGGAATAATATTACCAAGTGTACCCTTTTGTCCGTGCCTGGAACTGAATTTATCACCAAGAACTGGTTTTCTTAACGCGCGAACTCTAACCTTTGCGAAATTGTAACCATCTCCATTACGACCAGTATAATTCTTATCAATATAGGTTTCTTCAGTAGTTCTGAATGTTTTACTTTGGTCCTCATATTTAATTGTTTTCATAGGGTCGTTGCGGTTTTCCTTAATTGGCACAGTCTTCGCAATAATTACATCTCGGTTTTCAACTAATTCGTTTTCAGGGATAAATCCATTCGCGTTTAGTTTGCTATAATTTCCAAATTTGATACCCTTAGTTTTCGCGGGGTCTGGCTGACAACGAATGATCTCATCGCGAATAATATTCTTATCTTCATCCTTCTCTGTGTGATAAATAGTAGCTAAGAATAATCCTCTATCAAGAGAGCCCTTGTTAATTAATACACTATCTTCTTGATTATAGCCAGTATGTGTCATGATTGCTACGTGAATTTGTGTACCGGATGGGATTTGATTCAGATGGATAAAGTTCATAAGACGTGTGTCTACTAGGGGACGCGTAGGATAATTTAATACATATGCGGTTTTATCCATACGCTGGTCGTAATTAGTAGCATATACTCCCATTGCCTGTTTACCCATAGCACATTGATATGTATTTCTAGGCGCTTGATTATGTTCCGGGTAAGGAACGCACGACGCCAATACTCCAAATATTGTGCTAGGATGAATTTCACAGTGCGTATATTGGAAGTATGCGTTAATGTCATGCAGATAGTTGTTTTTGCTTTTCATTGCGATCATAGAGAAGTTTTGTTCTTCGGGATCAATATATTCAATGACTGATTCATCTAATTTGCAATTTGTCAAAAGATCATTCCAAGATAATTCTTTGGTGGTAAGTTTGTGAATAATCTCAGCTGTAATTAACGCACGATTATTTTTGACTCTTAGCACTGGACGCGTGAGTCTTCCACTTTCATTACATATACGAATTTCAAGAGTGTTATAATTAAAGATAATAGACGTGTAAATATTGATAATGCCTTTATATTTTTTTTCTTTCATGTCATTATATAATGTGATTGGGTCAGGTGCTGTTCCAACCCAACATCCATTAATAAATACCTTGACTTTTCCAAGCATATCTTTTGGATTGCTGGTATTCACCGAATTGACATAGGGTTCTACGTATTCATATAAAGCCGCACTATTTGTAGGTATGGTAATATGTGCCATATAACTGATATTTTTGACAATGCCAATCGATTGCCCTTCTGGTGTTTCTGCGGGACACAGAAACCCCCATGTGGTATTGTGTAATTTTCTGGGAGCAATTAATTCGCCACTTTTTTCAAGAGGCGTGTTAATTCTACGCAAATGACTTAAACTAGATACATATGTAAGTCTATTTAAAACTTGTGCTACTCCAACTTTGCTGCTATTTGATTGTTTAATACTAAAATCACCTGTAGATAACGCACGATTAATCCCATTTTCAATCGTAGTTGATTTCATAATTTTGTAAATATTTGTGGTGTTAATGATGTTTTGATAGTCATCCATGGAACGCCAAGAGCCATTGTTAATTTCACGAACAATTTGCTTTTGCATTTCCTTTACCAGTTTATTGAAATAGTTTCTGAATAAATTATTTAATAATGTTCCAGTAAGTTCAATACGTTTATTTGTGTATGAATCACGGTCATCCTCTTTAAACAAGCCAAGGCTGGTCTTAATTAGTTTCTTGGCCATATATCCAAGTAAGTATATTTTTTGCTTTACAGTTTGACAATGGGGAAACAAATCAGAATCTAATACTTCTCTTGCAAATTCTTGCTTTTTGCGTTGACCTGTTTCTTTGTCCATATTAATTGGAGTATATGCGGCGTATGTAGTAATATGCTCCATCGCACTTTCTTGTGTCATGTATTTATTACCATCAATAACCGATGCCTGTAGAAACCGTACTACATCTTGTGAATTTGGGTCATCAATATCAAGGCATATATGGTCGCAAATCTCCCTGTCATTCATAATCCCTAACGCACGGAATACCGCAAATAATTCAATGGGTTGTTTAATACGCGGAATAGATATATATATGCCATTACCAAATCCGTTATTTTTACTAGCGATCATCATTTCAATTTGCTTGGGAGAAATACATTTATAGTCAGGTACAGATTTAATCTCAGCCGTCCAATTCCATTTGGTTGTATTCTTACCATCAAAACAATATATGCGATTTTCTGCTGCGCGTTCCTGTCCCAGTACAGTTTTTTCTGAACCCTTAATAATGAAGTATCCACCACAATCCATAGAGCATTCTCCAGATTGCTGATGACTAATGTGGGGATTTTGTGTAAGGACACAAATAGAAGACTTTAACATAATAGGCAGTTTTCCAATATTGATCTTAGGAATAATCTTTTCAATTGTCTTTGGAGTATCCATATTTTCAGTATTGCGTATCACATACTTAATGTTAATATCAACTGTCATGGTTGAAGCATATGTAAAATTTCGCAATTTAGCTTCTTGGGGCAACATGGTTTTAGTAGCCCCATTGTTTTCATGAATTTGAGGGGGATATAATTTAAAGTTTGTAAACGTAATGAATACTTCAAGAAAATACTTGTCCTTATTTTCATTATAATCATGCTCTGAACGAATTACTACCGGATTAAACATTTGGATCGTTTTTTGTATTTGATAGTTCACAAAATTATTATATGATTCTAATTGGTGTCTAACTAAACGTTCAAGATGCTTCCCGTCGAAATAAGATTCGATGAGGCTATATGGTTCTTCAGTATAATCTCCCAGATGTTCTAGCAATTTAGCTTCATCTGGCGTTATTGCTGATATAACCTCCTTGATTTTGTTGTCTATTTTTTCATTCTCAGCTTCGATAATCGCTTTAATTGTATCGCTTTCATTAGATAAGCTGCACGATTGTAGGTTATCACATAATGTATTCATAGTGTTTGAATTATTTGAAGATATTGGGGATTCGAAGTTACACTTCATTATTACGGAAATTACATGTATTATAACGTATATGTGAATTTCAATTTTTTATTTCATTCAAGTAAAGAATATAGATATTGCTATGTATAGTATACAAATGACAGATACAAAATATACAAATTTCATAAACTTTATAGATAATTATTCGATTAATGAAAGCATAGTTACTGGTGAATATGAAATATTACGGCAATCTATACGAACCAATTATGAGAATATGAATATACGGGATGTGCCTAGAATAAATAGCGATTATAAACCGGCAACCCATAACGCATATGTTAGTCCGTTATTTTCAATGAATCCAGTTAATAATAGAGAAGTTGATGAACTTAGCAATATAGCAGGTCCTTTAAATGAAGATACTTCACCAAGTCATATTATTCTAAAAAAAACGAAGGAAGAAACTATAGATGTGGAGATAAATACAATAGAAGACTTATTAGGTATATTGAATACATATGAATACAATGAAGATACAGAATACAATATTGATTTGGAATCTCTTCATAAGATTAAGGATGAACTTGTTATGTTAAATGAAATGGTAGGGTTATCATCATTAAAACAATCAATATTAGACCAGTTGTTATACTTTATACAAGGATTGCATAATAATACGTCTGGTGGTGATTATAAACATACGGTTATTTATGGACCGCCTGGAACAGGTAAAACTGAAATAGCAAAAATTATTGGAACAATGTATTCAAAAATTGGTTTTTTGAAAAATAACATATTTAAGAAGATTACTCGCAACGATTTAATTGCAGGGTATTTAGGACAAACTGCTATCAAGACGAAAAAAATAATAGATGAATGCTTGGGAGGCGTTTTGTTCATTGATGAAGCATATTCATTGGCAAGTCGAGAACAGAATGATTCTTTTTCAAAGGAGTGTTTAGATACGTTATGTGAGTCACTTAGCGATAATAGAGACAATCTAATGGTAATTATAGCTGGGTATGAAGATGAATTAAATAATACATTTTTTAAAGCAAATCAAGGATTAAAATCACGATTTATATGGCGATTTTCAATAGATACATACACACCAAAAGAATTGATGAAAATATTTAAACGAAAAGTCGAATCAGCAGAATGGCAGTTGGCAGATGACAATGTATTAAGTGAGAAATGGTTTCATGCAAATAAAGACCATCTTAAAAGCTATGGAAGGGATATAGAAATATTATTGACATATGTAAAAATATGTCATGGTCGACGTATATATGGCAAACATAAAGATCTTCGTAAAAAAATTACAAGAAAGGATATAGATTCTGGGTTAGGATTACTGTTAGCAAATAAGGAACATACAGAACAACTATTTATTTCATCTTTATATGTGTAACAAATATATGATTTAGGGAATAATAATATTAGTTATGACTGGATATTTCTTTTCGTATTAGTAATTATACTAAAACAAAATTATAGATGAGTGATAAGAAAATACTATCAATAAATATGGATCAATTCGCATATTCCAATAAAACAAAGAAAAACAAACCTAAACAAAATCCGCAAGAAAAAATACGTGTAAAAACTCCGGCTAATAAAAAACCCCAAACGCTTCGAAAACAATCTCTATTGAACATGATCCGAAAACAACAGGAAGATAGATATAATAGACTGTACTCAACTAGTCAGCAACCAACCCAATCAAAACAACCACACGCACACGTGCAAAATGATAATGTTGATAAATTTAATGCTGATTTTGATAATTCATCTCGCGCGTATTTGGATAGACTGGTAAAAAAACACGAAATGAATGTTCCCAAGAATACTACATTGCGGAGATATCCATCAGTCGCACCACAAATTCCTCAAACCGCAAATTATACACAACAACCAATAAGCAACAATATCAATTCGACACCTAAATATGGTTGTTTAAAGAATGGAAGTTTACCAACATATAGGAATTATCTTAATAAAACTCAAAATAATCGCCCGACAATTCACGTTGGCAGTAATATGCCATTGAATTCGAATATACCAAATGTCGTAAATAATATTACACCATCTCAACAATCCCCAGTCTCCGTATACGAAAAGAACGAGAACACTCCATCTAGTATTATAGAGACTAAAATAAATGATGGTATGAGAAGAATGAGTGAATTAAGCCAACGGAATGATATATTAAATAAGTTATCAAATAATAAACCCAAGAAGCTAAAACGGAAAAAAACGTTGAGGAGAACTTATAAAGTAGGTCGTTCTTCTGTAGCACCTAAGATAGGTGTTTTAGTTTCTAATAAAACATTAAGAAATCGAATTTCAACAAAAAAACAACTATTGAAACAAACTCCCATACAAGATGTAAAAAAGTATTTAATAAAGCATGGACTAATTCGCATAGGATCTGTAACCCCAAATGATGTCTTGCGTAAAATGTACGAAAGTTTGTCATTGGTATGTGGAGAAGTACATAATCATAATCCCGATACTCTACTTTATAATTATATTAATGGAAATGAATAAAATGATAATATATAATGTATATTATTACTGATGTAGGTAGTATGTAACGCAGTTGTCCGCGCAGCCCGCATATTATATTAAATGGATATAAACTATTCTGATTATATGTATGATATTTTTGTTTTTCATTCTTAATAATGTCTGGAGAAGGCGATAATCGTTTGTTATATATTGGTATGTTATCATCAGAATATTTTCGTATAAATATATCATTGTCATCGATATCTAAGAAATTTTCATATTCGCTATCTTCGTCGTCCATAATAATTGAATATAGTTATTGAATTGTTACTTTTAGATTATTATAGTCGTTAAAATCAATTTTTACTAATGTGTATTTGTAAAAATTGTATTTAGTTTTCTGTAAATGTATACACAACTGTAACTATGGTAACACAAAAACTGTAAATAAAAATATTTAGGATGTTATAATGTAGCCAAAATATATAATAAATGTCAATAGAACAACCAATAATAACGAAGGAACAACAAGATGAAATTACAGATTATATAAACGAATATAGGTCTCGTCACGGTTCTCCGCCGTGGAAATGGAATGATTCCATTGCTAAATTCGCACAAGACTATTCGTATTACCTCGTTAGTAATAATCTATTTCAACACAGTAACGACCAAAGGTATGGAGAGAACTTGGCATACTTCCAAGGTCAAGGTAACAATATGATGGAATTAATAAAGAAGAGTATAGACTTATGGTACGATGAGATCAAATTATATAATTTTAATAATCCCGGCTATTCTCCAGGAACAGGACATTTTACGTGTTTGGTATGGAAAGCAACTACTACATTTGGTATGGGATATTCATATAACCCACAAACGCGAATTGTGGATGTGACTCAGAACACCGCTCCGCCTGGAAACATAATCGGACAATTTCAAGAAAATGTATTACCTCTAGTTACAACACAACCTGAACCTGAACCGGAACCTGAACCTGAACCTGAACCTGAACCGGAACCTGAACCGGAACCTGAACCTGAACCTGAACCTGAACCTGAACCTGAACCGGAACCTGAACCAGAACCTGAACCTGAACCTGAACCTGAACCTGAACCTGAACCTGAACCTGAACCTGAACCTGAACCTGAACCTGAACCTGAACCGGAACCGGAACCTGAACCGGAACCTGAACCTGAACCGGAACCTGAACCTGAACCTGAACCTGAACCTGAACCAGAGTATCCTGAAAATATATATATGGAGAATATATTCAAAATAAAAGAAATATTATATGGACTGTATATGCTTTCTAACTATATTAGATTGAGACGTAGTCCCCGTACAATAGTGGAAATGATAGAACAAATAATATTGAAAATGACGTCATTGGACCGAACTGTAGTGTCTAATTTGGATTATCTATTGAATCGTATGTATTTTTTACAATATGCTATTAGGAGAAGACGTCGTAGATATGTGTTGTTAAACGTAATACGTGAGGTAATAATGTTGTTTTACAAATACATAGAATAAAAATTATACAAATAGATATAAACACAACCCACTAAGATTATTAGTAATTATGAAAGCAGAATCAACAAGCAATGTTAATATATACACTGAATATTTTACATTAACAGACAAATATCGTCAAGAATATGGTAAACAAATGGTAGTATTATTGCAGGTTGGTGCGTTTTTTGAAATATATGGCATTAAGACTGATGATAATGAAATTAGTGGAAGTAATATATCTGAAGTGACTGAGATATGTCAGTTAAATATGTCCGAAAAAAAGATAACATACAATAATGGAGCTGTATTGATGGCTGGATTTCGCGATTACACACTAGATAAATATATATCCCGACTTACTGAATACGGTTATACGATTCCTGTATACGTTCAGGAAAAGGAAGGCAAGGTGATAACTCGTGTCTTAGATAAGGTGTATTCTCCTGGTACATTAATTTCATGTGAAACTGATAGTTCTCCTATCATGACAAACAATATAATGTGTATATGGATGGAAACATATAACCCTGTCAAACGTAAGGGAAAAATCGCAACTAATATAAGGGATACTATAGTATATGGTATATCGGTCATTAATATTTTTACTGGTAAATCGTATATTTTTCAATACGAAACTAGTTTTTATATGAATACAACCACATTTGATGAGTTAGAACGGTATATATCAGTATACTCTCCTAGTGAAATTATTATGATAACCCCATTTGATAATAATGATTTGAATAAAGTAATTCAATATTCAGGCATTAATTCAAGTAGTATTCATAAGATAAATAATGGTGATGACATTACCATTAATGTAAAGCGGTGTAGCGAACAACGATATATAAAACAACTATTAACCACATTTTTTAAGGAAGATACATATGAGGTATGTAACGAATTTCAAACTGATACAATCGCAACTCAATCCTTTTGTTATTTGTTGAACTTTATACAAGAACACAATAATGAATTAGTTAGAAAAATATCTATTCCAGAGTTTAATAATACTTCGGATAGAATGATCTTGGCAAATCATACATTAAAACAGTTGAATATAATTGACGACAATATCATGGAAAGTAAACAATATGGGAACTTATCATCAGTGTTAACTTTGTTGAATAAATGTTGTACTCCTATGGGTAAGCGTAAATTTCAATATCAATTGACGAATCCCGTGTTTGATACAGAATGGTTAAATTCAGAATATATGATGACCGATCTTATGTTAACTGATGATAATTATGCGTTTATTGATAATTTTCGCAAACAAATGAAACAAATCCGGGATATGGAAAAAATGTGCCGTCAATTAATAGTAAAAAAAATATATCCTTCTTCTATTTATCAACTATACGCAGGAATTAAAATAATACAACAATTAAATATGTGTCTTTGGGAGTTGCCCGATATATGTCATTATTTGATGAACGATATAATAGGTCTTCATTCTGGAATACAGCCAAATTTATATATAGAACAGGAAACACAGACACTTACACAGTTTTTAGAAACGCATTTTGTATTAGATAGTTGCAAAAATATATCATCTATGACTACTTTCCCTCAAAATATTATTCAACCAGGTATATCCAGAGAATTGGATGAATTGGTCGAAACTTATAATAAATCACAGAACGATTTCAATGATATTTTAAACTATTTGAATATGGTTATGAAGAAATATGAAAAAAAAAGTGATACTGATTATATAAAGATTCATGAAACCGAAAAAAGTGGAACCTTTTTGCAGATAACACATAAACGTTCTCAATTATTAAAAACTCATATGGAAATTTATGAGAAAGATAAGCCCGACGAAACTGTGGTGGTTAAATCAAGTGAAATCTCATTTATAAAATCGTCTGCGAGTAGTATGAATATTGAATTTCCAAGGTTAACTTCTATTATGAGGTGTATTTTTGTAACAAAGGATAAAATAAATAGTACTATATCTAAAGTGTATCTGCAAGTAATAACTACATTGACGTGCGACCATTTTGAAAACCTAGAATGTTTATCTGAGTATATCGCAAAATTAGACGTAATTATATGTAAAGCCTTTATTGCGAAAACGTATAATTACTGTAAACCAGAAATCCACGAAAAGGCCGAAAAGTCATATGTGGATGTAACTGATTTGCGACATTGCCTGATAGAGCATATTCAACAAAATGAATTATATGTGACAAATGACATATGTATAGGTGATATGGAACCAGGGAAGGAACACAAAGACGGTATATTGTTATATGGAACAAATGCAGTAGGTAAAACAAGTCTAATTCGTGCTCTTGGAATATCAGTTATTATGGCCCAGTCTGGTCTGTTTGTTCCATGTAGTTCTTTCAAGTATAAACCTTATACGTCCATTTTTTCGCGCATTTTAGGAAATGACAATATATTCAAAGGGTTATCTACGTTTGCTGTAGAAATGTCAGAATTGCGAGTAATCATGAAAATGGCGGATAAAAATAGTTTGGTTTTGGGTGATGAACTATGTTCGGGTACTGAAATGGAGTCGGCATTGAGTATATTTGTAGCTGGTTTGAGTAAATTGCATAGAAACGCATCTTCTTTCATTTTTGCAACTCATTTCCATGAAATAGTAGATTTCGACGAGATTCGTGCATTAACAAAATTACATTCATATCATATGGCAGTAACATTTGACCGCGAAGCCGACTTGCTTATTTACGACCGTAAATTACGAGAAGGGTCTGGTCCAAGAACATATGGACTTGAGGTATGTAAATCGTTGTATTTGGAAGAAGAATTTATGGAAGAAGCCTACAAAATAAGAAACAAATATTATCCAAATACTCGCGGTGAATTATCTAATGATAAAACCAGATATAATAGTAAAAAGATACGCGGAAAATGTGAGATGTGCAATGAAAAAATGGGCGAAGAAATCCATCATATAAATCAACAGAAAGATGCTGATAAAAATGGATTTATTGGAAGTTTCCATAAAAATCATCCAGCAAATTTGATGTCTATTTGTGAAAAATGTCATGATGACATACATAATAATGATACTCTCGAAAATACTATGATTATTCGTAGGAAAACAACCGATGGCTATATGTTAAACGAACCAACGAAAAAGAAGAGAGTTCCTGGTGCGAGTATATAAACATAGTTTACTTATATAATATAGAAATATTCGTTATATTATATAAATGTTAGTGTACTATGTAATACCTATTTTAATTTTGTTATATGCACCAATCAACATAAATTCAATTACAAATATAGAAAATGATTTACGTAGAAGAAAATTATTTGTATCAAATCACTTTACGACAGAATCCGAACATATAATAACTACTAGTGCTGATGATGTGCGATCCATTTTTGCGATTGATATAGATGGTGATGGAGATATAGATATATTGGTAGCATCAAATAGAGATGATACAGTTTCATGGTGGGAAAATAATGGGTCAGAAAGTTTTACCGAGCATGTTATTACCAGTGACGCCGACCAAGTTAGGTCTGTATTTGCGATAGATATAGATGATGATGGAGATATAGATGTGTTAATAGCCTCAAATAGAGATGATACAGTTTCTTGGTGGGAGAATAATGGGTCAGAAAGTTTTACCGAGAATGTTATTACCAGTGATGCCGACCAAGCTAGGTCTGTATTTGCGATAGATATAGATGGTGATGGAGATATAGATGTGTTAATAGCATCAAATAGAGATGATACAGTTTCTTGGTGGGAGAATAATGGATCAGAGAGTTTTACCGAGCATGTCATTAGTAGTTCTCTTAACGGTGCTCGTTATGTATCAGCAGCAGATATAAATGGAGACGGAGACATTGATATATTAACTGCAGCATATACAGATGACACATTTTCTTGGTGGGAAAATAATGGGTCAGAGAGTTTTACCGAGCGTGTGATTACTAGTAGTGCTGATGGTGCTACAAAAATAATAGCAATAGACATAGATGGAGACGGAGACACGGATATGGTAACCGCATCTCATATAGACAATACAGTTTCTTGGTGGGAGAACAATGGTTCCGAAAGTTTTACCGAACACGTTATTACAAGCAATTCTATGGGGGTGTCCGATATAATTGCGATAGATATAGATAACGATGGAGATATTGATATTATATCATCGATGTTTGATGATGATACTGTTTCGTGGTGGGAAAATAACGGTTTAGAAACATTTACAGAGTATACAATTACAACAGGGGCAACGGGAGTATCAAGCATATTTGCTATAGATATTGATGGAGATAACAATATAGATATAATTTTGGGCGCTTCCACGATTGATACGGTAACTTGGTGGAGGCAAATACCTCCACCTACAGGACAACCAACTAGTCAACCATCCAGACAACCCAGTAGTATCCCATCAGGACAACCGAGCTCACAACCTTCTTCTCAACCAACCGAGCAACCTAGTAGTAAGCCATCAGGACAACCAACCGGACAACCAAGTTCACTACCTTCTTCTCAACCAACCGAGAAACCCAGCGGTAAGCCATCAGGACAACCGAGTTCACTACCTTCTTCTCAACCAACCAATCAACCTAGTAGTAAGCCATCAGGACAACCAAGCTTAGAACCATCTTCTCAACCAACCGGACAACCCAGTAGTAAGCCATCGGGACAACCGAGCTCACAACCATCTTCTCAACCAACCGGACAACCCAGTAGTAAGCCATCAGGACAACCGAGCTCACAACCATCTTCTCAACCAACCAGACAACCCAGTAGTAAGCCATCTTCTCAACCAACCAGACAACCCAGTAGTACACCATCTTCTCAACCGAGCTCACAGCCATCTTCTCAACCAACCGGACAACCGAGTAGTACGCCATCTTCTCAACCAACCGGACAACCCAGTAGTAAGCCATCGGGACAACCGAGCTCACAACCATCTTCTCAACCAACCCGACAACCGAGTTCACAACCATCTTTTCAACCAACCAGACAACCGAGTTCACAACCGTCTTCTCAACCAACCGGACAACCCAGTAGTAAGCCATCGGAACAACCGAGCTCACAACCATCTTCTCAACCAACCGGACAACCGAGTTCAAGACCGTCTTCTCAACCAACCGGACAACCTAGTAGTAAGCCATCCGGACAACCGAGCTCACAACCATCTTCTCAACCAACCAGACAACCCAGTAGTAAGCCATCAGGACAACCGAGTGCACAACCATCAAGACAACCGACAGGACAACCGAGCTCACAACCATCTTCTCAACCAACCGGACAACCGAGCTCACAACCATCTTCTCAACCAACCGGACAACCTAGTAGTAAGCCATCAGGACAACCGAGCTCACAACCATCTTCTCAACCAACCGGA
>Ga0206125_10000504_pt1 | contig 51337 bp, 54 predicted proteins | sample Helgoland_Spring_4_FD_148598 | JGI IMG/M metagenome (GOLD analysis project Ga0206125, IMG submission 148598) | Pelagic subsurface seawater microbial communities from Kabeltonne, Helgoland, North Sea - Helgoland_Spring_Bloom_20160331_1 | ecosystem: Environmental > Aquatic > Marine > Epipelagic ... | reverse complement strand
GGCTAAATCTTTACGATATAATGATTCATTATCTACCTTAAGTAATTTAAAGTATGCAAATTTGATGAACATATATTTATTTAATGGTTTGTCTTTGTACTCAGAAGGTAAAATTAACAATGGCTTAAAATATTTAAAAAAAGCAGACTCTGTTTTTGATACAGGAGATCGTATAAATATCCAACCCCAAGACAATTTATTGTTTGAAAAATTAAAGGTTCATTACAGTAATAATGGTGACTACAAAAACCAAATAAAGTATCTCAACAAACAATTAGTTCTAGATAGTTTACTAAATATTAAAACCCTTGGCTTTGAGAGTGATATCATACGTAAAATAGAAACGCCTACGCTATTAAAAGAAAAAAAAGAAGTTGAGACAAAGTTAGCCCTACAGATCAAAAAATCTAGACAAATTTTGATGTATCTAGTGTTTTTGTTTGTGGTATGTTTTGGATTGCTATTGTGGTACATACACAAGCAAAAATTATATAAAAAACGATACCATCACCTCATTGATAAACAGCAAAATAAGCGTAACACCACAAGCCATACTCAAGAAAGTGATTTAAATATCTCTGAGAGTCTGGTCCAGGATATTTTACAAAGGTTAGCTGTTTTTGAACAACAGAAAAAATACTTACAAACCAATGTTTCACTACAGAGTTTGTCCAGAGATTTACAAACAAACCCTAATTACCTCTCAAGGGTGATCAATTTTAATAAAGACAAGAATTTCTCTCAATATTTAAATGACCTGCGTATAACACATGCATTAGAGACCTTACAAGAAAATTCAACTTTTTTAAAGTATTCTATCAAAGCCATAGCGTTTGAGTGTGGTTATACCAACGCCACTTCTTTCTCAAGAGCTTTTTATAAGCAAACAGGATTCTATCCATCGTTTTACATCAAGCAATTAAGTAAAAAACAAAAATAGGGTGCTGATGTTTAGATTATTGTAATTTAAAAGGGACGCGTTTGAAGTTTTCCAGAAGGGTGGAATAAACGAAGAATTATCTAAATAGGTCTTTTAATTGTTGCAGCAGAGACTTATTCGCACTTAACTCTTCTTCAAAAGCAGTTAAATCATTTCCAATTATTTCATTAAATAATTTTGCACGAATGAGATAGATTAATGGAACAATCACCATCATTAGAGGAAAAAGCAGATAAAGTTCAAGCTCATCTAGACCTCTGTTTTCGTTGATAATACCCCATAATTGGAAAGAATACATCCCGATAGGTACCAGGAGTATCCAGTGCCACCAATGCTTGCAGGTAAAAAACCAAATGAGTAGTAGGTAAAGCGGAATAAATTTATTTACAAAATACCAAGCAAAATCAAACCATGAGTAAAAATCTGTTGTTGCTGTAAAAATAAAAGTTTCCCAGATTTTGAGGTCTGGAAAACTTTTGTAAGAATAAAATAGAAATGGTGTTATAAGAATAAAAAAAGCTACAACACTACCATTGAAAACAGATTTTTTATCCGTTTTGTGCAGGTCTGTTTCTGTTTCTATCGATTTGTTGTTCTGTTTGATCATTGTCTAGGTTCTCTGGGGTGCAAGAAGTTGCAAATAATCCTACTAATACAATTGCTATAATACTAAATGTTTTTAAATTTTTCATAATACATAATTTTGTGAGAGTTATACCACAAAACTATCGCGAAAAAAGACAAGTTTGGTAATTATCTTCGTCATATCTTGTTAGGTTAGCTTTTGGTGAAAATAGCGTATAATTTAGCACGCTATTTTTTTTATTAACAAAATTCCTATTGGATACAATGATTTAAAAAAGTAATAAAGCAAACTAGCCATCAGGCACTAGTATTACTGTTCTTGTTCCATTTGCATTTATTTTTAATTCAATTCTATTGCACTTAATTGTTGATAACAGGCCACTTATTTTTTGAGGCCATTCTATAAATGTATAATGTCCAGCGTTTAAATAATCTTCAATTCCAATGTCAAGTGCTTCTTGCTCACTGTTGAGCCTATAACAATCAAAATGGAATAACAAATTATTTCTTGTTTGATATTCATTTACTATAGAAAATGTAGGACTACTTAAAGTCTCTTTAACACCTAATTGGGCAGCTAACTCCTTGATTAGCGTTGTTTTACCAACTCCCATATCTCCATAAAATAAAATAGTTTTTTCTGAAAAATGAACTATTAATTTAGAAGCGACAGCTTTAATTTCATCAAGTGAAAATCTAATTTCCATAGAATTTAAAGACAAATATATTGAAATTATGTCTTTTAACCCATTATATTAACCGAAATATAATAAACAAAAGAAAATTCTTACATATAAATCACTTTGGAGACAAAGTAACAAATGGAATTACCATTTCCTCTAATGAAACTCCACCATGTTGGTAGGTGTTTCTGTAATACCCTACATAATGATTGTAGTTGTTAGGGTAGGCAAAAAACAAATCACTCTTGGCAAAAATAAAAGAACTACTCATATTAATTTTTGGTAACTGTATGCTAGTGGGGTTACTTGCGGCTAGTACATCTTTGCTTTGGTAGGTTAAACTCTTACCTGTTTTATACCTGAGGTTTGAGCTCGTGTTTTTGTCTCCAATTACTTTACTTGGGTTTTTAACATTGATAGTTCCGTGATCTGTAGTTATCATTAGTTTGAAGCCAAGTTGTGAGGCCTGCTGAATAATATCCATTAGTGGCGAATTTTTAAACCAACTTTGAGTCAAAGATCTGTATGATTTATCTGTAGAGGCAAGTTCTTTTATCACCTCCATTTCAGTTTTAGAATGGGAGAGGATGTCTACAAAATTATAAACCACTACTGTTAAATCCTCGTTTTTATGACTTTTAAAGCTTTCAGCTAGTCGCTTTCCTTGTTTTAAACTAGAAATTTTATGATAACTCCAATCCAAATGAAGGTCAAGCCTTTTTAGTTGGGCTGCCAGAAATTTATCTTCATACATGTTCTTACCACCTTCATCTGTATCGTTTAACCACAGCTCTGGATGTAATTTTTCCATATCGCTTGGCATAAGACCACTAAATATTGCATTCCGGGCATACTGTGTTGCGGTTGGTAAAATACCGAAATACATCTCCTCAGTTTGTTTTTTATAACTATTTGATACAATTGGCTCAAAGGCTTTCCATTGATCATACCTTAGATTATCTACCACCACCAAAAGAGTTGGCGTTCCTTTTGTTAATTGTGGTGCTACTTTGTCATAAAACAAAGTGTGAGACATCGTGGGAGGGTCTATAGAATTGTCAAAGCACTTAGGATAGTTTTTATCAATAAACTTACAAAACTGATTATTTGCCTCTGTTTTTTGGGATTCAAGAATTTCAAACATTCCGTTATCTTCAATATTCTCTAATTCAAGCTCCCAGTAAACAAGCTTTTGGTACATCTCTGCCCATTGCTCAAAACTATTTACCATAGATAAATCCATCGCAATTTTTCGAAACTCTTGTTGGTAATTAGAAGTGGTTTTCTCTGAAACTAATCTAGAGTGATCTAAGTTTTTTTTCAAACTCAGTAATATTTGATTTGGATTCACAGGTTTGATTAAATAATCCGCAATTTTTGAACCTATGGCCTCCTCCATGATATATTCTTCCTCACTTTTTGTGATCATAACCACAGGAAGTGAAGCATTTATTTCTTTTATTTCTGAAAGTGTTTCTAGTCCTGTTAGCCCTGGCATATTCTCATCAAGAAAAACAATATCAAATAAAGTATTTTTTATCTCCTCTATAGCCTCTGTACCACTTTGTGCTTTAGTTACATGATAATTTCTTTTTTCTAAAAACATGATGTGTGGCTTGAGTAAATCAATTTCATCGTCAACCCAAAGTACTTTTATATGACTCATTTAGTTATGGTGTTTACTACAAACGTAGCGTTAATTCTTATCAATATATGTCATTCAAATTTTATTTTATTCCTAATTTTTAACAGCATCATACAGCTTTACGTTTTTGATTGCTTAATTTTGAGCTGTGTTGTAGCTAATTTAAAAACAAATCAAGGAATTTGAGTAACAATCTTAAAATAGTAAACGATCCGATTTATGGTTTTATTACCATACCCAGCCCCCTTATTTTTGATTTAATTGAACATCCCTATTTTCAGCGGCTTCGCAGAATCTCTCAAATGGGTATGTCATACCTTGTGTACCCTGGTGCTCATCATACACGTTTTCATCACGCTTTAGGTGCGATGTTTTTAATGCAAAAAGCGGTAGAAGTATTGCAATCTAAGGGTGTTGATATCTCTGACAAAGAAAAAGAAGCCCTTCTAATTGCCATTTTGTTACATGATATTGGTCATGGTCCTTTTTCTCATGCTATGGAACACAGTATTGTAGAAAACATAGCTCATGAAGAGATTTCCTTACTTTTTATGAAAGAGCTCAACACCATATTTAATGGTAGTTTAACCCTTGCCATTACTATTTTTAAAAACCAATACCACCGCAAGTTTTTACACCAGTTAATATCTGGTCAGTTGGATATGGATCGCCTAGACTACTTGCGCCGAGATAGTTTTTACACCGGAGTTAGTGAGGGATCTGTAAATAGCCAACGCTTGATTGCCATGCTCCATGTGAAAGATGATTTGTTGGTTGTTGAAGAAAAAGGAATTTATTCTGTCGAGAAATTTATCATTGCCAGACGCTTAATGTATTGGCAAGTATACTTGCATAAAACAGGTTTGGTGGCAGAAAAACTATTAATGCAGGTATTAAAACGTGCTAAGGAATTAACTAATCAAGGAATAACTCTTGAGAGTAGCAAGGCGCTTTCTTATTTTTTAAAAACCTCTGTTACTCAAGATGACTTTAGCCCCTCTGTCTTAGACAAATTTTCAAAACTAGACGATACTGACATCATAGGGGCAATGAAATCCTGGCAATACCACACAGATTTTGTTTTAAGCACACTCTGCGCAATGCTTTTAAATAGAGATTTATTAAAAATTGAAATTCAACACAAGGAGATTCCAACAAACAAGATTTCTGATAAAATTCAATTGGTAATGCACAAATTTGATATAAATGAAGACAAAGCATCTTACTTTGTCTTTAGTGATTCTATATCAAATCAAGCCTACAGTATGGATAAAGACACTATAAATTTACTAACAAAACAAGGTGAGGTTATTGATGTAGCAAAGGCTAGTGACCAATTAAACATTGAGGCGCTATCCAAAAAAGTGACTAAATATTATCTGTGTTATCCTAAGGCATTATAGTTGCACTTTTTTTCTATTTTTGCATAAATAACAATTTAAAACCTCTCCATCTAGATCTTTTTCTTTTTGGTCAGAGGAGCATAGTATAGAAACCGACGTATTTCATGAAATTTTCAGCAAGTCAAATAGCAGGTATTTTAGAGGGAGAAGTAGAAGGAGATGCTTCAATTCAGGTGTCTAAGCTCGCAAAAATAGAAGAGGGCTTACCCGGGAGTTTAACTTTTTTGGCCAACCCGAAATACACCCCTTATCTATACACTACAAAAGCTTCTATAACCATTGTAGATAAAACATTTGTGGCAGAACAAGATTACACGACAACATTGCTTCGGGTTGATAATGCTTATGAATCATTCTCCAAACTACTTGAGTATTACAACAAGGTTAAAATGAATAAAACCGGTGTAGAAGATCCTGTTTTTATCTCAAAAACAGCTACCCTAGGATCCAATGTATACATTGGCGCTTTTGCATATATTGGAGACAATGTAGTTGTAGGAGATAACGTAAAGATATATCCAAATGTCTACATTGGAGATAATGTGACCATTGGCAGTGATAGTGTCTTGTTCTCTGGAGCAAAGTTATATTCAGAAACCATAGTAGGTACTCATTGTGTTATTAATAGTGGCGCTATTATTGGTGCAGATGGTTTTGGATTCTCTCCAAATGAGAAAGGTGAGTTTACCAAAGTACCACAAACTGGAAATGTTATCTTAGAGGATTATGTAGATGTAGGAGCTGCAACCACTATTGATAGAGCAACATTAGGATCTACCATTATACGCAAGGGCGTTAAATTAGACAACCAAATTCAAATAGCCCATAATGTTGAAATTGGTGAAAACACCGTAATTGCTGCTCAAACAGGTATTGCTGGTTCTACCAAAATAGGGTCTCAATGTTTAATTGGAGGTCAAGTTGGATTTGCTGGTCACTTAACCATAGGCAATAATGTTCGCATACAAGCCCAAAGTGGTGTGGGAAGAAATATAAAAGACAATGAAACCATACAAGGCTCTCCATCTTTTAATTATGGAGATTTTAGCAAAAGTTATGTTCATTTTAAAAATTTACCTACAATAATAAGACGCTTTAATGCCTTAGAAAAAAAGATAAATGATGAGTGATATCATACCAAATCAGTGTACTATTAAAGACGAAGTAGCCCTTACAGGTGTTGGTCTCCATACAGGTAAAAATGTAACATTAACCTTTAAACCCGCACCGGTAAATACAGGATATGTTTTTAAACGTATAGACATGGATGGAGCTCCATGTATTGCGGCAGACGCAAACTACGTAACCAACACCCAAAGAGGTACTAATCTTGAAAAAGATGGGGTAACCATCCAGACATCAGAACATGTACTGGCAGCTTTGGTTGGTTTACAGGTTGATAATTGTATTTTAGAATTAAACGCTTCAGAACCACCAATTATGGATGGTTCCTCAAAGTTTTTTGTTGAGGCCATTGAAAAGGCTGGAATTGTTTCTCAAGACGCTAAAAGAGAAGAGTATGTGGTTAGAGAGATTATCAACTATATAGATGAAGAAACAGGTAGTGAAATAACTATTTTACCTTCTGATACATACCAACTAACAACAATGGTAGATTTTGGAACCAAAGTTTTAGGTACTCAAAATGCATCTATTATGGATATTTCTGAATTTAAAACAGAAATTTCTGATTCTAGAACCTTTAGTTTTCTTCATGAAATAGAAATGCTGCTAGATCATGGTCTTATCAAAGGCGGTGATTTAAATAATGCTATTGTGTATGTAGACAAGCCATTGTCTGAAAAGACAATGGAGAAATTACGCCATGCATTTGGGAAAGACACCATTTCTGTAAAACCAAATGGTATTTTAGACAATTTAAACTTGCATCATCCCAATGAAGCTGCAAGACACAAACTTCTTGATGTTATAGGTGATTTAGCTTTGATTGGAACTCGCATTCGCGGAAAAGTTATTGCAAACAAACCAGGCCATTACGTGAATACACAGTTTGCAAAAAAACTTTCAAAAATAATCAAGAAAGAAAAACGTAACAATATTCCTAAGATTGATATTACGGCAACACCATTAAAGGATGTAAACGCCATTATGGAAATGTTGCCACACCGTCCGCCATTTTTGTTGGTAGATAAAATCATGGAACTAAGTAGCAATCATGTAATAGGCCTTAAGAATGTTACTATGAATGAGCCTTTCTTTGTGGGGCATTTTCCTGGAACTCCAGTTATGCCTGGAGTTTTGATAGTTGAAGCGATGGCGCAAACCGGCGGCATATTAGCCCTTAGTACGGTGCCAGATCCAGAGAATTATTTGACTTTTTTCATGAAAATAGACAATGCAAAATTTAAAAGACAAGTAAACCCCGGGGATACCTTATTATTTAAATTAGAACTTATAACGCCCATCAGGCGTGGTATTGTTCATATGCAAGGAACTGCTTATGCAAATAACAAACTTGTTACAGAAGCAGAGTTAATGGCCCAGATTGTTAAAACTAAAAATAATTAAATGAATCAACCACTAGCTTACGTTCATCCTGGCGCTAAAATTGCAAAAAATGTAGTTATTGAACCATTCACAACCATTCACAATAATGTAGTAATTGGAGATGGAACTTGGATTGGATCTAATGTGACGATTATGGAAGGTGCCAGAATTGGCAAAAATTGTAACATTTTTCCTGGCGCCGTAATTTCTGCTGTTCCTCAAGATTTAAAATTTCAAGATGAAGAAACTACAGCAGTCATTGGAGATAATGTAACCATCAGAGAATATGTAACTGTAAACAGAGGTACTGTAGATAGAGGAAAAACTGTTATTGGTGATAATTGCCTTATCATGGCCTACTGCCACATTGCTCATGATTGTATTGTAGGAGATAATTGTATATTCTCTAACAATAGTACCTTAGCTGGTCACTGTACTGTTGGAGACTACGTTATTCTTGCTGGTATGACTGCCGTTCACCAATTTTGTATGATTGGGAGTCATGCATTTGTTACAGGAGGGTCATTGGTACGTAAAGATGTACCTCCTTTTGTAAAAGCTGCAAGAGAGCCCTTATCCTATGTTGGTATCAATTCTATTGGCCTTAGGCGAAGAGGTTTTTCTCCAGAAAAGATCAAGGAAATTCAAGGCATTTATAGACTTCTGTTTCAGAAAAATCATAATACCTCACAAGCCTCCTCAATTATTGAAGCAGAGATGGAAGCAACGCCAGAGAGAGATGAGATACTAGAATTCATTATAAACGCTAAGCGAGGTATCATGAAGGGATATTTGAGCAATAGTTAATACTCACACACACAATTAACAAAATGCTAGGTGTATAGCCTTGCATTTGAATTTTAAAACAATAACAATGGCAAGTACATCAGATATTAGAAACGGTTTATGTATAAGATACAACCATGACATTTATAAAGTAATTGAATTTTTACATGTCAAACCAGGAAAAGGGCCTGCTTTTGTGAGAACAAAATTAAAGAGTGTTACCAACGGAAAGGTGGTAGACAATACCTTTTCTGCAGGACATAAGTTAGAAGATGTTCGTGTAGAAACTCATAAGTTTCAATACCTATACAACGATGGAGACTTTTACCATTTCATGAATCAAGAAGACTATTCTCAAATTCAACTAGTAGAAGCTGCCCTAGATAAACCAGAACTTATGAAAGAGGGAGAAGTTGTAACAGTTATTATTAACACAGAGGATAATGCACCGCTCTCTGTAGATTTACCAGCAAGTGTAATTCTTGAGGTTACAGCTACAGAGCCAGGTATAAAGGGTAACACAGCTACAAATGCAACAAAGCCTGCCACTGTAGAGACAGGGGCAACGGTTAATGTGCCTTTATTTATAAATGAAGGAGATAAAATCAAGGTAGAGACGGGTAAAGGAACCTATAAAGAGCGTGTTAAAGAATAGCATTTTTTTTAATGTAATTTAAATCCCAACATATGTTCCAATACGTTGGGTTTTTTTATATTTGGTAACTCATAATAAAAAAATGAAATTTTCAACACCCCAAACCCTCGAACAGATTGCAACCTTACTAAGTTGTGATTTTGTGGGTGATACAAATTTTCCCATTCTAGGTATCAATGAAATTCATGTGGTAGAACCAGGTGATATTGTTTTTGTTGATCATCCAAAATATTACGATAAAGCACTGCAGAGTGCGGCTAGTGTGGTTCTTATCAATAAAAAAGTTTCTTGCCCACCAGGGAAAGCACTATTGATTTCTCAAGACCCATTCACAGACTTTAATAAACTAACCAATTATTTTAACCCCTTTGTCAAGGCCACCTCTATGGTTTCACCAAGCTCTAAGATTGGTGAAAATACATTGATACAACCCAACGTTTTTATTGGTAATAATGTTCGTATTGGTGCTAATTGTACCATTCATAGCAATGTGGTTATCTATGATAATACCATAATTGGAAACAACGTCACCATTCATGCAGGAACGGTATTAGGCGCTGATGGTTTTTACTATAAAAACAGGGCAAAATTATTTGACAAACTTCTCAGTGGTGGGAATGTTATAATACAGGATGATGTAGATTTGGGTGCTTTGTGCACTATAGACAAGGGTGTTTCGGGCTCCACAACAATTGGCCAAGGTTCTAAATTAGACAATCAGGTACATGTAGGTCATGACACGATCATAGGTAAGAGATGTCTTATTGCATCTCAAGTAGCCATTGCTGGTTGTGTGGTTATAGAGGATCTTGTAACTCTTTGGGGACAAGTGGGAATCACAAGCGGTGTAACTATTGGTAAAAAAGCTGTAATTTCAGGACAAAGCGGTGTTAGCAAATCACTTGATGGTTACAAAGCATACTTTGGTAGCCCTGCTGATGAAATTAGAAAAAAACACAAAGAGATGGCCTCTATTAAACTTATACCAAGTATTATTGAAAAAATAGATAAATTATAATGAGTACAAATGCAAAAAACATAGTTAAAAAATTTTACCAGACAGATTTTGTGACAGATGCCAAATCGGGAATAAGTCTTTTACATGATGATATTGTTCTTATCTGGAATAGCACTGAGGGGCTTACCATTATGGACAAAAAAGAAATTGTTAAAACATTTGAAGAGGTAAGTAGAACCTATGAGCAGCTTCGTATTGAGGTAAGTCATGTCCTAGAGGATGAAAATTTTGTTACCATAAGGTACAAATACTACATAAAAACCATAGAAAATCCAGAAGAAGAACTCGGTATCGCTCATTTTATTGCCATCTGGGAAATCAAAGATGGGAAGTTGTATAAAGGACATCAAATTAGTCAACCTGTTATGAGTATTGATGATTCTAATGGAACTTATAGCAAAGTAAAAGTATAAAGTTTGTTTCTTTCCAAAAACAAAAATAGTACCTTTGCAACGCAATAGTTTTGGTTGTTTTTTCCCAAATATGAACCCAACCAATGCTTTGTGTTTCAAGAAATAAATTAATATACACAATACATATTTATGAGTGTTTTAGTAAACAAAGATTCAAAAATTATAGTCCAAGGATTTACCGGTAGTGAGGGAACATTCCACGCCAATCAAATGATTGAATACGGAACCAATGTGGTAGGCGGTGTAACTCCAGGTAAAGGAGGGCAAACTCACCTTGAAAGACCTGTTTTTAATACAGTTGCAGAAGCGGTTACAAAGGTTGGGGCAGACACTTCAATTATTTTTGTACCACCTGCGTTTGCCGCCGATGCTATTATGGAAGCCGCTGACGCTGGTGTTAAAGTTATCATTACTATAACCGAAGGAATACCTGTTGCCGATATGATTAAAACGGCAAACTATATAAAAGATAAGAATTGTAGGTTGATAGGTCCTAATTGTCCTGGGGTAATTACACCAGGAGAAGCAAAAGTTGGTATTATGCCAGGTTTTGTATTTAAAAAAGGAACCGTTGGTATTGTTTCAAAATCGGGTACCCTAACTTATGAAGCAGCAGACCAAGTTGTAAAACAAAACCTTGGAATTACCACTGCAATTGGTATTGGCGGTGATCCAATTATAGGCACTACTACACAAGAGGCAGTAGAGATGTTAATTAATGATCCACAAACCAAGGCGGTTGTGATGATAGGTGAAATAGGTGGGCAACTTGAGGCAGATGCCGCAAATTGGTATAAAGCAAGTGGTAGTAAAAAACCAGTAATTGGTTTTATTGCTGGTGAGACTGCTCCAGCGGGAAGAACGATGGGACATGCCGGCGCTATAGTAGGTGGAAGTGATGATACTGCACAAGCTAAGAAAAAAATTATGCGCTCTTGTGGTATACATGTTGTTGATTCTCCAGCAGAAATTGGATTAAAGGTAGCTGAGGTTCTCAAATAAAGCATGTTGGAAAAAGATATATAGCGTTTGGATTTGAAATAAATCCAAACGTTTTTTTTTATCACATATGTTAATTACTGGTAATACTGTTGTGAGGATATAACAAGGAGGATTTACTTTATAGGTTAGTTTCTTTTTTAAATACCATTTATAAGAATTTGAATGGGCAAATATTTCCTTTTGGATATTGTTATTATTATATTTATAGTTTGATAATAAATTATTGCATTTTGATTTAAAATAAAAATTATGAAGCTTTTAGAAGGAAAAACAGCCATTATTACTGGCGGAAGTAGAGGTATAGGAAAAGGAATAGTTGAAATATTTGCACAACACGGTGCCAATGTAGCTTTTACTTACAATTCTTCTGCAGCACCAGCAGAGCAATTGGCTCAGCAAATCGCTGCTATGGGAGTAAAGGCAAAGGCTTATAAAAGCAATGCAGCAAGTTTTGAGCAATCACATGAGTTAGTCAAAGCAGTATTAGAGGATTTTGGTGGTATAGATGTTTTGATTAACAATGCGGGAATCACAAAAGATAATTTATTAATGCGAATGGGCGAAGATGATTTTGACCAAGTCATTGAAGTGAATCTAAAATCTGTTTTTAACATGACAAAAGCTGTTCAGCGTACCATGCTAAAACAACGAAAAGGATCTATCATTAATATGAGCTCTATTGTAGGGGTAAAGGGTAATGCGGGGCAAACTAATTATGCTGCATCCAAGGCAGGTATTATTGGTTTTTCAAAATCGGTAGCACTCGAGTTGGGATCTAGAGATATCCGAAGCAATGTAATTGCTCCGGGATTTATTGAAACAGAAATGACCGGTAAGCTAGATCAGCAAACAGTACAATCCTGGCGTGATGCCATACCACTAAAACGTGGAGGAACACCTTTAGATATTGCAAACGCATGTGTATTTTTAGCCAGTGACCTTTCAAGTTACGTTACCGGACAAGTCATTAATGTAGATGGCGGCATGCTTACTTAATTTTTTTATGTAAATGTGTTTGTTGCATTAAACACACTGTTTTCTTGTTAATTGGCTCAAGTTTGAATCTACAAATCATGCTTTATATTGTTATTGCAGCAATTATTTCTTTAATAATTACTGTGTTTATCTATGGATACAAAACAAGGTATAGCAAACCTTTAGCTTTGATTTTTGGTCTGTTACGTTTTACAACACTATTTTGTATTTTAGTTGTATTAATTAATCCAAGTTTTGATACTCAAACTTACACTATAGAAAAACCTAAACTTCCTGTTTTGGTTGATAATTCTCTCTCTATTGCAGCTTTAGACCAATCTCAAAAAGCTATTGATGTGGTTGAAATAGTAAAGAATAACAAAGCTTTAAACGATAAGTTTGATGTGTCTTACTTTAAGTTTGGTACAGATATACAATCCTTAGACTCTCTAAGTTTTGATAATAAAAACACAAATATTTCAAAGGCTTTAATTGCTACCCAATCATTGTTTGACTCTCAAATGGCTCCAACTATTTTAGTTACAGATGGTAACCAAACACTTGGTGCAGATTATCAATATTTAGGTCCAAAACTACCTCATTCTGTTTACCCAATAATACTAGGTGATTCAGTACAGTATCAAGACCTTAAAATTCAAAGCCTTGCAAGTAATAGTTATTGTTTTTTAAAAAATAAGTTTCCTGTAGAAGTCCTTTTGCTTTACAACGGAAAGGATAGTGTGAGTTCTACCTTTGAAGTAAGAAAAAAGGGGAGGGTGGTCTACCGAAAACAAGTATCATTCTCACAGACAAACAATACTCAAGAACTATCGTTTGCTCTACCTGCAGAGAGAGTTGGGCTACAGGAATATACCGCAAGTTTACAACCCTTAGGGCTAGAAAAAAATAAAGTAAACAATACCAAGGGGTTTGCTGTAGATGTGATAGACCAAAAAACAAACGTTTTGTTGGTAAGTAGTATCCTACATCCAGATATAGGGATGTTAAAAAAAGCAATAACAACAAACAAGCAACGAAGTGTTTCACTCATAAAACCTCAGGATGCCCTTGCTGTGATCAATAAGTATCAATTGGTTATTTTGTATCAACCAAACAGCGATTTTCTGGATGTTTACAAGCAAGTTCAAAAGCTTAAAAAAAACACCCTTGTATTTACTGGTCTGCAGACCGATTGGAGCTTTATGAACACCGTACAAGATTATTACACCAAAGAGGTTGTAAATCAAAATGAGCGCGTAACAGCCAGTTTAAATGCCAATTATGGCGCCTTTGGGATTTCTCCAATTGGTTTTTCTAATTTTCCGCCCCTGCAGACCACCTTTGGTTCTCTATATATGAATACTGCCAATCAAACTATTTTAGAGCAGTATGTGGATGGCATTGCTAGTGATAGCCCAATGCTATCTACAATAGAGGTCAATGATACCCGTCACGCAATTTGGGATGGTCAGGACCTTTGGAAATGGAGATCTCAATCCTACAGAGACACACAAAGCTTTGAAGACTTTGATTCTTTTATAGATAAAATAGTGCAATACCTTGGATCTAACCAAAGACGCAGTAGGCTAGAGGTAAGCAGTGCCCCTTTTTATTACAACAATACTCCTGTTAGCATTAGTGCACAATATTTTGACAAGAATTTTGTTTTTGATCCAAGAGCTCAACTGCAGATAACTGTTGTAAATTCTGAAACTAAAAAATCAAACACATTGCCATTAGTGTTGAAAAACAATTTTTACAAGACAGATTTAAATTCCCTATCAGCTGGTAGTTATAGCTACAATATTGCTGTTAAAGAGCAACAAATTGCAAGAAGTGGAGCTTTCACTATTCTCGAATTCAATATGGAGCAACAATATTTAAACCCAAATCGTTCATCTTTACAAGATCTGGCGTTAAAAACAAATGGCGCTTCTTATTACCCAGAGCAAATCAATGAATTAATCAATGAATTAATTAATAATCAAAGCTATGTTTCTATTCAAAAAAATCAGCAAAAAGCAGTACCTTTAATTTTTATTAAATGGTTACTTGGGCTTATAGCTTTGTGCCTTTCAATAGAATGGTTTATCAGAAAATTTAACGGACTAATATAAAAATTAAAATTCATGGAAAAATTACCAAAAATTGGCTTGCCAATTATCATCGTTATTGTACTAGTTATTGTGCTAATAACCAAATCTGCAGTTACAATAAACTCTGGTGAGGCTGGAGTATTATATAAAACTTTTGACAATGGTGTTGTCATTGATGAGCCACCACTAAGTGAAGGTTTTCATTTCATTGCTCCTTGGAACAAAGTTTTTGTTTATGAGGTAAGACAACAAGAACTCTTTGAAAAAATGAAGGTTCTATCCTCAAACGGATTGGAAATACAAATTGATGCATCAGCATGGTACCAGCCTGTTTACAACGATTTAGGGAATCTTCACCAATCTCTTGGTAAAAACTATCTAGGGCGAGTGATACAGCCTGCTATCCGCTCTGCAGCAAGAAGTGTTGTAGGGCGTTATACTCCAGAACAATTGTACTCAAGCAAGCGTGATGCAATTCAAGATGAAATTTTTGAGGAAACAAAAACAATCCTTGAAAAACAATACGTACAATTAAATGAAGTTTTGGTTCGTGATGTAACACTTCCAAACACTATTAAAGAGGCAATTGAACGTAAATTGCGTCAAGAGCAAGAATCTTTAGAGTATGAGTTTAGGTTAGTGACAGCTTCAAAAGAGGCAGAGAAAGTAACCATTGAAGCGCAGGGTAAAGCAGATGCTAACCGTATTTTAAGTGCTTCTCTAACAGATAAAATACTTCAAGACAAAGGAATTGATGCCACACTAAAGTTAAGTGAATCTCCAAACACCAAAGTAATAGTTATTGGTGGAGGAGAAGGAGGATTACCTTTAATATTAGGGAATAATTAATAACCTTTATTGCAACTATTTTAAAACCGCCTTTATTTAAAATAAAGGCGGTTTTTATATACCATACCTTACAGTGTTGTGTTACGACCCCTCTAATGAAAAATATAAATTCCCTATTGTTGAAATAAATCCATTAAATAACAGTAATTTCGCACGCTGAAACATTAGGATTTAATAAGCTGCTAATATTTCAGTAAATAAGCTAATAATTAACACCTTAGGTGTTTAGCCCTTTGAGTATGAAAATTAAAAACATTGCAATTATTGCACACGTTGATCACGGTAAAACAACCTTGGTAGATAAAATTATGCATCACTGTAGCCTATTTCGTGAAAACGAAAACACAGGAGATTTAATTCTAGACAATAATGATCTAGAGCGTGAACGCGGTATCACTATTACTTCAAAAAATGTTTCTGTGGTATATAAAGACACCAAAATTAATATCATTGACACTCCGGGTCACGCAGATTTTGGTGGTGAGGTAGAGCGTGTTTTAAATATGGCAGATGGTGTATGTCTCCTTGTAGATGCTTTTGAGGGTCCTATGCCTCAAACACGTTTTGTATTACAAAAAGCACTAGGAATGGGTTTGAAGCCTTGTGTTGTGATTAATAAAGTTGACAAAGAAAACTGTACTCCAGAAGAGGTACACGAAAAAGTATTTGATTTAATGTTTGAGTTGGGTGCCGAGGAGTGGCAGTTAGATTTCCCAACAGTTTACGGTTCTGCAAAGAATAACTGGATGAGTGATCACTGGAACAATGAAACAGATTCTGTAGAACCATTATTAGATATGGTACTAGAACACGTTCCTTCTTTCAAGGTAGATCAAGGGAGTCTACAAATGTTGATTACCTCATTAGATTTTTCTTCATTTACAGGCCGTATCGCTATTGGCCGCTTGCAACGGGGTACTTTAGAAGCTGGTATGCAAGTTGCTTTGGTAAAAAGAGATGGCAGTATTAAAAAAACAAAAATAAAAGAACTACACACTTTTGAGGGACTTGGGCGTAAAAAAGTAGAACAAGTGCAAGCCGGTGATATTTGTGCCCTTGTTGGAATAGAAGGATTTGAAATAGGTGACACAGTTGCTGATATTGAAAATCCAGAAGCCTTAAAAACGATTGCCATTGATGAGCCAACAATGAGTATGTTGTTTACCATTAATGACTCTCCATTTTTTGGTAAAGATGGAAAGTTTGTGACCTCAAGACATATCAAAGAAAGGCTTGAAAAAGAATTAGAGAAGAATTTAGCCTTGCGCATGGAGCCTACAGATAGTGCAGACAAATTTTTAGTTTTTGGTCGTGGTGTACTTCATCTTTCTGTATTGATTGAAACCATGCGTCGTGAGGGGTATGAGTTACAGATAGGACAACCCCAAGTAATCATCAAAGAGATAGATGGGAAAAAATGTGAACCTATTGAAGCGTTAACTATTGATTTGCCAGAAACAGTTAGTGGTACTGCTGTAAATATGGTTTCCATTAGAAAAGGTGAAATGGTTTCTATGGAAGCCAAAGGCAATAGGATGATTTGTGAATTTTTAATTCCCTCTCGAGGAATAATAGGGCTACGTAATCAACTTCTTACAGCAACTGCGGGTGAGGCAATTATGACCCATAGATTTTTAGAATACCAACCCATAAAAGGAGGTATTCCCGAGCGTCAAAACGGATCTTTAGTGTCTATGGAAAATGGAAGTGCCATTCCTTACTCCATAGATAAACTTCAGGATAGAGGACGTTTTTTTGTTGACCCAGGCGAAGATATTTATGAAGGGCAAGTCATTGGAGAAAACACACGTCAAGATGATATGACCGTCAATATTACTAAAACTAAAAAGTTGAGCAACGTAAGATCTAGCGGGGCAGATGACAAGGCAAAAATTGTTCCTGCCATCAAATTTTCATTAGAAGAAGCTCTTGAATACATTCAAAAAGATGAATACGTCGAGGTCACTCCTAGTTTTTTAAGAATACGCAAAGTGTTTTTAAAAGAAGTTGATAGAAAACGAAACAAGTTTTAAATCAATCCTATTTTAACTAATGTAAAACCGCCTTTAGGATTTCCTGGAAGCGGTTTTTTAGCATATCAATACCAAAAGATTAAATTAAGGTAATAGGGTAGCTTTAATGGTTACATTTTGAAGAGGCCACTCTTTAGCATCTTTAGCTAGCTTTGATATTTTAGTTGCAACATCCATGCCTTGAATTACCTTTCCAAATACAGTGTAGTTACCGTCTAAATGTGATGTAGCAGTTTTTGGACCCAAGAAAATAAAAAATTCAAAAGGCTCTGATTTATGGTCATCGTTGTCTCTGTAATATTTTGCTCCAGAGATAGATCCAAAGAAGTGCTTGTGCTTAATTTCGTTAGGAATTCTGTAAGTATGCCCAATAGCATTCCGCTGCTTTTGAGATGAAGCGTTGTCACTTCTACCTGCTTGTATAATAAAGTTTGAAACTACCCTATGGAAATAAGTAGTGTTAAAATACCCCTGTTTTACTAAATAAATAAAGTTTGCTCTATGCAGTGGGGTATCTTTAAATAGCTGGATAACAATAGTACCGTAGGGTGTTGTAAAAGCAACTTTTGTTTGTTGATGACTTTTTCCATAGTCTGTTAAAAATGACACCACATTACTTGGTGTGATTTTTTTTATTTTTTTTGGTATTGTTAAGGTGTCTTGTGGAGTAGGTGATAATTTAGATTTGCTTTTAACACCTATTGTCTGCTCGCTTGATTGCTTTTTTAAAGAAACATCTTCTTGATTTTTTGTATCTTCACATTGGATACAAACTGCAACTATACAACCACAACCAAACAGTATTTTTAATAGGTATGACATTTTCATCTTTTAATAAACATATTGTAAAAATAACCAAATTGGACCTGCCAGGGGAAGCTTCTCATTATAAAATGGCACCTCTAGATCGTATCAAAGGGCTAACAAAAGCGTCTTTTAAAAAAAAACAAGCCAAAAGAGCTTCTGTGATGGCAATGTTTTATCCAAATAAAGATGGTGAAACTTATTTAGCCTTAATTTTAAGAAAAACATCCAAAGGAGTTCATTCTGCCCAAGTTGGTTTTCCGGGTGGAAAGCAAGAGTCCTCAGACCTTTCCTCAATGCATACAGCTCTAAGGGAAACCCAAGAGGAGATTGGTGTATCACAGGATGATATACGTGTATTAAAAAAACTAACCCAAATATATATACCACCCAGTAATTTTATGGTAGAACCTTTTTTGGGTGTGTGTGAAAAGACACCAAAATTTGTTTTACAGCAAACAGAGGTAGAGGCTTTATTAGAAGTGAAATTTTCAGATCTATTAGATGATCGCATGTATTGTAACAAACGAGTATCAACATCGTACGCTAATGATATTGAAGTACCTGCCTATATATTAAATTCTCATGTGGTTTGGGGAGCCACTGCTATGATGTTAAGCGAAGTGAGAGAGATACTCAAACTACTCTACAAGCATTAGTTTTTGTATATTTGTTTTTAGCATTTTTTAAATGCTACAGAAAAGAGAATACTTTTATGGGGCTTTTAAAGAAAAATCCATTTGGACATATTTTATTTCTAAAACTTTGGTTGATTCGAATTTTTGGGGCTATTACACACCGCCGTTTTAAGGGATTCAATAAACTTGAAATTGAAGGAAGTGACATACTCCGTAACCTTCCTGAAAACAATGTTTTATTTGTTTCCAATCACCAAACCTACTTTGCCGATGTTGTTGCTATGTTTCACGTATTTAATGCAAGCTTAAGTGGGCGTGATGACAATATTAAGAACATAGGTTATTTGTGGAGACCAAAGCTCAATCTTTATTTTGTTGCTGCCAAAGAAACGATGCAAGCGGGCTTATTGCCAAAGATTTTAGCCTATGCAGGATCTGTTAGTATAGAAAGAACATGGCGCGCAGAGGGTAAAGATGTAAACCGGCAAGTAAAAATGAGTGATGTTAATAACATAGCCCTAGCACTAGAAGATGGCTGGGTGATAACATTTCCGCAAGGTACAACAAGACCCTGGAAGCCAATTAGAAGGGGTACTGCGCATCTTATCAAACAAAACAAGCCCATAGTAGTTCCTATTGTCATAGACGGTTTTAGACGCTCTTTTGACCGCAAAGGCCTACGTATTAAAAAGCGTGGTATTCTTCAATCTATGGAAATCAAACCTCCCCTTGATATAGACTATGATAACATTTCTGTTCCAGATTTAGTAGAGAAATTAGAGTATGCTATTGAACAACACCCTTCATTTTTAAAGGTGATTCCTGCCTCAGAGATTGAAAAAGAAGAGGATTTAAACTCACAAAGGCAGTGGAGCTATTAAACAGTAACAATGCCAAGCCTCCTCAAAAAATGCCACACAGCTACAAGCGAGGTTGTTTGTTTTTTGTTTTTTTTGGAATTGCTGGATTAAAACTCTATTTTTTCTAATTCTTTGTAATTATTTTTTAATCTTTTTAAAAGGATACCGTATATAATGCGGTATAAAAAGCCTATGAGAGCCAGGGCAATTATGGCCAAAACAAACTGTGTCATAAAAAAGATTGATGTAAAACTCTCTAAGTTTAGATTCTGGTAACTATCATCTAGTTTATAGAGTAAATCAAATAATTGCTCTTTGTTTGAGTAGAAATAAAAATTCATATATAGCAGCATTAATGCGGTACTCACAAGATTATATATAACAAAATTTGTGACTGTTTTACGGGTCTTGATTATGTTTTGCATGAGTGTTTTTATTGTTGCAGTGGTCTTGATATTTTTATGGTTCAAGTAAAACAACACCAAAAATACCCCTATGATACTATAATGAAACACATAGGTAATAGTTATGGTTTTTTTAAGGCCCATTTGATGAAATAATTCCTTGTTTGACTCTGGAGTGAGGAGTCCACAGACTATCCAAAAAATAAGTTCAAGGATACTTATGATAAATAGCCATTTTACGATAGATGCAGATTTTTTGTGTAAAAGTCTGTAAATATCATCATAAGATAGTTTTGGAAGATTTTGGTTTTCTTCCTGCCATTTTGATTTTAGTAATTCTAAGGCATCCATAGGCTTAAGGATTTAAAATTTTTCTTAATTTCCCTTTAATTCTATTCATTTTAACTCTAGCATTTACATCACTTATACCCAGAGTAGCTGATATTTCTTTGTAATTTTTATTTTCTAAATACAAAAACACTAAAGCTTTGTCTATATCATTTAAGTCTTTAACAGCTGCATACATTAGTGTAAGTTGCTGCTCTATGGTATCATCATAATCTTGAGCTTTTATCTTAAAGCTAACACCTTCAAAATCTTGGGTAATAACCCTTCTTTTATTTTTTCGATACAGTGTAATTGCTGTATTTAATGCAACTCGATACATCCAAGTACTGAATTTTGAATCCCCTCTAAATTTTGGATATGCTTTCCATAATTGTATGGTAATCTCTTGAAACAAATCATTATGGCCATCAATATCGTTGGTGTATAAACGACATATTTTATGGACTATATTTTGGTTTTGCTCTAGTTGAGTGACAAAACTATGTTCAAGATCTTTATTCAATAGTTAGAAATGTTTTCTTACTCATTAGTGTGTGATGATACTGATTTGTTACAATAGGTTTTTTGTGTCTTATTTTACTCTTATGATACATTCTAGATGTATAATAAGGCACACTATTTTAAATAACAAATATATTACCATTTGTAGCGTTATCTTTATACTTTTTAGGTAGAAATAAATTTTTGCCTGGTGGTGTTACAAAACCAATACTCAATCGTTAAACTAATATACGATATCAATAGGCAGTTATGAATCAAAAAGAATTTTTGGATATAGTGCTCCCTATTAAGGATCATTTATTTAGGCTAGCTAGGCGTTTTTTGATATCCAATGATGAAGCAGAAGATGCTGTACAAGAAGTTTTTTTAAAATTATGGAAAAATAGAGAGGCTATAAAAAAGTATAGATCTGCAGAGGCTTTTGCCTATACCATGACAAAAAATTACTGTCTTGATAGATTAAAATCTAAACAGGCTTCTAATTTAAAAATCATACATCCTAATTTTGAAAATAGAACTAATTTAGAACAACATATTGAGGCAAAAGATGGCGTATCATTACTTTTTAAACTAATGGAGGCTTTGCCTGAACAACAAAAACTTGTATTGCACCTTCGAGACATAGAGCAATTTGAGTTTTCTGAAATTGCAAAAATCACAAACACTAGCCAGACTAATGTTCGAGTGATGCTCTCAAGGGCAAGAAAAAAGATCAAAGATTTATTATTAATACAATACAATCATGGAGTATCGTAAAATCAAAGAATTACTAGATTTGTATTTTAACGCAGAAACCACCCTGAGTCAAGAAAAATCATTACGTGATTATTTTACAAGTGATGGAGTTGATAATCGATTGAAACCCTATATAGTTTTGTTTGAAAGTTACAATAAAGCAGAACAAGAGGTATTTAAAGGATCCTTAGCTTTTGAACAGCAACACAAGGGATTACAAACCTGGTTACCCAGAGTAGCCGCGCTATTACTCTCAATTGTAAGTGTTGCAGCTTTTCTGCATACCTCAAATATCAAAGCCGAACAAGAAAAACAGGCCTTAACTACCTTTAAGGAGTCAAGAGAGCTTATGTATGTAATGGCAAATCAATTTAACAAAGCAACCAAAAAATTATCTTTAGTAGATGAATTTCAAGTACACAAAAACAAATATTTAAAATAACCATACCAACTTTATTATGAAAAAAATAACCTTACTATTCGTTATCATAAGTTTTCCCTTGGCAGTATGTGCACAAGGAAACTTTGATTCTTTTGAGAATGAAAAAGATGTTACCTCTGTTGTGGTGACAAAAAACATGTTTAAGCTACTCAGTAAAATGGATTTAGATAGCCAGGATCCTGAAGTTAAAGATTATTTAGAAATGGTAGATAATCTTGAAACAATTAAAATTTTTACAACAAAGAATCCAGATATTGCAACGAAGATGTCTGCAGAAGTTAAGAGTTATGTTGCCTCAAATAAAGAGTTGTCTGAGCTAATGAGGGTAAAAGATGATGGTAAAAACATACGGTTCTATTCCAAACAAGGCGCTTCAGAAAACCTTGTGAGTGAACTTTTGATGCACTTAGATGGAGTTGAGCAGGGAGAGTCTATGACAGTAGTTATGAGTATTACTGGAGCCATAGATTTAAAGCAAATTGGGAAGCTAACACAAGCCCTTAAAGTTCCTGGAAGCGAACAATTAAAGAAAATTCGTAAAAACCGTAAAAATAAGTAACCCATTATGATAACCATCGCAAAGTATATAATTGCTATCACACTAGGGTTACTCACTCTTCTTAGTTGTGATACCAGCAAGTCTCTACAATCTTATATTGTAGAGAAACAAGAAGATAACCGCTTTCTAAAATTAGACATTGCAACAAGCCTACTTGGTGAGATTGATTCCCTATCCCAAGAGCAGAAACAGGTATTGGCTTCTATTAAAAAGATTAATGTTGTTGCCTATCCCAAAGGACAGGGCACTGAACAAGATTTTGATGCAGAAACTACTCGATTGACACTTATTTTTGATCAGAAAAAATACCAGAGGCTTGCTAGTTTTAATTCAAAAAGCCAGAAAGTATCACTGATGTATTTAGGATCTGTAACGGCAATAGATGAAGTTATTATTTATGCAAAGGATAGCCAAACAGGATTGGCTGTTTTTAGACTCCTAGGAAAAGACATGAAGCCAAGCGATGCGATCAAAATCGCTGAAATGTTAGAAAGCGGAAACCTAGACCTATCCAGCCTAAGTGGGTTGAAAGATGTGTTTAGCCCCAATACAAAAGTCAAAAGCATTTAATTTATATTCCGGTGTAATTCTCGGGAGTTATAGCCCGCATTTCTTTTTTTATATCAGAAGAAATATCAAGAGTTTCTATAAAATCTGCAATAGATGTTTTACTTATAGTTTCATTGGTTCTTGTTAATCCTTTAAGGGCCTCATAGGGATTTGGGTATCCTTCTCTTCTTAGAATGGTTTGTAGTGCTTCTGCAACCACAGCCCAGTTATTTTCAAGATCTGCCTTAAACTTGGACTCATTTAGCAGTAATTTATTAAGCCCTTTTAGTGTAGATTGAAGTGCTATAAGGGTATGCCCTATAGGAACACCAATATTTCTTAGAACTGTACTGTCTGTAAGATCACGCTGTAGTCTACTTACAGGTAATTTAGAGGATAAATGCTCAAATATGGCATTTGCAATGCCAAGATTACCCTCGCTGTTCTCAAAATCTATAGGATTTACTTTATGGGGCATAGCACTAGAACCTATTTCACCCTTTTTAATTTTTTGTTTGAAATAATCCATAGACACATAACTCCATATATCTCTGTCTAAATCTAAAATAATAGTATTGATGCGTTTTAAACAATCAAACAAACCGGCCATATGGTCATAGTGTTCTATTTGCGTGGTAGGGAAGGAGTGGTGGAGTCCAAGTTGCTTTTCAACAAAATCTTGTCCAAATTCTTTCCAATTGATCTTAGGGTAGGCAACAAGGTGTGCGTTGAAATTACCAGTTGCACCACCAAATTTTGCGGCATGTTTGCAGTTTTTTAATACTTCAAGTTGTTGCTCTAGCCGAACAACATAAACCTGGATTTCTTTACCTAGTCTTGTTGGAGATGCCGGTTGACCGTGAGTTCTTGCAAGCATTGCTATATTTTTCCATTGTTTGGAGAGCTCCTTTAGTTTCTCATGAACTTGAGAAAAAGTAGGCAGGTATGACTGCTCAATTGCCTCTTTTAATGACAATGGTATGGCTGTGTTGTTTATATCCTGAGAGGTAAGTCCAAAGTGTATAAACTCTTTATATCTCTGCAGTCCAAGAAGTTCAAATTTTTCTTTAATAAAATACTCTACTGCCTTTACATCATGATTGGTTACTTTTTCTGTGTCTTTGATATGTTGCGCATCTGCAGCACTAAAACCATTGTAGATACTCCGCAGTTCATCAAATAGGGTAGTATCAAAATCAACCAATTGTGGCAAAGGAAGTTCCACCAATGCAATAAAGTATTCAATTTCTACTTTTACTCTGTATTTTATGAGCGCTTGTTCAGAAAAAAAAGGGATAAGAGATGCTGTTTTAGATGCATATCTACCATCAATAGGTGAAATTGCTTGTAGTGCCTGGCTAGCCATATCGTATAGAATTTTAAGCCTTCAAAGATACGTTTTTAGTCACTAAAATTAGCATATATACCAATATTATAATTGTTGTTCGTACCAACAAACAATCAAGAATCATTTCATAACTTTTCCGTTATATTTACAAATACAAGCATTAAATATGTTGGATTTAGATTTATTAGAGCACTTGCAAAGCTTTCTCACAGAAAGAAGAAAAGAGACTTTTGAAAGAGTATTGTCTGAAAGAACACGCCATTTTACGGTAGTTACAGAAGATGTTTATCAGCTTCATAACACCAGTGCTGTTATGCGAAGTTGTGATGTGTTTGGCATTCAAGACTTGAGTATTGTCGAGGAAGTAAACACAAAAAGAATTGATAAAGAAATTGCAATGGGTGCCCAAAAATGGGTGAACCTTAATAGATACTCTAGTATTGTTACTTGCATTGATGACTTAAAAACTCAAGGATATCAAATAGTAGCTACCTCTCCATACAACCAAAGTGTGGCCTTGCATGATTTTGACGTAACAAAAAAAAGTGCATTTTTCTTTGGTAAGGAGCGTGACGGCTTAAGCCCAACTGTATTACAAAAGGCAGATGTTTGTTTAAAAATACCCATGTATGGTTTTACAGAAAGTTTAAATATATCTGTCTCAGCAGCTATTGTATTGCAACATGTAATTACAAAATTAAAACAAAGTGATGTAAAATGGGGCCTCACACCAGAACAGAAAAATGAACTTAGGATGATTTGGGCAAAAAATACCATTCGTAGTGTGGAGGATATCATTGGGCGTTATTATCTAAAAAATAAAAATGAAGTATGAAATTAGTATTTGCCACTCATAATTTAAATAAGTTTAAAGAAGTACAATCACTTCTTCCTCCAACCATACAACTTTTAAGTCTTACCGATATTGATTGTCATGATGATATACCAGAGACTGCAAATACCATAGAGGGAAATGCACTTTTAAAAGTTGCTTATGTCAAAGAAAAATATGGCTTAGATTGTTTTGCTGATGATACAGGTCTTGAAGTCACCTCATTAAACAATGCCCCAGGTGTATACAGTGCACGTTATGCTGGAGTTGGTGCAACAGACCAAAGTAACATTGAGAAGCTTTTGGATAAAATGAGCAAAATACAAGACCGAAAGGCCCGTTTTAAAACTGTTATTGCCCTAACCTATATGGGTGAAAAACAACTGTTTGAAGGTATTTGCCAAGGGCTTATTTTATCTCAAGCAAGAGGTGTTAAGGGTTTTGGATATGATCCTGTATTCTTACCAGATGGCAAAAACCAGACTTTTGCAGAAATGACACTGCAAGAAAAAAGTAGTATTGGGCACCGTGGTAAGGCAATGCAACAATTAATTACATATCTTGAACAAGTGTGACCAACTTGTTCCTTTTTTTAATTGAAATCAAATATAGCCTGCAATCCATTAAATAATAGTACTTTTGCACTTTGAAAAAATCCTCAGGGTGAGGTAGTGCAAAAGAAGTCATAGGTATTATGTGTCGATAGCTTCTAAAGGCACACGCATAATTATACTTATACAACTATGACAGCATTTAAGGCCTTAGGCCTAGACGAGCAATTACTTCAAGCAATCACAGACATGGGTTTTCATACCCCATCTGAAGTACAAGAGCAAGCCATTCCAATTTTACTTGAAAACGAAACTGATTTAGTGGCCTTAGCACAAACCGGTACAGGTAAAACAGCAGCATTTGGATTTCCAATGTTGCAAAAAATAAATATAGATAGCCGCACCACACAAGGCTTAATTCTCTCGCCAACTAGAGAATTATGTTTACAAATAACCAACGAAATGGTGAACTATGGTAAGCATAAAAAGGGCCTAAATGTCGTTGCAATTTACGGAGGAGCAAGCATCCAAGACCAGGCAAGAAACATCAAAAAAGGCGCACAAGTAATTGTGGCTACACCTGGTAGGATGAAAGATATGATTAGTAGAAAAATGATTGACATTTCTAAAATTGAGTACTGTGTGCTTGATGAGGCAGATGAGATGCTAAACATGGGATTCTATGAGGATATTACCGAGATATTATCTTACTCTCCGGAGCAGAAGAGCACCTGGCTTTTTAGTGCAACCATGCCAAAAGAAGTATCATCAATAGCCAAAAAATTCATGTATGACCCACAAGAAATTACTGTAGGGTCAAAAAATGTAGGTTCTAGCAATGTATCACATGAGTACTATCTAGTAAACACAAGAGATAGATACCAGGCCTTGAAACGTCTTGCAGATGTACATCCTGAAATTTTCTCTGTAGTTTTTTGTAGGACAAAGAGAGACACTCAAAAAGTAGCTGAGCAACTTATTGCTGATGGATACAATGCAGGAGCAATACATGGTGATTTGAGTCAAAACCAGCGAGATATTGTTATGAAGCAGTTTCGAAATCGCCAAATACAGATGCTGGTAGCTACAGATGTGGCAGCACGAGGTATCGATGTAGATAACATTACCCATGTCATTAATTACCAATTACCAGATGAGATAGAGACCTACACCCACAGAAGTGGTAGAACAGGCCGTGCTGGCAACCTTGGTATTTCAATTGTTATTGTTTCCAAAAGCGAGGTTCGTAAAATAAAAAGTATAGAGAAAAGGATTCAAAAAACCTTTGAAAAGAAAGACATTCCAACCGGTATGGCTATTTGCGAAAAACAATTAATGCATCTTGCCAACAATATAAAGAAGACAGAGATCAACCATGATATAGATACTTATTTGCCACAAATCAATACCGCCCTAGAAGATTTCAGTAAGGAAGAGCTAATCAAAAAGTTTTTTTCTGTTGAGTTCACCCGTTTTTATAATTATTACAGTAAGGCAAAAGATATCAATGCTAAAGCAGGTAACCAACGAGAGTATAGTGATGACACCGGGAGTGTCCGTTATTTCTTAAATATTGGAAATAAAGATGATTTTGACTGGATGAGTTTAAAAGATTTCTTGAAGGATATTTTAGGACTAGGTCAAGATGATGTTTACAAAGTAGATGTAAAAGACAGCTTTTCTTTTTTCAATACAGATGAGCAGCACAAAGATTTGGTGCTACAAGCCTTTGAAGATTTCAAGCTAGAGGGTAGAAATGTAAATGTAGAAATCTCTGAAAATTCTGGAGGTCGTGGTTCTAGAGGTCGTAGTAAAAGAGGCTTTGGATCTAAAGACAGATCTCGTGGCAGAAGTGGCAATGGTGGCTCTCGTGGCAGAAGTGGCGGTAGAAGCAGTGGAGGTTACAAAGGCGGTGGTTATAAATCAAAACGTAGAGATGATAGCTCTGGCGGCAATACAGGAGATAAAAGTAAAAGACGCGGTAGTGACTCTAGAGAGAGGTCATTTACATCAAAATCTGGTTTTTCTGAAGGTGGAAACAAGTCTAAATTTAGTGGGAAGCGTCGTGGAAAATCTAAACCAGACACCGGTGGCACCGGCGGAAGAAGAAGACGCGATTAATTTTTTTACATATATAATAGAATCCATGGGTTTGTAAGTTTATTGCTTACAAACCTTTTTTATGGTCTTTGTTTTAAAAATGTTTTAGGTTTCTGTCTTGCCTTGAAATTTTGGCATTATTTTACCGTCTATAATCTGTACATTTGTATTTGATTTATATGAAACAGCTACTTACACTTTTTTTAGTTTCTCTTTTTATAACAATATCGAACGCTCAGGAGGTAGTTTCAATCCGAGGGACTGTCGAGAATGCATCTGATGATAGTGTTCTTGAAAATGTAAATATTGTTAATTTGAATCAAGTTTGGGGAGCAACCACAGATAAAAAAGGTGATTTTCAGATTCGAGCAGTAGTGAATGACACGCTGTTTTTTTCTTACCTAGGTTTTAAATCCATAAGAGTTCGTGTTACTAATGATTGGCTTTCTTATGGCACAGTAAAAATAAAGATGACAGAAATAGGTATTGCCCTTGAGGAGGTAGTTGTAAAGCCTGTAACATTAACAGGATATATTGAGGTAGATGCTCGTACCATTCCTATATATGACAATTATCGCTACCGCATTGAGGGTATTGGAGGCAGTGGTTACGAGGGTGGAGATAAACAACCTAGCGCTTTATCAAAGGTTCTTAGTTCTGTGTTTAATCCTGCAGATTTTTTGTATAATGTATTTGGTAAACGGCCTAGGCAAATGAAAAAACTCCGTAAAATGAAGGAAGATGATGCTATAAGAGATTTATTAGCAAGTAAGTTTGATAGAGAAACATTAATGGCCGTTCTTCAATTAGAGCGTCTCGATATTGACGAAATATTAAATAATTGCACCTACTCAAGTGATTTTATCACTGCTGCTAGTGATCTTCAAATATTAGATGCCATCAGTGAATGTTATGAGCAATACCGGGTTTTAAATAGAGGTAACTAAACAGCATGTTTTGTTTTAGTATCTTTAGACTAAACAACACTCTATATAATATCTATTTAGTTTTACATGAAAGATATAGTAGCTACTCAACGCCTTTTTTTTAACTCTCATACAACAAAGGACATTCACTACAGAATACAGCAGTTAGATTGTTTAGAAAAAACACTCAACTCAAATATTGAAATTCTTGACAAAGCGATTTATGATGATTTTAAAAAAAGTAGCTTTGAGAATTACCTAACAGAGATTGGTATTGTACTGCATGATATCAAACAAGCAAAAAGGAAACTTTCGCGTTGGTCTTCAAAAAAGAGAGTAAAAACAAATTTTGGTAATTTTCCTGCAACCAGTTACACTATCGCTGAGCCGCTTGGTGTCACACTCATTATTAGTTCCTGGAATTATCCCTACCATCTATCTTTGGCTCCAGTTGTTGCCGCTATTGCAGCTGGAAATACAATTATTTTAAAGCCAAGTGAAATTGCTGCCAAGACCTCCTTTGTGCTGGCAACTATTTTAAATCAAGCGTTTGATCCTAGATTTCTAAAAGTAATAGAGGGAGGTGTTCAAGAAGCCACAGAATTATTAAAGCAAAAATTTGACAAGATTTTTTTTACTGGCAGTACACGAGTCGGTAAAATTATTTACAAAGCAGCTGCAGTACATTTAACACCCGTTACTCTTGAGCTTGGCGGAAAGAGTCCTGTATTTATAACCAGCGATGCTAACATTAAAATGGCAGCAAAACGAATTGTTTGGGGTAAGTATTTAAACGCAGGTCAAACCTGTATTGCTCCAGATTATGTATATATAGATACTAGAGTTTGCAAAGCGTTTATGCAGGCAGCAATCTCAGAAATTAAAAAGGCCAAGTACGCATTTAAAAATGACAACTACGTCCAAATTATTGATGAGGGTAACTTTGATAGATTAACCTCACTTTTAAATTCTTCAAATATTTATTTCGGTGGCCAATCAGATAGGGCTAAACGCTATATAGCTCCAACTATATTAAATGACGTAAACTTTAACGATCCCATCATGCAAGAAGAAATATTTGGGCCACTTTTACCAGTGCTTACCTTCTCAGATCTAGATCAGGCCATTGCTAATGTAAATAAGACGCCAAATCCTCTTGCTTGTTATGTATTCACCAGTGATAAAAAAGTTAAAAAGAAAATCATAAAAAAAATTGCATTTGGGGGTGGCGCAATCAATGATAGCATTATGCATATTTCAAATCCTAATCTTCCTTTTGGAGGTGTTGGCAGCAGTGGTTTTGGTAGATATCATGGCAAGGAAGGGTTTGATTCTTTTAGTAATTTTAAAAGCATATTAGATAAACCAACTTGGTTTGAATCTTCATTAAAATATGCTCCATACACTCAAAAAAAATTAGCCATCATAAAAAAACTTTTAAAAAATCAGTAATGCTTCAGTCTATTGTTCATTATGGATTACATTTTTTACTCCCAGTGGCCATTGCCTATATTTTTTATAGACCATCATGGATAAGAATAGCTTTGATTCTTTTAGCTACCATGGCTGTTGATTTGGATCATTTGCTATCGCAGCCCATTTTTGATGCCACTAGGTGTAGTATTGGGTATCATTTATTACATCAGCCATTGGCCATTATTTGTTATGCTATACTATTGTTATTTCCTAGGGCTAGGGTAGTATCTATAGGCCTTCTGTTACATATGCTAACAGATAAAATAGACTGTATTTGGATGGGGGTTTAAATTTTTTTTTATGTATGATGATACGGTTCGTTTTTTAATATAGTGAAGCCCCTGTAGAGTTGTTCTAAAAAAAATGGGCGCACCATTTGGTGGGAATAAGTCATGGAGGATAAAGAAATTTTTGAATTTGCTCTTTGGTACAAAGCCTCACTAAAACCATAAGGGCCGCCTACAACGAACACTAAATTTTTAAGACCACTATTCATTTTCTTTTGTAAAAATTCTGCAAAACCCACAGAGGTTAGTGTTTTACCTTTCTCATCTAGTAGACATAAAAAATCACTGCTATGTATTTTTTTTAGTACTGCGTCTGCTTCTGATTTTTTTTGCTGTGATTCACTTAAGTTTTTTACATTTTTAATATCTGGAATCACCTGGATAGTAACATTTATGTAGTGTTTTAATCTTTGAATGTAAAGTTGTGAAAGCCCCTCGATGTGTGGGTTGTCAGTTTTTCCTACAACAAATAGGGTAATTTTCATAGGTGCTAATTTTTTAGGCGTTTCGTTGTTTTACTTTCTCTTTGTAAAATAGTTTATTTGCAATATAAATTACTTTATGCACTTCACAATACGTGATACTTGAATCCTTACTGGCTAGTGAAATTATCTTTGTAACTGTTATTTCTTTTTCTGTAGCTATTCTTTGTTTTATCTCCTGTATTTCATTTTCAGTAAATGTACATGTTGCATAAATATCTTCCTTAGCGGGTCTTTTAAAAAATATTTCAGAAGATTTATCCCATACCACAAAATTGTCTCCCAAAATAGTCATGAGTTGGGTCATTGCTATTGGGTCTGTAGCAGAAAACATACTTCCACCAAATATAGAATTTACATAATTTCTATTTTTGTAACTAATGGGTAGTTTGATAGTTACACTAAGCATATCCTCAGAAATAGAAAGAATTTTGCCGGTACTTCTTCTGTACATTGGAGATATATTAAACCCATGTTTAAATGCATTACTTCTCCCAAATAAGGTAGTGGCCAACGCAATGAATTTTTTGTAAATGGACATAAAATATCAGCTATTGATGATTTGTATTTGTTGCAAAATATGTTTTTGCAAAAATACAAAGAATTACTAGGTTCATATGTCATCATTTTTGATGGTTTGTTTTTAGACAATAGGTTTAAAAAAAAGGAAAGAGTTGATGTGTAATGCTTGCTATTTTTTAACTTAGCAGAAAAATGTCGATATGATTTCACCAGAACAATTTAACAAAGAAATCAACCTTATTATTGCTAATGCAATCCGGGAGGATGTGGGTGAGGGAGATCACTCTTCCTTGGCTTGTATTTCACAAAAATCTACTGGGAGTGCTCATTTGCTAGTTAAAGAGAAGGGTGTTATTGCTGGTGTGACTTTTGCCAAACAGGTTTTTGATTTCATTGATCCTTCTTTGGTTTTTGATATAAAGATAAAAGACGGAAACTCTGTTTCTCCTGGTGATATTTGTTTTATTGTATCTGGAAACTCACAATCTATCTTAAAGGCAGAGCGGCTGGTGTTAAATGCTATGCAGCGCATGAGCGCCATTGCAACCAAAACAAAGACGTTTGTTAAATTACTGGAGGGCACAGGAACAAAAATTTTAGACACAAGAAAAACCACACCCGGAATAAGAGCTCTAGAAAAATGGGCTGTTACCATTGGTGGGGGAGAAAATCATAGATTTGCTTTGTATGACATGATTATGTTAAAAGACAATCATATAGATTTCTGTGGAGGTGTAGTTACCGCTATTGAAACCACAAAACAATATTTAAAAAGCAATAATCTTGATTTAAAAATCATTGTTGAGGCAAGAAATTTTAATGAAATAGAACAAATTTTATCCACAAACGGAGTTTATCGTATACTTATTGATAACTTTAGCCTTCAAGACACAAAAAAAGCTGTTGAGATGATTGGTGATCGTTGCCTAACAGAATCTAGTGGTGGCATTACCTTACAGACTATTGCTGCCTATGCAAAATGTGGAGTAGATTATATCTCTAGTGGCGCACTTACTCATTCTGTGCATAATTTGGATTTAAGTTTAAAAGCAATATAATGCAACAACAGCAGCCTGAAACAAATAAGACCCTAGAGGATACCCTGCTTAGAATTCCAGTCATTAAACAAGCAATATGGCTTACCAAACAAATTAAATTACCTGGAGAGGGCGGCTTAACATTTTATGATTTTATCAAATTATACCTCCAAGGTATTGTGCAGGGAACTTTCTCACCAAGAGCTAGCTCTATTGCTTATAGCTTTTTTGTAGCTATATTTCCATTTTTACTGTTTATATTAAACCTCATACCCTATGTTCCTATAGCTGGTTTTCAGTCCAGGTTTTTAATTTTTATAGAAGGATTTCTTCCTCCACAAACTGCAAACCTTTTTATTCCAGTCATTACTGATATAGCAACAAACCCAAGGGGTGGTTTGTTGTCTTTTGTTTTTATATTATCTATTTTTTTAGCTGCAAATGGCATAAATGCTATTTTTAGTGCTTTTGAATATTCCTACCATGTAAAAATTAATAGAGGTTTTTTTAAACAATATGCTGTTGCTGTTGGTGTTTCCTTGTTATTTGCCATTGCGCTTATTGTAACAGTTGTTGTTATATTGTATGGCGAGTATGGAATCAGAAACCTCCAAGGAAGGGCCTTTATCAGTAAAGATGTATTTTGGTTATCTGCTTTGCAACTTACAGCCTTTGTTGTATTATTGTACAGTACTATTTCAACCTTGTATTATTTCGGAACCAAAGAAGGGAAAAAATCAAAGTTTTTCTCTCTAGGGGCACTTGTTACCTCATTGTTGTTTTTGGCAACTACTTACTTTTTTGGTATTTATATCAATAATTTTTCAACTTATAATGAGTTATATGGTTCTCTTGGAGCTCTTTTGATAATGTTGTTATATATTTGGATAAATAGTAATTTATTACTTTTAGGCTTCGAGCTTAATATTACATTACAACGCTTGCGTAACAAACAAAATGAATTATATTAATTTTAAACAAACAAAAATGAAAAAGTTTATTCTACTTGCAATTTCAGTGCTTACTCTTAACATGGCTACAGCACAAACACAAGTTGGTGAAGTAACCCTTCCCAACTCTCTAGAATTTAATAACGAAACCCTAGTTCTTAATGGAGCAGGTATTCGTACAAAATTGTTTTTAAAGCTATATTCCGGAGGACTATACCTGCCAAGTAAAACCAAAGACGCAAATGCAATTATCAACGCAGATCAAAATCAAGCCATACAGCTAGTAATTACCTCTAGCTTTGTGTCTAGTGATGCTATGACTGAGGCTGTAGAGGATGGTTTTGAGGCATCTACCATGGGAAATACAGATCCTTTGGCTGCAGAAATTAAAACCTTTACTGAATTTTTTAGTGAGGATATTGTTGAAGGAGATGTTTATGACATCACCTACCAAACAGGGGTAGGGGTTGTCTGTTACAAGAATAACAAAGAACTTGGTACCATTACTGGTATGGATTTCAAAAAAGCCCTAATAGGTATTTGGTTAGGAAAAGTCCCAGCAGATTCTGATCTTAAAACCGGTATGCTCGGAAAATAATTTTCTTTTGCTTTTCGTATTGTAATACAAACAATCCAGTATGCCTTATTTATAATTTGGTGTTCTGGATTTTTTTAACTGCAGTGATACTCCTATAGCATTTGAAATTGACTAAATATTTACTAAGTTAAGAACAACCTATTCTATTTTTAACATTCAACAAACACTCCAAGAATTCATTGTTTTATATTGATGTAATATTACCAATTCCCTTAAAGCAAACCTTTACTTATAGTATAAACAAGGATGAGGCTGGTTTTTTAAAACAGGGCCATAGGGTTGCAGTTCCTTTTGGTAAGTCTAAGGTATATACAGCCATTGTTTACCAAGTCCACGATCAAGCTCCACAGGGTTATAAGACCAAAAGCATTGATCAAATTTTAGATCAAACACCCATAATAACTCCCCAGCAAATTAAACACTGGGAGTGGATGGCTAGCTATTATATGTCTACTCTTGGGGAGATTATTAAAGCAGCATTACCAAGCGCCTTTTTATTGGAGAGTGAGACCATTGTCTCTTTGTGTGACAATGTAGGTATGGATCAGGCAAAATTTTCTGATGCAGCTTTTTTGGTTGTTGAGGCCTTGCAGCAAAGATCTCCGCTTCATATCAATGATGTGAGGGCTGTGTTGGACAGTAATCAGGTTGTAAAAGTTTTGAAAGATCTTTTGGATTTGGGAGTAATTGAAGTACAAGAAGAACTATTTGAACAGTATACTCCTAAATTAAGAAAGTACATTAAAGTTGGAGGCTTGTATAAAGACAAGCAACAGCTCTCTGAGCTTCTTGAGCGTCTTTCAAGAGCACCAAAGCAAAAAGAAATTGTATTACAGTTATTTAATCTTCAAGCCCAATCAAAAAAAGCAGTGGGTGTTACTGAGCTCCAAAAGACATGCAGTGCTGGTCTTAGTTCAATAAAATCGTTGATAAAAAAAGGCATTTTAGAGGAGTTTTATCTCAAAAAAGACAGAATAGATTACCTGGGTGGTCCAGACAAGACATTAATGACGCTCAGTAATGCCCAACAAAAGGCCTATGAGCAGATAAATACGTGTTTTGAAAAACAAGATGTTGTTTTACTCCACGGAGTTACAGCCAGTGGCAAGACAGAAATATATATACAACTCATAGAAAGACAACTCAGTAGGGGTAAACAAGTGTTGTTTATGTTACCAGAAATAGCACTCACGACACAGCTCATTTCTAGGTTGCAATTTTATTTTGGAAAAAAAATAGCTGTCTATCACTCAAAATATTCTGTCAATGAACGCGTGGAGGTTTGGAACAATGTATTAAACAACAAGGATAAGGCCCAAATTGTTATTGGTGCTAGATCCTCTTTGTTCTTGCCTTATGCTAATTTAGGACTTATTATTGTTGATGAATCTCATGAACCTTCGTTTAAACAGTATAATCCGTCTCCAAGATACCAAGCTCGAGATAGTGCTATTGTGTTGGCAAAAATACACCAAGGCAAACTCCTTATGGGTTCTGCTACACCCTCTTTGGAGAGTTACCATAATGCAGATCAAGGTAAATATGGTTTGGTGAGTTTACAGACTCGTTTTTCAAATATTAAAATGCCAACAATTGAGCTTGTAGATATAAAAGAAAAACACAAAAAGAAAATGATGACAGGTCATTTTAGTGACCGTTTGTTGGAAGAAATTAAAATCTCTTTAACCAATAATGAGCAAATTATTCTTTTCCAAAACAGAAGAGGTTTTTCTCCAATTGTAGAGTGTAAAACCTGTGGAAATTCCCCACAATGTCCAAATTGTGATGTAAGTCTTACCTATCACAAATACAAAAATCAACTGCGATGTCATTACTGTGGCCATAATACTCCAATGCAAATGAGTTGTATGGCATGTGGGCTTGAAACTTTAGATAGCAAGGGTTTTGGTACCGAGCAAATTGAAAATGAACTTCTTGAGTTGTTCCCTAACCATACCATAGCCAGAATGGACCAAGATACAACCAAAGGCAAACATGCCTATAAAAAATTAATTGATAGGTTAGAGAATCTTGAAATTGATATTTTAATTGGCACACAGATGTTAGCCAAAGGTTTGGATTTTAGAAATGTTGGTTTGGTAGGAGTTATGAATGCTGATAATCTTTTAAATTTCCCTGATTTTAGAGCCCATGAGCGTAGTTTTCAATTATTACTTCAAGTTGCGGGAAGGGCAGGTAGAACCCAAGAGCAAGGACGCGTGCTTATTCAAACCTATAATCCCTATCATACAATTTTACAACAGGTAAGTGTTAATGGCTACAAGCAGATGTATGAGGTACAAAAACAAGAGCGGTATGAGTTCAAGTATCCACCTTTTTATAGAACGATAAAAATAACATTTAAAGACCGTGATTTGCAAAAAGTAGAGTCTGGATCACAGTGGTTTGCCACAGCACTTAAAAAATACCTTCAAGAAAATGTATTAGGGCCAGAAGCCCCTCCTGTTTCACGGATAAGAAACCTATACATAACAAGTGTGCTTGTCAAAATACCTAAAACTCAATCTTTGAAAAAAACCAAAACTTACATTGGGAGTGTGCAACGCAGTTTTAATGCAGCCAAGCAGTTTTCATCTATTCGGGTAACTGTAGATGTAGATAATTATTGAGATTATTCTTTGTTATTGGCAGCCAGTGCTTGGACAAGATCTGTTTTTCTGTTTCTGCTAAGGGGAAGTTCCTCTTTTTCTAACTCGATTACTTTACTGTTGTAGCGTATCACTTTATCGAGATTTACAATATAAGATTTGTGTATTCTTAAAAAACGATCTTTTGGTAAAATGGCTTCAAATGCTTTCATTGTTGAGAGTACAACAAGTGAATCGTGTTCTGTAACCATCTTCACATAATCACCCAAAGCCTCAATGTATCTCAGTTCATTTAAGAAGACCTTGCGCTTTTTTAAATTACTTTTTACAAAAATGAAATCTTCATCATCAAAACCTTCTTCGTTTTTCAGTTTGTAATTTGTTACAGCCTTGTGAACAGAATTTAAAAAACGCTCTTTGGAGATGGGTTTGCGCAAATAATCAATGGCATCATAATCAAAAGCTTTGAAGGCATACTTTGTTTTTCCTGTTACAAAAATTATTTGTGGCTTTTCTGTTAAATCATCAAGTAAATCAAAACCTGAGAGAATGGGCATTTCAATATCAAGAAAGATCAAATCTATATTTGAGCTTGCAATTCCTTCTTTTGCCTCAATGGCATTGTTGTATTGTGCAACAAGATTAAGAGATGTATGGTTTTCTATCAATTTAACGATAGATAATCTCTGTAGCGTAGAATCATCTACCACTGCACAGTTAAGTAAGGTTTTTTCCATTTTATGGGGTTTTATAACATCAAAAATAAGTCTTTTATCGATGAAATACAACTTTATTTAGTTTTTATCGTTATTAATTGCTCTTTATCCGTTTTTTGTTGAAATCATAATTTGTTGAACAAGGGCCTTGTAAATTCTAAAATATATAGTATTTTTGCAGACTCTTAGCATGATGCTGGGAGTTAATATTAATCAATAATAGATTTTAAAATGAATCATTACGAAACTGTTTTCATCTTAAATCCCGTTTTATCTGAAGAACAGATAAAGGAAACAGTAAAGAAATTTGAGGATATTCTTATTTCTAAAGGTGCTAAGATGATATCAAAAGAGGATTGGGGGCTAAAAAAATTAGCCTATGCCATCCAAAACAAAAAAAGTGGTTTTTATCACCTGTTAGAATACACTGTAACCGGTGATGCTATCAACGAATTAGAAATAGCTTTCAGAAGAGAAGAACGTGTAATGCGCTACCTTACTGTAACCCTAGATAAGCATGCAATTGCTTGGGCAGAGAGAAGAAGAAAGCGTGATAACATTAAAGCACTATAAATATGGCATCTATACAAGAACAAGCAAAAGGAAAAAAAGATGGAGAAATTAGATATTTAACTCCACTGAATATAGAAACTTCAAAAGCTAAAAAGTACTGTCGTTTCAAAAAGTCTGGTATCAAATATGTAGACTACAAGGATCCAGATTTCTTATTGAAATTTGTCAACGAGCAAGGGAAATTGTTACCTAGAAGACTTACAGGAACTTCTTTAAAGTACCAACGTAAGGTAGCTGTAGCTGTAAAAAGAGGACGTCATTTGGCCCTAATGCCATATGTTGCTGATTTATTAAAATAAAAACAAGATAGGATTATGGAACTTATATTAAAAAAAGACGTTGAGAATCTTGGTTTTGCAGATGACCTAGTTAATGTAAAAAATGGGTATGGAAGAAACTTCTTAATACCTAACGGTCATGCTGTTCTGGCAACACCATCACAAAAGAAGATGCTTGCTGAAACTCTTAAACAACGTGCTCATAAAGAGCAAAAAATAATAGATTCAGCAAAAGCTGAGGCTGCTAAGCTAACTGCATTAGCAGATTTTAAAATAGCTGTAAAAACTGGCGAAGGTGACAAATTATTTGGATCTGTTTCTAACGCTGACCTCTCTGAAGCTTTTGCCAAAGAAGGAATCGAGCTAGAAAAAAAGTACATTACCATCGCTGGTGGTATCATCAAACGTACTGGTCAGTACGAGGCGAGTGTTCGCTTCCACAGAGATGTGATAACTACTTTTACTTTTGATGTGGTTGCTCAGCCAAGCAAGTAATATTATTTTACAATACATCAAACCTCTCTCAGCAATGCGAGGGGTTTTTTTTATGAAAATTAAGCAACTTTATTACACCATGAAATACGCTAGACTGACAAAAGAACAACTAGATAGTTTGCAACAAGAGTTTATTAACTTTTTGGCCACACAGACCATTACAGCAAACGAGTGGAACACTATTAAAAAAGAGAAGCCAGAGGTAGCAGAGCAGGAAATTGACGTTTTTAGTGACCTGGTATGGGAAGGGGCCTTAGGTCAGGCAAAGTTTTTAGAAAACATTTCGCCTACAGTTTTGTTTTTGTTTAAATTAGGAGAACAACAGATGTCATTAATTTCGATAAAAGTAGCTCGAGAGGGAGTTGACATTACAACCAAAAAAGGGTATGAATGGCTTCAAAAAAACTATGCCTCAGATGAAGTAACGTTTTATACCGCAAAAAAAGAGTATACAGAAGATAAGCATCTTGATATATTCAAGCTCATTCAACAAGGAGCTGTTATTACAAAAGGAGCGTTGTATGATTTTTTTAACGACATACTAAATAGATAGCCATAATTCGTTTGTATTACATATACACAGCTCGTTACTCGTAACGTAAACTCTCTATAGGATCGAGTCTTGCTGCTTTAACAGCTGGATATGCTCCAGCAAGTACGGCAACAATAAACGTAATGATAGTTGCCCAAGTCATAGCTACAAAGGGTAGGGTAAATTCAAAATCAAAAGAAGTGGCAAACCCAAAACCAGTAAGCACACCTAAAATAATTCCTAAAATAGATCCAAACTGTCCAATTACTATTGTTTCAATTAAAAATTGAGTAGATATTGTTCCGTTTTTTGCACCTAAAGCTTTACGTACGCCAATCTCCCTAGTTCTCTCTGTTACAGAAACTAACATGATATTCATAAGTGCTATTGAGGAACCTAGAATTGTAATAATACTAATAATCCAAGCAGCAGTTTCTAAGATCCCTCCAATATCAGAGGCACGCGCCAATAAATCGTCACTGCGTAATATCCCAAAGTTATTCTCCTCTATAGGACTCAATCCTCTAATGTTTCGAAACAGTACCAGAGCCTCATCTTGCGCACCTTGCATCATTGCCTTATCTGCAACTTTTATACTGATGGTGTAATTGATATTTGGTTGAGTGAAAATCCCTCTAGCTACCTGGATTGGGAGTAATACTTTTAGGTCCTGGTTGTTTCCAAAGGTCGCACCTTTGGATTCTAGAATACCAATGATTTTAAATTTCACACCACGAATACTTATGGTTTTATTTATTGGGTTTTCATTTTCAAAAAGACTCTTTAAAAAATCTGGCCCAATAAGGCACACCTTGGTATTATTCTGAATATCAAAAATCGTGAAATTTCTACCTTGCTCAACATCGGTTCCTGTATTGTCTAGGTAATTTTCATTGACTCCATATACCTGCACTTCAGGATCTGTTTTCTTACTTTCATAGCGAACCTCTGCAGAGCGAGTACCAGCAAATGAGACAGAAGTACTTGTAAAAGGATACTCATAGGTATCTATAAAATTACGAACCTCGTTATATCCAATAATTGGATTAACTTTTTTGCGCTCGCCACGTCCTCCTCGATTGACAGAAAATTCATATCTCTGAATGTTAAAGGTATTGCTACCCATAGATGCAAAATTGCCTGCAATGTTAGTTTCAAGAGCTTTCACGGCACTTAAAATACCTACAAGAGACCAAATACCTATACCCATAATGACAATAGTTAAAATGGTTCTCAGTAATTGTGTTTTTATAGAATCTAGTGCAATGCGCACATTTTCGCGAAACAGTGAAAACATAAAATAGCAGTTTTGTTATTAGACTATTGTTTTTGAGTAAAGTTACAGTTTTGTGGCTTATTAACTTGAATTTTTACCCTGCTGTTATTGAATATCTGTACTGACACTAAATTTTGCCAACAATACTAGCAGAAGACACCACTAATTATGATATTTGTATTTTAAAGAAAATAGCATGAAACCATCTATTCCAAAAGGAACCCGTGATTTTTCTCCAGCGCAAGTAGCCAGGCGTACCTATATTATGGATACCATAAGGCACCATTTTTCCTGTTATGGATTTCAAGCTATTGAGACACCAAGTTTTGAGAAGAGCGAAACTCTTATGGGCAAATATGGTGAAGAAGGAGATCGTTTGATTTTTAAAATCCTAAACAGCGGTGATTATCTAAAAAAAGCATCTGATACTTTTTTGACTTCCAAAGACAGTCAAAAGCTCACTCAACAAATTAGTGAAAAAGCACTTAGATATGATTTAACTGTTCCATTTGCTAGATACGTAGTTCAGCATCAAAATGATATTACATTTCCCTTTAAGAGGTATCAAATTCAGCCCGTTTGGAGAGCAGATAGACCACAAAAAGGTCGCTTCCGTGAGTTCTATCAATGTGATGCAGATATTATTGGAAGTACTTCTTTGCTTCAAGAAGTAGAGTTAGTACAGTTGTATGATGCTGTTTTTACATCCTTGCAATTAAAGGGTTGTGTCATAAAAATGAACAATCGCAAACTACTAAGTGGTATAGCTCAAGTAATTGGAGCACAGGACAAACTTATCGATTTCACTGTAGCTCTAGATAAATTAGATAAGATTGGTCCTGATGGGGTTAAAAAAGAAATGCTTGAAAAGGGGATAAGCCAAGAGGCCATCGTCAAAATGCAACCTTTACTTAGCATGAGTGGAACTGCAAAGGAGCAATTAGAAAGTTTAAAGAGCTTGCTTGAGGGGTCACAAATCGGAATGCAGGGCATCCAGGAGCTTGAGTTTATTGTTGATACAGCCTCAGCCTTAAAATTACAAACAGCTGTTCTAAGCATAGATGTAACCTTGGCCAGAGGTTTAAATTACTATACAGGCGCTATTTTTGAAGTTAGTGCGCCTCAAGGTATTTCTTTGGGTAGCATAGGTGGGGGGGGTCGTTATGATGATCTTACGGGTATCTTTGGTTTAAAAAATATTAGTGGTGTGGGTATTTCTTTTGGTTTGGATAGAATTTATCTTGTCCTTGAAATGCTTGACTTATTTCCACAAACTACGGCGGCAACTACCCAGGTATTGTTTTTTAATTTCGGTGAATCAGAAGCCATGATAGCTATGAAAGCTATAAAAGCGTTAAGAGGTGTCGGGGTTTCTGCAGAGCTTTACCCAGATATTGCCAGCAATCAAAAGAAAGAGAGAAAACAACTTGCCTACGCAGAAAAAAAGCACATATCTTATGTAGTTTTAATAAAAGAACAACAAATTCAGGATAATACTTACCTGCTTAAAAACATGAAGACTGGAGATAGACAAACTTTAACCCTAGAGCAGCTAGTTGCATTTTTCAAATAACAAATGTTACCTAAATAATAAAAGCCCATATGCATGGGCTTTTTAATTGTAGCGAGGAGCAGACTTGAACTGCCGACCTCTGGGTTATGAATCCAGTGCTCTAACCAGCTGAGCTACCTCGCCAAGTGTTACTGGTTGTGCTTTACCGCATATGTTATGCAGTATAAGCGGCTGCAAAGATAAAAACAAAAAAGTGTAGGGCAAACAATCCACCATTTTTTATTCTATTTTATTTCATTAAAATTTCTCAGTAAATAAGCCGTACATTTGTCTTTAATTAGGTCTGGGTTCTTGCCTTTTCTTTTAAATTTATTTATGTCATTTCAATCATTAGGGCTAGACGAAGCTTTGCTAAAAGCTATTGCCAAAAAAGGATATACTAAGCCAAGTCCAATACAACAAAAAGCAATCCCAAAAATACTAGAGGGTAGAGATGTTTTAGCGTCTGCACAAACTGGAACTGGTAAAACAGCTGGATTTACATTGCCAATGCTCAACCAGTTTTTAGTTTCTCCTGGCCAATCTCAAGGGAAAAGAAAAATAAAGTCACTTATATTAACGCCAACACGCGAACTTGCAGCCCAGGTGCTTGATGATGTAAAGACCTATTCAGAATTTACAGATCTTAAGAGTACTGTAGTTTTTGGTGGTGTCAATGCAAATCCACAAATAAAAACCTTACGTCAAGGAGTTGATATATTGGTGGCTACTCCTGGGCGACTCTTAGATCTGCATAGCCAGGGTGTTATTAATTTTTCTGGAATTCAGTTCTTAGTGTTGGATGAGGCAGACCGTATGCTTGATATGGGCTTTTTGAGAGACATTAAAAGAATTTTAGCATTACTACCCTCACAAAGACAAAACTTATTGTTTTCAGCTACTTTCTCTAAAGAGATTAAAGCCCTTTCAAATAGCTTTTTACATAAACCTGCTTTGGTTGAGGCGGCTCCCCAAAACGCAACAGCTGAGAAAGTTGATCAAATTATATACAAAACAAATAAGGGCTTAAAGACAGCGCTTGTTATTAAGCTTATTACAGAAGGAAACTGGAAACAAGTCTTGGTATTTACCAGAACCAAACACGGTGCAAACAAACTTTCTAAAAAATTAGAGAAAGCTGCCATTAAAGCAGCGGCTATACACGGCAATAAAAGTCAAGGAGCAAGAACAAGAGCTCTTGCCAGTTTTAAAGAAGGTAGCATATCTGTTTTGGTAGCTACTGATATAGCTGCACGTGGACTCGACATACCACTGCTTCCCTACGTGATTAATTTTGAATTGCCTAACATACCTGAAGATTATGTTCATAGAATAGGTCGAACAGGTAGGGCAGGAGCTAGTGGAAAAGCAATTTCTATTGTAAGTATTGATGAGTATGCCTATGCAAGAGGAATAGAGAAGTTGCTGAAAATTAAATTAAATAGTAGTGTTATTCCTGGATTTGAGCCAACAGAGTCCTTGCATGAACTTGAATCAAAAAAGGCTGAAAATAAGGAAGCTCATAATAAAGGACGAAGAAATAAAGGCAATTCACAAACAAATACATCTTCCCAAAAAAGATCAAAAAACAAACCTAAGTATAGAAGATAATTGCGCACTAAAGCAATTCAAGCAATTAAGTGAGGTATAGTAACGATTTTTAGGAGTAAATAATAGGGCGCTTTCTTTTAATTTTTATTTTAAATATCTATATTGACCAAACTAATAAACAACAATGGAAGCAAAAATAAAATACGAATTAGAAATTCCTATACAGGTTTCACCCTCATTATTGTATACTTACATTTCTACACCCTCTGGACTCTCAGAATGGTATGCTGATAATGTAAATTCACGAGGTGAGAATTTTGAGTTTATTTGGGACGGTGCCCAAGAAAAAGCTGTATTGCTTACAAAAAAGAACACCGAACGTATTAAATTTAGGTGGGAAGAGGATGCAGACACAGATTATTATTTTGAGCTACGTATTCAAGTAGATGAAATAACCAAAGATGTTTCACTGATGATTACAGATTTTGCAGAAGATGGTGAAGTTGAAGAAGGGAAAATGCTATGGGAAAATATGGTTTCTGAACTCAAACAAATATTAGGGTCTACCTAAAAATATTCATAGATACCTGTATATTTGTGCCACTGTATATTAAACTAGAGTGGTTTTTTTATGATAAATATTAATGGCACCATACTCCAAAAACACCAATCAACAATAGCAGTCTCTAACAGAGGACTAAACTACGGTGATGCGGTTTTTGAAACTCTTCGTTGTAGTGCTGGAAAAATTTATTTTTGGGAAGATCATTACTTTAGACTCATGGCTTCTATGCGTATACTTCGCATGGAAATTCCAATGAATTTCACACAAGAATACTTAGAAAATCAAATTTTAAAAACCATAGAGGCCAATGGTAGTATTGTAAAGCCTTACAGAGTTAAAATTCTTGTTTGGCGCCAACAGGGCGGTCTTTACAGTCCTACCACAAATAAAATCGACTTTTCCATAGCATGCAGTGAGCTAGAAAACCCTTTTTACACGGTAAATCAAGACCACTATGAGGTAGCGCTATTTAAAGATCATTACATTACCTCTGGTTTACTCTCATCATTAAAAACAAACAATAAAATCATACATGTTCTGGGCAGTATTTATGCCAAGGAAAACGGATATGATAATTGTTTGCTTTTAAATGAAAAAAAACAAATTATTGAGGCTTTAAACGGAAATCTCTTTCTAGTAAAAGGGGAAACCATTAAAACACCCCCTGTTAAAGATGGTTGTCTAAAAGGTATCATGCGCAAGCAACTCCTTAGTATTTTATCAGAAATGTATGATTATGATATTAAAGAGGTTTCTATATCTCCATTTGAATTACAAAAAGCCGATGAGCTATTTATCACCAATGTAGTTAGTGGTATTCAACCAATAACAAAATATAGAAAGAAGGAGTACTCCAATACACTAGCAATGGAGGTATTAGGCAAACTAAACGCAAAAGCTAGACTTGGTTAGTTTGTTTAAAAATTAATTATAAGAAGGGTTTTCAGGGGCGTTAGACCATAACCTATAACTGCCGCCAAGGTCTAACATTTTTTCTTTCCAAAGATTGGTATTGGCACTGCCAAAAATTTTGTTTTTGTACTCATTTGGAGTTATTACCCAACTGTTGAGTGTTAACTCTTTTTCAAGCTGCTGGGTAGACCACCCAGAGTAACCCAAGAAAAAACGTATTTGCGATTCACAGAGTTTATCATCTGCTAGTAATTTAGAAACAGCACTAAAGTCTCCACCCCAATAAATTTCATGAGATATTTCTATACTTTCAGGAATTAGTTCAGGTATTGTATGAACAAAGTATAGGTTATCTTGCGCTACAGGACCTCCGTTATAAACAGGAAGCTCTGAGTTGATCTCTGGAATAAAATCTTTGAGTGTGTGGTTTAATGGTTTATTTAAAATAAAACCTACCGAGCCATTTTCTATGGTGTGCTCTGCCAGTAGTATAACTGATCTATTAAAAGATACGTCTCCAATAATGGAGGGCTTTGCCACCAGTAATAGTCCCTTATTTGGTTTAAGAAGTGTCATTATAGATTCTTTAGCAAATAAAATTATTTATTTAAAAATAATAAAGCCCTCTAAGCATGAGCAAAGAGGGCTTTGTAATTTGATTACAGTTTGTTAGTTTACACTTGTCTGTAAGTCTGAACCTGCTTTGAACTTTACAACGTTTTTAGCAGCTATTTGAATAGTTTTTCCTGTTTGAGGATTTCTTCCTTCTCTTGCAGCTCTTCTTGTTACTGACCAAGAACCAAAACCTACTAAAGAAACTCTGTTTCCTTTTTTAAGAGATCCCTGTACATTTCCTAAGAAAGACTCTAGTGCTTTTTTAGCTGCTGCTTTTGTTACTCCAGCATCTTCTGCCATTGCGTCGATTAAATCTGATTTGTTCATAATATTTGTTTAAATTAAAAAAATGATTAAAATACGTTTCAGTACCTATACAAATTTAAACGGATATTCAATATTGACAAGGATTGCCGAGCTAAAACCCTCTTTTTGTTAATAACTTGGGGCGATTGTTAATAAGCGAGTCAAAAAAACATGTTTTTTGTAGCCTCAATGAGAATGCGGGTTCCCAATCATTTTTGCATCTAAGGTGAAATTATACCCGTTCAATAAATCCTTTGCTAGCATTTTACGCTTTCCTGGGAGTTGAATTTCAATGATTTCTAGCGCTTGATGTGTGAGTTGCACATATAGCTTTTTTTGGTCCACTGTAACACTCCCAACAGGGTCAGTTTTTGATTTTTTTTGACCTTCAGTATTTGTGACAGACACGAACGAATTTTCTTGATCTGGTTTGCCAATACTTACTTTAAATATTTTTACCTTTATTTTATCCTCACCTTGTTTGAGATAACTCCATGCACCAGGATACGGATTAAGGCCTCTTACAAAATGATCTATTGAATCTGCAGAGCTGCCCCATTTAATGTACGTATTTATGGGTGTAAGTTTTGGTGCTTGTTTTAAATTCAATTTTAGGTAGTCATCACCAAGAGGTTGCTTTACAGGATAAGTAGCGGAATTACCAATAAGTTTTATTGTGTCGATTACCACTTCACTTCCTAGAGCCATCAGCATGTCATGTAAACTACCCACAGTTTCTGTTTTTGATATACCTATCTCTTTGGAGAGGATGATTTCTCCGGTGTCAATTTTTTCATCAATAAAAAAAGTAGTCACACCTGTAGTCTTTTCTTTATTGATAATAGCCCAGTTTATAGGAGCAGCGCCTCGATATTGTGGCAATAATGACGCATGTAAATTAAAAGTACCCAAACTTGGTATTTCCCATACTATTTTGGGAAGCATTCTAAAGGCTACTACAATTTGAAGATTTGCAGAAAGCGCTTTTAGAGCCTCTAAAAAGGTTTGATCTTTAAGATTAGTGGGTTGTAAAACAGGAATATCTTCACTAATTGCGTATTGCTTTACAGCAGAGCCTTGAAGGGTTCTGCCACGGCCTTTGCGAGTGTCTGGTGCAGTAATAACACCAACAACATTAAAACCATTTTCAACGATGGTCTTTAATACACCTACTGCAAAACTAGGTGTGCCCATAAATAAAATTCTCAATTTTTCAGTCCTCATTCAAACAGCTCATTATATTACAAAGGTAGTAAAACACTCACGTTTGATATTGTTTAAAATATATAAACTACTACGCAATACAAAATAGGGTAGGGTCATGTCATTATTATTAAGAATTACAAGATTAATAATTTTGTAAGTAGTACTTTTACATTTAAATTATGTATTCAGAAAACCACATTTCAAAATACCTTGGAGTTATTGCTCTTGTGTTTGCACTAATGCTACCCACAAGCGTTGAATTCTTTCATTTATTTGAAAATCATGAACATGAAGTGTGCAATGAGCAGACTACACATTTACATAAAGACACGCCTGAGTGTCACAGCTGTGATTTTTACAGCTCTAGTTTCAAATACACACTTCCTGATAATTACCGCAGCATATTTGTATTAATTTCTCTCAATAAAGAAGTTACTCTCGCTGTAGTACCTTTATTTTCAATTAAAAAAACCTCAAAGCAATTACGCGCACCACCTAGCATACTTTCTTAAAGATTTAATGTATTTAAAAATTTAAAAAAGAATGCGATGCGATTACTTGCGTTATTACTTCTGCTATTTAGCAGTATGCACTCTTTTTCACAAGAGTGTAATAACACATTAACAGGTACCCTATTAGACATACATGATGGCTCAAAACTTTCAGGAGCTACCATTATAGTTACTCAAACTGGAGCTGCGGTTCAGACCGATCTGGATGGAAATTTTAGCGTCAAATTTCTTTGTGATAGTACGTATAATCTTCAGGTTTCTCACCCATCGTGTACTACTAAAATTTTTAGCCTAGAGGTACAATCAGATGTTCAAAAAACCTTCAAGTTAGAACATCACTTAGAGTCGCTAAATGAAGTAATTATAAGTGGAAATAAAACCTACAGAGAAACAAAAACATTATTTGAAAATACCTTAAATCAAGAAACTATTGCATCCTTTAGTAGTGGTTCATTGGGAGATATTTTAAACACTATAAGTGGAGTCTCTTCACTTAATACTGGTAATACAGTTGTTAAACCAATGATAAATGGTCTTCACAGTAGCCGTATTGTTCTTATCAACAATGGAGTACAAATGCAAGATCAACAGTGGGGTGCAGAACATGCTCCTAGCATTGATATCAATACAGCAGGAAGTATCAAAGTAATTAAAGGGGCAGGGGCATTAAAGTATGGTGGGAATGCTATTGGAGGTGTCATCATATCTTCAGCTCCAAAGGTTGCTCTTTTAGATTCACTTTATGGTAAAACCATAATAAGTGGCGCTACTAACGGTAGAGGAGGTACTGCAACATCAAGTTTAACCAAGAGCTATGAAAATGGTTGGTATACCTCTTTACAAGCAGCTGCAAAACGGTTTGGAGATTTCAACGCTCCAGATTATATATTGAGTAATACAGGAGTTTTTGAACGTAATATGTCAGCCCGACTGGGATTCAACAGAATTGATTATGCAGTAGATGCCTATTATTCTTACTTTAAAAATGAAGTTGGAATTCTGCGCGCCTCTCATATTGGCGGTGCAGAAGATCAGGTACAAGCAATCTCTAATCCAATACCTTCAATAATTGAGGATTTCACCTATACCATTGGAGTACCAAGGCAAGATGTTACCCACCACTTAGCTAGAATCAATGCTCACAAAGATATAGAGGGAATTGGAAGGTTTTATTTACAGTATGACTATCAACAAAACAATAGGCTAGAGTTTGATATTCGAAGAGGTGATGATAAAGACAAGCCATCTGTAGATTTGGTATTAAAAACCCAAAGTTTAAAAGTAGACTTCCGCTCTCAGGCTAAAGACAAATTTGAGTATGAAACGGGACTTATTGGAGCTTATCAAACTAATTTTGCAAATCCTCTAACAGGTGTAAGACGTCTTATACCAGATTACACTAAATATGATTTTGGAGCTTATATAACTGGGAATTATACATTAAATTCTAGATGGCTCTTTGAGGCAGGTTTACGAGTTGACCATACTTTTATGGATGTATATAAATTTTACCGCCAATCCTTTTGGGAAGAAAGAGGGTATGATACTCAATTTTCTGATCTAGTAATTCAGCAATCTGGCAATCAAATACTTACCAATCCAAAATTAAACTTTACAAACCCTGCCTTTACCCTTGGTTTTAAACACGCCTTTGGTTCTTATATGCTTTTTGCTAACTACGCTATAGCCTCGAGGGCTCCAAACCCCTCAGAGCTATTTAGTGAGGGCTTGCACCATAGCGCTTCAAGAATAGAAATTGGAGATTTGCAATTTGGCTCCGAGACTGCCCACAAGGTTTCATTAACCCTTCAACAAAGGGCAGAAAATCTGGATTTTACAATTACACCCTACAGCAATACAATTGATAACTATATACTTATTGAACCTACAGGTATAAGACAAACCATTAGGGGCAACTTTCAAGTTTGGGAATACCGACAAACCAAGGCACAGATTTTTGGTGTTGACCTAGATGCATCACTAACACTCAGAGATAATCTAAGTTTACTGCATCAATTTTCTTTTTTAAAGGGATATGATGTGTCAAAAAAAGGATCTCTTATAAACATGCCGTCTGTTAGTACCAAAAATAGTTTGATGTATAGCAATTTAAAGTATAATAATCTTAAAGTTTCCCTGGAGAGTCATTATGTATTTGCGCAAAATGAGTTTCCAGACACAAACTTTGAGGTTGTCTTGCAAGAAACCACACAAACTGTTGATGTGAGCACCCCGCCGCCAAGGTATCATTTATTCAACCTTAATGCAAGTTTCTCAGTACTTCAGGGACTAGATATAGGTTTGCATGTAAGTAATATGCTTAATACCTCTTACAGAAACTACTTAAATCGTTTGCGTTACTACGCAGATGATTTGGGCAGAAATATTACTCTTCAACTTTCATATAATTATTAATCTAAATACTAACAAAATGAAAACGTTACAATTCAATTCAATTACTAATTTCAAACTAAAAACAATGAAAACATGTTCAATGTATGCTTTACTAGCAATCGCAATGGTAGGTTGTAGTGATGATGATACACCAGTTGTTATCAACGAGGAAGAAGTGATAACAACTGTAATTTTAACCCTAACACCAGAGAGTGGTGATCAAGTAGTCTTGACAACTCAAGATCTTGATGGTGATGGTCCAGATGAACCAGTAACAATCATTACAGGGAGTTTCAATGAAAATACTCAGTACCAGGGAGCTGTTCGTTTCTTAAACGAAACTGAAACACCTGCCGAAGAGATTACTAACGAGGTAATTGAGGAGGCTGATGAGCACCAAGTTTTTTATACGGTGAGTAATGGCTTGAACATAACAACAACCTACCAAGATGAAGATTCTAACGGAAATCCATTAGGGGTAAGTATCATTCTAGAAACTGGTGCTGTTAGTGAAGGTAACTTAACAGTAACATTACGTCATGAGCCAGTAAAGCCAAATGATGGTTTGGATAGTGCAGGTGGAGAAACTGATATTACTACAACCTTTGATGTAACTATCGAGTAATTTTTTTTTGAACTGCTTGTTGAGAAGGAATCTTATGCAAGCAGTTTTTTTTGTAATTAGAAATTACATTAAAGGATGAA
>Ga0206125_10000500_pt1 | contig 51531 bp, 48 predicted proteins | sample Helgoland_Spring_4_FD_148598 | JGI IMG/M metagenome (GOLD analysis project Ga0206125, IMG submission 148598) | Pelagic subsurface seawater microbial communities from Kabeltonne, Helgoland, North Sea - Helgoland_Spring_Bloom_20160331_1 | ecosystem: Environmental > Aquatic > Marine > Epipelagic ... | reverse complement strand
TGAGTATTCCACAGCCTGTCATGTGGCGCAAACTTCGAACTATCCCCATGTTTCCCTTATAGATCACACAGGAAGGTTGCTCGCGCTGTGTCTGTTTACCGAGAAACGATAAAAACAATGTTCGTTATAAATAACCCCATTCTGGCGCTGTTGGTACTTTGAGACCCTTAAAGAACAGGGGTCGCAGCATTGTTCTAGCTACAGAGTAATATTGCCGTTTCATTCATCACCATAAGAATCGAGGAGCAAAGCGAGCAAATCGCGACGCCTGCCCAATATACGCCCAATATGAGAAGCCGAATCGCTAAAACAGCTTATTCAAAGACGTTATCTATCTTGTAAGTGTTTGATTTTGATATGGAATATTGGTGGTTATGGGTGGACTTGAACCACCGACCCCAGCATTATGAATCTTGTTTATTTGATGCGTTTAAGGATATTTTATTTTGCTCTAAAATACCTTATTTAGCGCTGAACTTGTTTAAGTCATTGATTTATATATACAAGATAAAATCAATTAGCGCTTTTTTGGTAGGATTTTCGAAAACCTTATTTCGCGCCGCATTAATAATTTGAGCGGTTGTGAAAAATATTTGGTCTCTAAAATAAAAGCATAACTCGACTGACTGTAGCGGTCAAACGCTGTTGAGATAGTGAGTTCCGTAAGTAGATTTCATGGAGTGTTGATTACCAGTTGTATGCGCGATAACAATCTTGAAAACTGATTGTCCTTCCCCGAACGATGCGTCTTCAAATTCTTACTATCTTAAATTACGCCAGAGCCTAAAACATCACTCCGGCTACAGGCCACCTAACTCGCTGAGTTAACTTGTCAGTACCGTCTAGCGCATGGTGCAAAAGCTTTATAGCATCCGCTTCGCTTAGCGGGCGGCCGTAGGCATGACTCAGACTCATGCAGCTCAAGCCAATCGGCGCAAGCGTTGCCTTACCGATCCGTCCGCAGCTCACCTCATCCGCCCATTATTTAAGCTCGCAAAATGATGTTAGCCAACCCCATTAAGAGACTGCTCTAGTTGATGCAATGTTGTGTAACAAGGCATCACTTTAGCAACGCTGGAATTAGGTTCACGTCCTTCTTTGATGGCAGCGAAAAATTCACGGTCTTGCAGCTCGATGCCGTTCATCGAAACATCTACCTCACTCACATCAATCACCTCCTCTTTGCCATCGACCAAATCATCGTAACGAGCGATAAACGTTCCGTTATCACAGATATAACGAAAAAATGTGCCTAAGGGACCATTATTGTTAAACGATAAAGACAGGGTGCAGATTTTTCCTGCTTCCGTCTTCAGTTGAATCGACATATCCATGGCAATGCCGAGCTCGGGGTGGATTGGCCCTTGAATCGCATTGGCGATCGTCACCGTTTCACCAGTTTGGTATTGAAATAGGTCAACGGTGTGCGCCGCATGATGCCACAGCAAATGATCTGTCCATGACCTGGCTTCTCCCAGGGCATTAATGTTCTTGCGACGGAAAAAATAAGTCTGAACATCCATTTGTTGAATTGACCGTTCTCCCGACTGAATGCTGTTATGCATCCATTGATGAGACGGATTAAATCGACGGGTATGACCTACCATGCACACCAACCCAGTCTCAAGTTGCATGTCAGCCACGGCTTGAGCATCCGCAAAACTATCCGCGAGTGGAATTTCCACCTGAACGTGTTTACCTGCCTGCATACATTGCAATGCCTGAGCTGCGTGCATACTAGTCGGAGTACAAAGAATGACCGCATCCACTTCTGGCAATGCTAAGGAATCAGCTAGATCAGTGGTGACATGCTTAATCCCATACTTATCGGCTGTTGCCTGCGTTGCTTCCAACTCGCGCCCAACGACAGATAGAACTTCAACATCGTCGATGTTTTTGATACCTTCAATGTGCTTAACGCCAAACGCGCCAGCACCCGCTAATGCAACTTTCATATGTCTATTCTCACTTTAATCTTCGTTTTCTAATACTAAATGTCCGACCGCCGTATTCGATGCAGGCACATGATAGAAGCGTTTTAATTGCTTCACTTTTGTGTTGAGCGCACCTCGCATAACCAACCACATAACAAGTTCTACGCCCTCTGATCCCGCTTCGTTCAGATAAGTAAGATGCGACATTTTAATCAGCTTTTCAGGTGCCGAAACAATGTCGTCTAAGAATGCATTATCGAAGCCTGAATTAATTAGCCCGGCTCGCTGGCCCTGCAATTGATGACTCATGCCGCCGGTACCCCACACCTGCACATTTAGGTCCTGATCAAAGGAATCAACTGCTCGACGAATCGCTTTGCCCAACTCAAAACAACGTTTACCGGACGGCGCTGGATAAAGCACTACATTGACCGCAACAGGAATTATTTGACAAGGCCACTTATCGGGTTCCCCAAACATCAGAGACATTGGAACGGTGAGCCCATGATCGACATCCATCTTATTCACAATGGTCAGGTCAAAATCTTCTTGAATCACCGATTGAGCAATATGCGACGCTAACTCAGGGTGGCCTTTTACCACGGGTACTGGTCGCGCACCCCAACCTTCGTCGGCGGGTTGGAACTCAGCAGCACAGCCAATCGCAAATGTCGGAATAATGTTCATATCGAAAGCGGTAGCGTGATCATTAAATACCAGTACTACAACATCCGGCTGTACTTGTTTTATCCACTCCTTGGCATATTCGTAGCCCGCAAACACCGGCTTCCAATAATCTTCATGAGTAACTTTATTGTCGATCGCAGCGCCGATAGCAGGCACATGCGAGGTACCCACTCCTGCGATTATTTTTGCCATTTTTGTATCTCTTCAGACGTTAGCGTATTGCCTACTGGGGAACGCCCTCCGTTGATCATCATTTTTTTGTAGTCTTCAATATCCATGCCGGTCATGGTTGCGGCGGCATGCTGAAAACTCAATTCGTCGCTGGAAAATATCTTAGCTAGAAAATAGATATTGCCACCTAGACTCATCATGCAATTGTAGTCACGGTCTAATACCGCTTGTTTTTGTTCTGCAGTCATTGCCCACTCATCAAGGTAGGCCGACTGATCAGCTTTGAATCGAGCGCGATTGGGCGCGGTCATAAGTGACATGCAAAACTGATTCAAGTGATAGCCCTTGGACGCCATTTCAGCATCAAATATTATCGTGCCTGGAATATGCATATAAGCTTTGGAATCTCCCATAATGTTTTATCGTATAAATATTTTAGTAAGGCAAGCCAACATAGTTTTCAGCAAAAGATTGCTGCGCCGCTGTTGACGACTTTAGATAATCGAACTCGGCCTGTCGCATTTTATTAGTGAAGTCTCCATCTTCTGGAAAATAATGTAGCAACTTGGTAAGGCTCCAAGCAAAACGCTCAGCCTTCCAAACGCGCTCCAGAGCCTTAGCTGAATAGTTTGCCAGTCCTTGGTCATTGCCATCGACATAATAGGATAGCAACGCTTCAAACAGATAATGAACATCGGATGCCGCTAAGTTCAGCCCTTTGGCGCCAGTAGGCGGTACGATGTGCGCCGCATCGCCGACTAGAAATAGATTCTGCCAGCGCATAGGTTGACAAACATAACTACGCAATGGGGCTATCGACTTTTCGATCGACGGTCCGGTCACCAAACGGTCTGCGACGTCCTTTGGAATGCGCCGTTTCAATTCACCCCAAAACCGCTCATCTGGCCAGTCGTCGACGTTATCATCCGTAGAAACTTGCACGTAGTAGCGACTTAAATTTTCGGAACGCATTGAACACAAAGCAAATCCCCGCTCATGATATGCGTAAATTAGTTCATCTGAAACGGGTGGGGTTTCGGACAAAATACCGAGCCAACCAAACGGATAAACAGCCTCATATTCTCTTTTTTGATCATCCGGGATCGTTTTACGACTTACGCCGTGATATCCGTCGCAACCAACAACAAAATCGCAATCAAGTCGCTGACCTTCACCATGTGTCTGGTACGTGATAGAAGGAGATTTCGACTCAAGGTCATGAATAGATACATTGTCAACGGAGTAGACGATAACGCCGTCCATGCTTTCTCGCGCAGCATACAGATCGCGAGTAACTTCAGTTTGACCGTAAACAGTAACCGTATCGCCGCCTGTCAAATCAGTGAAATTAAGGTTGCAGGTTTCGCCGTTAAAGACAATATCAATTCCATTGTGAACATGTCCCTCTGCATCCAAGTTTGTGTGCACTTTTGCTTGTCTAAGCAGATTACAAGTTCTCGCTTCTAACACACCCGCACGTACTCGAGACAAAACATATTCTTTTGTTTTGCGCTCAAGCACAACGGAGTCTATGCCTTGCAAATGCAAAAGCTGCGACAGTAGCAAGCCTGAAGGCCCGCCACCAATAATTCCAACTTGTGTCTTCAATTATACATTCCTAGAACATTTGATAAATCGACTAGGCTCAACCCTATTACTTAATGGATCAACTGTGAATGGACAAAACGACTTAAAACTTGTACTTTTAGTACAAATATTAGCGCTAATACAGTTCCATGGAACAGAATCAGGTACTTTTAGGTCTCAGATGAAACGAAGCAACATCCCAGTATTTGAACACCTTTATGGTGAGTTGGAGGCACCTCGACGGCTTGATGCGCTGCATAGCGAACGCCTCGAGCAGCGAAGCGGATTTCACGACTGGAAAATCAAACCTCATCGACACGACAAATTAGAGCAAATTTTTACGGTTTTGGAAGGAGGCGGTGAAGCTATTTTAGATGGCAAATCGATCAAATTTGTCGCGCCATTTGTAATTTACGTGCCGAGTTTGACGGTGCATAGTTTTAACTATATTGCAGATAGTTCTGGTTTTGTGCTCAGTGCGTTTAAAGCCGAAATTTCTACATGCTTTAAAAATGCAGCTAACCTAAGCCCCCTTTTTAATCAGGCAATGACCTTCACGCATGCCGGAAACCAAAAACACATGGATACGGTAATAGAGCAAATAATCAACTTCCATGAAGAATATAGAAGCAACCAACCTGGTCGTTTACTCGCGCTTCGATCGCAACTTGCGCTAATACTGGTCAACTTAAGCCGCTGCATATCGCAACATGGTGATGTTATGACTGAGCCGAATTTCCCAGACCAACAGAAGCTCGCCACATTAATGGCTATCATTGAGGAACATTATGCTCAGAATCACGGCACAGAGTTCTACGCCAAAGCAATGAAAATGACATCGCCCAAGCTACGTCGAATGACACAATCAATTCTTGGCATTTCTGCTCATCAACTAATCAATAATAGAATTCTTCTCGAAGCTAAACGCAATATTTTATATACGTCGATGAACGCCAGCCAAATTGCCGACATGCTAGGCTTTAAAGATCCCGCCTATTTTTCACGTTTCTTTAAAAAACACACCAGAGAGTCGCCTAGCGAGTACCGCATCCGTGCTCAAATCATGGATGAACTTCAACTAAGTTAGTTGGTGAATATGATCGCGTTAGTTACCGCTACCAAAATATTGCGTATAACCAGAAGAGTATTAGGGCGACGAGTACTGACCAAACATTAAAAGCCAAAAAGGTTTTAAAACTAATATTCGACAAGATCACTGGCTGAGTTGCGTTAGGTCGCTGGCTAAGATGAGATACGCTAACACCAACAATGATGCTCGCTAAGAAAACAAGCCAGATCAGGTTCACAAACGGGAAGTTTTGAAATCCAAAATAGAAACCTGCTGATATGGCAACTGAAGCAAACAACATGGCAAAAGCACCCAGAGAATTGGTCCGCTGATAAAACATTCCCAGCAAGAAGACGGCAACGATTCCTGGGGCCACAAACCCTGTCCATTCTTGGATTCTCTGAAACACTCCGTCCACATCGCCGAGGTACTGACAAGTTAACTTTTGAAATCCTGAAATATACAGCCCAAATCTTAAGTAACTGCCAATACCCATTCTGCAAACGCACTTGTCCTAAGTCGACTATAGTGTTCTGCGCGAACGCTATGGCGCTGCAAATTGAATAAGTTATAAGCCGCGGCATGAGACTCCAAGAATCGTTGAGCTTGGCTTAAAGATTTAAATCGTCTCATTACTCGCTCTCTAACCCTATTAACTTGATGAAAAACCTCAGACAAATTGTTAGCGTATTGAGTCGTGTCATGTATGACATCATGCGCTAGCCCACGATGCGCGACTCGACAACTTCCAAGCTTATACAAGGCGATTTTTCTAGGCACAGGGCTATGATTCCAGGTTAGCCACTTGAAGAGGCGCTTTGCTTCTGTGACAGTCCGCCGTCTTCGAAGGACAATATCGACAACTTCGCCGTCCCCGATAAAGAGGGAGGGTAAACTTTACCCGATACGGAGGGGCTCTCTGTCCTCATCAACCGCTCGCCACAAATAGTGTTGAACGCCATTAGGTCTGACAAAGATTTCGTCCATGAAAAACGTGTCGCCAAACCCTCGATGGTTTCGTTCTAGGCGGCGATTGAATTTAGCGCCAAACTTGACGCACCAGTAGCGAATCGACTCGTAGCTGGCGATTATTCCTCGTTCTGCAAGCAAGTCTTCCACGAGTGGTCCGACATTTCGGCGATGGCTCAGGTTGAATCTGTGATACAACCAAACTGCGTAACTAATAATTGCAGGTGGAAATCGATATCGTTTACAAGTACTCATTATGAGAGCATGAATTATCTCGAGTTAACTTGTCAGTTCCATAATCTAGAGGCTTACGCTTTACGTAGAAAAAGCGTTGCATCATTTAATGCCTCTAATCCAACGCCAACCCTTCCGGCTTGAGAGACGAATCCATGAGTCACCCCCTGATAAATACGACAGTCTACACTCACACCGGCTTTGTGCATCCTTTTTCCGTACTCTTCACCTTCGTCCCTCAAAGGGTCATACTCGGGAATTATAATTAATGCCTCTGGCAAACTTTCAAAAGATTCAGCAAGAATAGGGCTGAAACGTAAATCTTCATAATCTTTTTCAGATCTGGCGTAAAGGTCTCTTAAAGTATTAAGAACTCTAGTTGGTAGAGGATATTCCCCTGAACCATAAGTCCATCTTGATCGATACCCATGATTATTGTGCAAAGCAAGCCAGGGGTAAAATAGTAACTGCCGATGTAATTTTTGACCGTTGTGAGAATTAACAAGATGACACATAACCGCTGCAAGGTTACCGCCTGCACTGTCTCCGCCCACACAAAGTTTATTTACATCGCCACCAAGGCGAAAAGCGTTTTCAGAAACCCATTCCAACGCGGTGTAACTATCGTCAACTGCTGCTGGAAATTTATGTTCTGGCGCTAAACGATACCCAACACTTACTACAATTGTCTTTCCATATTTGCAGAGGTGGCGCGAAAAGTTATCAAACATATTCAAGCTACCAAACACCCACCCACCTCCATGGTAGAACACCAACATAGTGAGTTTCTTGTTATGTTCAGCTTCCGATGGCCAGTAAATTCTCAGAGGAATTTTCTCGAGCGGTCCGTCAATCGCAACCCTTTCCTCTTTCCACACGTCCACCTGTGGAATATCGTACTGCAAACACCTTAACTCATTTTGTTTTCGTTGATGGTCGATATTAACGAGACTTAGATCAAGCGAGGAATTCGGGGCTGCCTCCTTCAAAATCGCAACCACTGATGTTTCTAGTGTCATGACCTATTCCGACAATAATTATCAGACGCCTTCGATCTACTTCGAACTCTATTTATGTACATTTTTGTAGTCTCTCCTAGTATGGAAACGACTGAAGTCCATCGCTTTATTACAAATTCCATACCCCTAACGCTTAAGCGCTTTCTACAAGCTTCTGTTCCTGCTCTCCAAGGCCTTCAATCCCAAGCTTCATTCGCTGCCCTGCTCGCAAATATACCGGTGGCTTTTGCCCCAGGCCTACGCCAGGTGGTGTGCCCGTCGAAATAATATCCCCTGGTTGCAAACTCATAAACTGAGAAATATAAGAGACCAAAAAAGCCACGCCAAATACCATCGTATTTGTGGAACCATCTTGATAACGTTTTTCGTCAACCTCCAACCACATTGATAGATTTTGAGGCTCCGGAACTTCATCACGTGTAACCAGCCATGGACCTATTGGTCCAAACGTGTCCGCGCTTTTACCTTTAACCCATTGCCCGCTTCGCTCTAGCTGAAACGCTCGCTCTGAAATATCATTAATGACACAATAGCCTGCAACATGCTCCAGCGCTTTTGCCTCTGAAACACTACGAGCCACTTTCCCAATAACCACACCTAGTTCGACTTCCCAATCTGTCTTTTCGGCCCCTTTAGGAATCATTACGTCATCATAAGCACCGCAAATTGCACTAGTCGCCTTCATAAATAGCGTCGGCTCGGTAGGCACTTCCATGCCGCTTTCTGCCGCATGATCTGAATAGTTCAATCCAACGCACACGAATTTTCCGACGTTTGCGACACACGGAGCCACCCTTGGATTGCCTTCCACCAGTGGGTATTCCGAAAGATTTAGATTCAAAAGCGGACTAGAGTCGATCAGTAGCCCTGAAGTTAAATCTGGAAAGTCTTTTGATAAATCACGGTATGCGCCGTCAGCATCAACCGCCGCGAGATATTCGGCGCCTTTAGCGCCTAAGCGTATAAGTTTCATATTTTACCCCTAGTAAGTTGCCCGGCCACCGCTAAGATCAAAAACAGCGCCGGTTGTGAAAGAGTTTTCTTGTGTACATAACCAACAAATCATTTCTGATGCTTCTTGAAGGTGTAGCATTCGCCCTCTAGGAATTTTAGAAATAATGTACTTAATATGTTCTTCAGACTGCATCAATGCAGTTTTTGTTTTTGCAAATGCAGGTGTAACGCAATTGACGGATATATCAATGTCCGCTAGCTCCTTTCCGAGCGATTTCGTCATGCCAATTACTCCAGCTTTCATTGAGCTATACGCAGACGCATTCGGATTACCTTCCTTCCCAGCGATAGAGGAAACGTTAACGATACGACCATAGCCTTGTTCCCGCATAGATGGAACGATTGCTCGCGAAACATAAAACGTACCCAACAAACCAACTTGAACGACAGCGGCGAAGTCGTCAACTGGATATTCCCAGAGTGCTAAGTTAGGCCCTACAATTGCAGCATTATTTACGAGTATGTCTATCGAACCTAGTTGGTCGATGCACACAGATGCTTGAACCTCTACATGATTATAGTTTGCAATATCTACTTCGATTGCGATTGCATTCTCCTTGCCAAGCTCAGCAACAGCCGATTCAAGCGCTGACTTATCTCGATCCCACAAAGCAACGCGCGCGCCGCCCGCAATCATTTGCTTAGCAACTGTGAATCCAATTCCTTGGGCACCACCTGTTATTACAGCGTTGCGGCCTTCAAAATCCAGTTTATTCATTTGGCGTACCTCGAGTTTTTATTTTAATCTGTAAAATTTTTTTGCTGTCAGTCGGAATATTTGACGAAGTTCATCCTCTGACGGGTTGTCCAGCGCCCAAAGTAACGTTGAAATCCATTCTCCGTAACCGATAGCTTGTGTCGCAACTGGCCAGTCACCGCCAAACATAGTACGTTCGGGTCCGAAAGCTTCTAGCGCCTTATTTATGTAAGGCTTAAGTCGTTCTTTGGTCCACTTCTCATGATCTGCTTCTGTCGCAACACCTGACATCTTCAGCCAAACATGATCCATGGATGCGAGCTCATTCATTTGCTTTGCCCAAACCGAATACGCACCTTCCTTTATATTGGGCTTGCCGATATGGTCGAGCACCATAGGGACATCAGGACACTGCTTCGCAAAGGCAATCGTGTTTTCTAAATGCCTCCAGTCCACACATATATCGAAAGAGAGATCGTACTTAGCTAGCAGTCTCACACCGTGGATAAACTTTGGCTGAAGGCAGAAATCAATATTGGGTTCAAACTGGATGATTCGCCTTATGCCTCTTAATCCTTCAATTTCGGTAAGCTCATTTAGACTGTCTGAAACGTCAAATCCCATTTCAAGGGGCGCCCATAGAACTAAGCCAGAAATTCTCGCGTCAATTTTGGCTTGTTCTGCAACCCAACGCGCTTCCTCAATGTACTGAGCTTTATCTACTTCGCACTGAACGAAGACCATTTGTTCAACATCGATCCCAGTTACAGCATCGTCAAAATCGCTTAAGTTAAAGCATCGTTTAAGCTTAGGAACATCATCCAACCAACTATACTTAAGCCTCTCGGTATCCCATATATGTAAATGCGTATCAATTATTGGAAATGGCAACATAGTCACACTCCCGGCACAGGACATCTTAGCCGTTCGCCCCTCAATGCTCTTCGAGCCTCTTCTGCTGCTAAGCGCTGAAGGCGATTGATAGAGCTCGTCGAATACCATGCTGCGTGAGGTGAAATAATTAGATTTGGGGCAGCACGTAGTGGATGATCCATCTCGAGAGGCTCTTTCTCAAAAACATCAAGAGCAGCGCCACCAATGCGACCTGAAATCAAAAACTCCGCCAGCGAACACGTATCAATTAACTCTCCTCTTGAAGAGTTAACAACAACAGCGTGTGATTGCATCGCCTCTAGGAATTTTGGACCAACGATATGGCGAGTATCCGAAGTTAACGGAGCGTGAAGCGTGATGATGTCCGACTTCTTGGCAAGCTCCATTGTCGAGACTTTCTTAAGGCCACTAGCCTTTGCAATATCCTCAGAAAGGAATGGGTCAGCAACGAGAAAACGACATCCGAAAGGCTCTAAACGTGACTTTACCAGTGACCCAATTCGTCCAAACCCCAGAAAACCAAGTGTGACTTCGTTAAGTGGTCGGATCGTTCCAGCTTGTTCAACCGGACTCCATTTTCCGCTCCGTGTGGAAGTGTCAAGAGACAATGTTTTACGACAAGCGGACAACAACATAGCCACAGTATGATCAGCGACTTCATCAGCGCAGTAATCCGGCACGTACGCCACCTTGATGCCCTGTTCTTTAGCAGCAGAAACATCAATATTGTCATAACCAACACCATAGCGAATAAGTGTGGCTCCGGGCCGTAACCCTCTCATCTCCTGCGCACCAATGGTCGCGAATTGAACCAAAGCAACATCAGCATCAGCCAACACAGCTAAGATACTTTCCTTGCGATTAGAATCAACTGCATGAAACTCTGCATTTTCACTTGAGGCCGCTGCCTCCTCGTGAATCAAGTCTGGGAAATTATAATCCGTTACGACCAACTTCTTACTCATATACTTACTCCTAAATTCTAATTTCTGTACGTTGTTGTGCGGAAATGTACATAGCCTCAAGAACTTCTACCGTTCTTCTCCCAACTGTTCCATCTCCATCATTTACGACTCTTTTTCCTAGACATATATCCACAAAACGATCGAGAGGCTCTTTTGTTGAGTAAGCAGTTGCTCCCTCACCAACTCCAATGGGGTGAACCTGATCCTCTCCATCAAATCGCCTAAGTTCGAGCAACTCTCGTTCTAAATCCAAATGTATGAAACCCTCAGTCCCATATAGCCTAAGAGAAACGTGTGGCCCAATATGCTTCGGAACTGCAGCGGAACCAGATATCACCCCAATAGCACCAGCCTCCATTTCCAGCACCACGGCATCGAAGTAATCTACGTCCGATGGTGACTTTCCAGTCTTCGCATATACAGACTTAGGATTAAGAGGAATCAATCTAAAAAACGCACCCAATACGTGAGATAGTTGACCCCAACCATACCCACCTGCTCTCTTCGGGTCGGCCCAAGTCGAGGCTGCTGGCCTGAAGGTGTGTTCTGCGGTTTCTTGCATAGGCTGACCAGAGAACAAATCCATAAGCGCAGACCCCATCTGAAGATTAAAGTGCTTTAGGTCGCCAATTTGTCCTTCTTCGAACCATCTTGCAGCCTTTGTCATATAGTGAGTGAAGTTCCAACCATGAGGTACCAGCAACTGAACCCCTTTTTTCTGAGCAAGGGTTTCAAGCTTGCGTGCATCCCCAGCCTTTACGGTCATTGGTTTTTCGACCAAAACATGAGCGCCTGATTCCACTGCGGCTATCGCGTGCTCAAAATGAGCAACATGAGGCGAGGAAACAATCACTCCAGTGGGGCGTGTTTCTTCTAAGACTTTGGTGAAGCTCTCCGAAGCGAATGGGATATCAAACCGATGCTTGATAAGCTCTAATTCAGCTTGCCCTAAGCGGCACACACCCACTAAGTCGACTTCGGACTTTCGCGCCTTAAGAAACGGAATGTGGTATTCAGTTGCCCACCAACCCGCCCCAATGACTGCAATACGTGCTTTAGTATCCATCTTTAAACCTTTTGTTTCTGCTAGCAGGGTTCATAGAGTCTTGTCCCGATCTTCTAAATCGGAAACAATGCTTTTAAACCGTTCCTCTGTTAAGTCATAACGCTGTAAGATAACTAAAGAGAGCAAATAACATGCGCACGGAAACAGCACATAGGCATAGCGGATTCCGTCAACGGCTTCTTTCGTTTGTTCTTCTGCTCCGGGTACAAATCCAGTTTTCGAAAGAAAAAGTGTAATTGCATATGCACCTAAAGCCATACCCAGCTTTCGAGCAAAAGCCCAGGCACCAAGTATTGTCCCCTCTCTCCTAACTCCGGTGAGTAGTTCATCTGATTCAACCGTGTCGGGTATCATTCCATTTGGAATAAGGATCGCCCCTGAATCCCCAAACGAGACAACGATCAGAGCTACTGCTACTGCGACGACCCCACCGCTGATCATTTCTTCAACGAAGGGAATTGAGTATGTTCCATCGATAGTATTTGGTCCTATAAACAGTAAAGAAAGCATGCTTAGTGTAAGGAAACTAAGGCCGTAAGAGTAAGCTTTCTTCTTGCCAACGCGTGACATCATGAACATCCAGAACGGTATAAACAGTGTGGCTGTGGCAGCAGTCACGGACAATATTACGCCAGCCGCCTGTTCTGGGGCACGAAGGACAAACACAAGGTGGTATATAACCGTAGTTGCGGCGGCGCCAATGCCGATCATTTTCACTAAATGTACAGTTATCAAAATAACGAAAGGCTTGTTTCCCCACAGCGCTTTAAGTTCAGAAAGCACATTCAACTTGGTAGGTCGAAGTTCTGTACGTGGCGCATCGTGAGTGGTAAAGAACACAACGAGGCTCGAAATCGTTATGGCTGTCGCCGCGAATAAGCCAACTCGCCTAAATCCCGTAGCTAGATCTTCGGTCGCGGCAAAGATAAATGGAACAATCAGCATGGTACACATTAGCCCTGCACGAATCACAAACATCATGTAGCTCGCTAACCGACCGCGCTGCCTAAAATTCTGAGTAAGTTCGGGCAACATAGCGTTTAAAGGCACCTCATACATGGTGTACGCCGTTCCTACAAGGAGGTAAAAAAACATTACCCACAAACCTCTTGCGAACTCAGTATCAAACTCTGGAATGGCAAACATCATGTAAAAGCTAAATGCAAACAACAAGCCACCAAACAGTATCCAAGGACGACGTCGCCCCATTCGACTAGAAGTTCTATCGGAAATTGCTCCCATTATCGGATCGGTAATAACGTCCCAAAGGCGCGGTACCAACAAAACCCAGCTAGCCATTGCCAGCGAGATATCAGCTCCTTCCGTAAGAAAATACAAAAAATAGTTCATGGTAATTCCGAGATATACTGCCGTCGCAAGGCCTCCGCTTGACCAGCCCAGCACATGTCTCATACCGAGGCTCCTCGTACTAGTCACAGAATTTCTCCGCTTGGTCATTCTCTTCAATCTGGTAGAAATAGTACTTATCCTTCGTACGTTTTTGCCGTCTAAACCCTTGTGGGGTTTTAACGTTTACTTTAATTTTGGTTGGTGCGCCAACCTCTAGCTCAAGCAATGCGTCTTTCACTTCCCAAGACACCACGACATTCCCATGAGGCGTAGGAATCGTTGCTTTTGCCCACGTAAGGCCGGCCGTTCGTACGTCAACAACTACCTCATCAAATCCGGGGCGCGAGGGTGTTACTCCAACGACCTTTTCAATTAGCTGAAATACGGGGCCAGCAGAAAACACATGGCAGAGACTTGCTTCATCGCTATAGCTTTCCCAAAGCGTTGATGTTTCTGCATCCACCATTTCCCTGTAGTTTGAGCGCATTTTTGCTATTGCTTGGTCGAATTTACCCACGCAATCAAGGGCATCATTCAAATATCGAGAAAAATATGTATTAGTGGCGACTATATGTTTGGCTGGATTAAATGATCCAGTTCCTGTGACTATTGGTGGTGCTGCTGTCAATCTCGCAACCGATGAATTCGTTATTTTTTTAACAATCGCATCCCAACGATTTTTCGGGGCAAATTTAAATGCCACCATCATAGCGTTCATATGTTGGGACACACGCTTACCCTGGGTGCCATAAACTGGGTCAACTTCGTCAACATACACTCCCATTTTTGGGTTCCAGTGCCTTGACTCAAGTCCACTAACAACTTGCTTACTTTGATTCAACCATTTACTTGAGAGGCGCTTCCTTTCTGTTAAAGCAGCAAGTTCAGCAGCAATAGCAAGGGCCTTGGCAAAAAGCACATTAATTGGGCCCGCCTCACCCTTACGTCCTGTATTTGCCCATTCAATAAAATGCCATTCAGGGATATCTTTTAGTAGCCCACTTTTGCTCAAGTAAGCATCAAAACTAGCAAGACACCTTTCAACAGCATGCATCGCTTTTTCTACGGTCTTGAGATCACCACTCAGTTGGTAATACTTACCCAAAGATAGTATGAATTGAAGGCTATAGTCCGGAATGACAACACCAGTTTGTCCGTGGTCTCCGGGCACAAACATTTGAAACAACCCATCTAGACGCTGACTCAGGACTACCTCCTCTATGAAGGCTTTATGGAGGGGATAAACAGAGGGCCCAAATGCTGTAGCACTTACTTCGAAGGCTACACAGGCATCTGTAATCCATTGCCTTTTTTCACGGCTTGGACAATCTTCCCATGCATCATGCATGCACCAACGTGCCGTATTTTGCCCTTTGATCCAAATCGTGTTGAGGACAGCATCTGAACATTCAAAGCTCCCTATGTCTTCTACTGGATACTGGACTAAACGAGATTGAACTGATCGGAGTTTCAAGCCTTTACTTGCGTTGTAAACCACAACCTGCAAACCTCGAATAGCTGACCAATCAAACTTTTCGATAGTCTGAACACCTGGCCTAGCAATGTAACGCATGACATTCGCGGGCGCATGAGGCCCTACTCTACCTAGTGGCCCAGCATCCTCATTACTTGGTTCGCCTGGGAGCCTTTCCGAGACAGCAATATCAATAATTTCCTCACCATAGGCCTCTATTTCAATTTGAGGCCTTCCTGTGTGATAGTCAAACACAAAACTGATCGCAGCACCCTCTCCTGCTGAGCTTACGAGATTCCACCCAGGTTCGCATTCTTCCACCTTCGATGATGTCCCTATAGGTTCTAGATCGTAGGCATATTCCGGCAACTGATCACTTAAAACCTCTTGAACTTTACCGCTCCAGAATACGCGTTCGGGAGATCGCATTTCACTAATCAAATTTGGCTGACCCCTTCGAGCCAAAACGGGGAACGGTCTGATTGAGCCACGACCAATTGCTTCGTCGTCGGCGTTACCTATTGCGCGCATTTCGACCGCTTTGGGCCAATGATCGTCATCAAAAGAAATGTTGCCCCATCCGAACGGATAACATGAACCATCAATGACCTCCGTTTGACCTTGTCCCCAGCCTTCTGGCCGAGTGTCTTGCTTCCAGCAGTTGGCCCTTATGATTTTCCAGTCACAATCTGATTTAATGGTGATTTGCTGATCACCGACTTTAACTTTCAACACCCCCCAAAACCCTCCATCACCAAATACCGGCTGCCATGAACCTCTCATACCCTCATACCAACCAAGATCTCTACCTGGGACGTAGCAAAGCACAGCAATTACATTTTTACCAAGTTTCAGAAAACTCGATACATCGTAACTATCGACCAGCTTTCGTCGTGGGGAGCATCTTGCGGGTCCTATCCCTACAAAATGACCGTTCACTCTAAGATCGTAAATTCCGTCAACCGTAAGAGATAAAAGAGCTTCCTGAAAGTCCTCTAAAACTTCAAAAGATCGACGCAAAAAATACCACCGATTATCACCATCAGATCTCCGATGAGTTCCACCATGCATCATCGCGCCATAATTCGAATGCTTGATTTCTTGATCATGCGTCCAAATAAACGGAGCTAGATCTCTCAGTGTTTCGTTCATATGCCATCCAAACAACAAATATTTATTTAGGAACACCACGTGCCATTCAATCAGAACAGCACGTGGTAAGAGAAACTACATATTGAACTTGATGCGCGCCATAAGCATACGTGGCTTATTTGGGAACCTCACTGTGGACAATGATCCTGGTCCAGATGGTGGTCTTGGAAGGTCAATGAAAAAGCCATGTGTTGGGTATTCCTCTTCCAAAACATTTTTTGCCGAAAGCTCTAACTCCCAACGATCGCCCGGAAACCGATATCCTACCCTGAGATCAAGAACATCATGCTCTGGGATTACCACTTCTGGCTGGTTATCCACATTCGTAAAGTAATCATCTTCGTAAGACCAACTACCTGATCCAAAGAACGTGCCACCGTTAGCAAGACCTTTTTCATAGTCAGCAATCAAGGTATAAGAAAGCTCAGGAGTATTCTTTACCCGTTTACCTGTTGATGCCAGTTCGCTGTCAAGAGTCCCAACCTGCACGCCTAGAGTAAACCCGTCGAAAAGGATAGCGCTCGCCTCTAGCTCAATACCACTAATATCAGCATCGTTCGTATCAGTGCTAAAGCCACCCCCTCTTAGAGATGCCTCTTGAAGGTTCTCGAAGTCGGACTTGAAATACGTAGCATTAACTCGCACTGTTCCGTCCGCCCAGGTAGACTTAATTCCGACTTCCGCAGTACCCACGGTTTCTTCGCCAAAAGGAGGCTCACTCACCGCCGACAAGGTACGAGCCCCGCCATTGTATCCACCGCTGCGATAACCTGTCGAATAGCTTGCATATATTAATACGTCATCAGTGGCCGCATAATCTAAAGCCAATCTGTAGGATGTATTGTCAAAGGAAACATCGTCTGCGAACGAAAATGCAGGCGTACCAGTAGGAGTTCCACCTCGAATCGCTTGCGGACCAGTTTTCGCAAAGCCGTCAGCAAGAAACTCTTTTGTTTCGTTCGTGTAACGTAGTCCACCAGTAAAACTTAGGCGTTCTGTAAGATCGTAGGTGGCCTGACCATATACGGCATATGCTTCGGTTTCTTGGTTAAACAATTGAAAATTTTGAGGTGCTCCTAGATTCCCAAATACAGTTAGATCCCATAAGAAATCGTTCTCTTCTTGGAAGAAGTAAACACCACCAACCCAATTAAGACGGTCAAGTGATCCCGCCAAGTTAATCTCTTGGCTTAGTTGTGAGTTGTCTAATCGTTGATGCGGCTCGAACCTTGAAATAGGTAGACCATCTACTTCTGCCCGAACCGATACCTGCATATCTCTGTATGCAGTTATCGAAGTTAGCATAAGCGTATCGGAAATATTCCACTCTGCTCGAGCGGAAATCCCCATGTTATCGCTATCCTGAAATATGTCACTCAATCTGCTTTCATAGGTGTACAAGCTTCCGTCGTATACATAGTCAACTACGCCATCAAAGTTGTAGTCCTCATCTCGAAATGACACTCCCGAATTTGGTAGGGCACGCTCTTTAATAAAATCCGCCGATAAAAGAAGATTAAAATCTGGGGCTATATCCCAGAGTAGCTTTGCTCGACCTCCATGTACATTTTTGTCGTAGCTGCCACTCCCGTCTATTAAGTTCTTTTGCAACGTGTCATGACTAGATGAGAACATAGCCACGCGCGCAGCCAACTTACCTTCAATAATCGGGGCATTAAACGCGCCTCTAACCTCAGACTGGCCTTCGTTACCAAATCCAATCTGGCCCAACATCATGTTCTCATCCATAACAGGGTTTGCTGTTTGAATCTTTATTGCTCCGGCCGACGAGTTACGACCATAGAGCGTCCCTTGCGGCCCACGAAGTACTTCGATTCTCTCAATGTCTACTAACTCAAGATTGGCAGCCAATGCTCTCGCAATAAACACATCATCAACATATAGGCCTACCCCGCTATCAGCAGTAAAAACTGGGTTGTCAGTTCCCACGCCCCTAAGTGTGAGTTTTACGCTGGAGGAAATTCCAGGCACATCTTCAATCACGATGTTTGGCACAATAACCTTAAGGTTTTGAAGTTCGGTAATTTGACGAGCATCAAGGGCATCGCTAGTCAGCGCCGTCATTGCAACCGGAACGGACTGAGCGCTCTCCGAACGCCGTTGCGCAGTCACAACGATCTCTTCCAATTTGGTTCTTCCTTCTTCCGCGGCTTCCGACTGGCCATACGCGGGCATACCCCCTGCCAATACAAAAATCGCCAAACCTAATATCTGAGCCTTAGCTCCATTCTTTAAGCTATTTTTCATTACTTCCTCCCATGGACATTTAATATTTTTATATTTACCATTGGCGAATCAGTTCATCAATGGTGACTTATTTGGTCGAAACTGAGTATTAAACGGGTTCGCTGATTTATCAATAGAAAACGTTTCGCTAATAGTGAATTATAAATAGGGTGCTTCAATGTCTAACAAGAATCTTTTACAGAAGGGTGTTCAATCCGTCGAGGTCGCTGCCTCGGTGCTGTCCGCTCTGGGCACATGCGGTGGTGAGGCTACTCTAAAGTGGGTTGCAGCAGAGACCGCTCTTAGTCCTAGTCGCCTGCACTCATACCTAGTAAGCCTAAAGCGGAGTGGTCTTGTAGAGCAAAATGGAGACACCGGTCTATACAGACTAGGTCCACTAACTAGGCATATCGGCCTAGCGGCAATCGACCAGCTAGATCAGTACGACATACTTTTGTCTGCTGCTAAGACCATGAGAGACGTTTCAGGGAAAACAGTCTGTGTGTCTGTATGGACGCATCGCGGACCGATGGTTGCTCACTGGGCCCGGGGCTTCGAACCTTTAACATTATTGATAATGAATTCTGGGCTGGCCCCACCCCTCTTGACAACAGCATTGGGGCGAGTATTCCTCTCATATTTACCACCTTCAGAAACAGAAAAATTAGCGTCAGAAGAGCTTGCTGCCCTATCTGGTGGTGAAGTTTTCCCACGGCTACAGGAACCTGGGGCAATTGAGGATCTCACATCATCCATAAGGTCGCAGGGATACGCATATACCCAAAGCATTCTTACTCCTTACTCTTCGGCAATTGCTGCGCCGATAACCGATAGCGATGGAAATCTAGTCGCGGTGCTTGAAGTCTTGGGTCGGGGACTCGAACCCAATAAACAAGGAACCGTATTACTTACGTCTCAACTAATCGAATTCTGCGATAATATTGGTGAGCGACTCATTTTTTAACAAGGAACAAATTTATGAGCTCTTTAAATAACCCACGATACCCAGATATAGCGAGTCTTAAAAAAGAAGCCAAAAAGCGAATACCCAAATTCGCTTTTGACTATCTCGAAGGGGGCTGCGGTGAAGAAATATCTGTTTTGGAAAATCGCAAATCTATCAAAAATGTCCAGCTTCGTGCTCAATACCTTAAGTCCTTCCAGAAATGTGACCTAGAAGTTGACCTATTTGGCCATCGATATAGCGCACCTTTTGGTATTGCCCCTATCGGATTACAAGGCCTAATTTGGCCAAAGGCACCTGAGATCTTAGCCAAAGCGGCAGCCGATCTAAATATTCCATACCTATTAAGCACCGTCTCTTCGTGCAGTTTGGAGCGTATTGCAGACATTTCTGAGGGTAAGGCTTGGTTTCAACTATATAACCCAACCGACCCTGAAATTAGAACTAACCTGTTGAATCGCATCGCTGCCGCTGAATATCCTGTGCTTGTAGTGACGGTTGATGTGCCAACATTTGGGTACCGCCCTCGAGATATAAAAAACGGCTTGTCTATGCCTCCCAAAATGTCTCTATCAAACATTTTGCATATGAGTACAAAGCCTAGATGGTTATTAGGAACAGCATTGGCAGGAACTCCAGAAATGCAAACGCTAAAGCCTTATATGCCTAAGGGCATGCCTGCAGACGAATTGGCAGAATTCATGAATAAAACCGTAATGGGCAGCGTTGATTTTGAAGCTCTTAAATCACTAAGGGATCGCTGGCAAGGCCCTCTGATTATCAAGGGAGTAATCTCCGAAGCAGACATCGAACTATGTATCTCACTAGGTGCGGATGGTGTCATAGTTTCCAATCATGGTGGACGTCAGATCGATGTTGGCGAATCTCCCGTAGAACCAGTTCAACGCATATCAGCTAAATTTGGGCAAAAAATAAAAGTGATGATGGATAGTGGCCTCAGATCAGGCTCAAATATTGCATGCGCTCTTGCTAGCGGAGCGGAATTTACCTTTCTTGGCCGCCCCTTTGTCTACGGTGTGGGAGCACTTGGGAATAAGGGCGGCCACCATACCATCAACATTCTTAAGCTCCAGTTGCAGCAAGTATTGGAACAATTACGCTGTGAAAAAGTATCTGACCTCCCAAAGCATTTGGTCAACCAGAAAGATACGTTTCGCTAGGGTTTACGAAAACTGTATTTAGCAAAAAAGTTATAGAAAAATTCCGCTGGGAGCACGGCGCTAACAGCGCTATTCAAAAAGGCTTTGCGTATGTCTTTGGTTTGGCGAACGGAGTAGTCAAATGTAGTTCTTACCTTTCTAAAGTCCAATTTAGCTAAGCCACTCAAACGACTAAATAAGCTCACCTAAACATGCATCAAAATTATTAAAGCTAATACTATGGGCTGTAACTATGAACGACACTGATTTACTAAATGATTTTTCCACTAATTATCTCAAGGAGATTGTTGGCGCAAATAATGTTTTAACCAGGAAAACAGACACCCTCGAATATCTCAAGGATTGGTCGGGCTCCTACTCAGGAGAAGCCATAGCCATTGTAAAACCAGGAAGTACGGACGAAGTATCAAAGGTAATCAAGTACTGTCGGGAAAAGAAGATTTCGATTGTCCCGCAAGGTGGCAGGACGGGACTCTGCGGTGGTGGTGTGCCAATTGCTGGACCTTCGGCCATTGTACTTTCTCTCATGAGAATGAACACAGTTCGCAATTTGGACATAGTAGGCCGGACCATCGTTGTCGAAGCAGGCATGGTTCTTGAGGCTTTACAGAACGAAGTTGCCAAGGAAAATTTGCTATTCCCATTAATGTTTGGCGCTAAAGGCAGCTGTAGCCTAGGTGGTAACTTAGCAACAAATGCCGGGGGATCCAATGTAGTCAAATACGGCACGACAAGAGAACTTTGCATCGGAATTGAGGCAGTTATGCCAGATGGAGCGATAATCAACGCCCTTACAGGCTTACGAAAAGATAACTCTGGCTACGACATAAAGAATTTACTTATCGGTTCAGAAGGTACCTTAGGCGTAATAACTGCCGCTGTTTTCAAACTCTTCCCGCAACCCTTGATTAGAAAAACTGCCTTTCTCTCCCTAGAATCAATCGATGCAGCGCTATTAACACTTAATATGGTACAAGATCAATTGGGGGATTCAGTCGAGGCTTTTGAGTATGTTCCACAACCAGTAATTGATGTTATATGCCTTGCTTTCCCACACATACGCTCACCACTAGATTCAGCTGCTGACGTTGGCGTGCTACTGGAGGTGAGCTCCTGTAGACCATCAGATGCTGAGAGTACTAGCTCTTCATCGAGTCGAATCGAGTCAGAACTTTTTTCAATTTTAGAAAAATTGATGAAGGACGGGTTGATTCTCGACGCCGTTATCGCGGAGTCAGAACAACAACGCAATGATTTTTGGCGTTTTAGAGAGTCGGTACTTGAGTCGATAAATGCGTATGGCCCATCCTATCACTTCGATATTTCACTACCTCTCTCTAGCCTGTCGACATTTCTACATGAAGCCGATTTGAAAGTGCATAAGCTTGGCTTTGAGACACTAACCATCGGACATCTGGGAGATGGAAACCTCCATTATGCTTTAGCAAACCATAGCCGAGAACATTGGGACACCCTTCCGATTAATAAAGCTAAAGATGACGTCCTCCAAATATTGAAAAAGCTTGGAGGTTCGTTCAGCGCCGAACATGGCATAGGGGTGAGTAAAATTGAGATCATGCAGGCACATAAGGACCCGGCCCAACTCAACGTTATGCAAACAATTAAATCATCTTTAGATCCCGACAACCTGTTTAATCCAGGGAAACTTTTACCCTTTAGAAACGGTCTCAATTTGGGGTACTGACAAGTTTGACCTATCCCCCAGAAACCAAACCATGACATGGGTGAGATTGGACTCCCTCCCCCATCAAAAAAACCGCTGCTCCCTCAAAAAAGTTTCAAGGTATTGAGGATATACATACACTCAAGTTGACTCTCGCTTTTCGAGAAATGGCATCACGTGACGAAACAACGCTTCACTATCAAGACACAAACCATGTCCTTAGAAATTCCCCTCTTCCAGCTCAATCAGGAAAGGCTCAGCTAGAATCTAAAAAAATGAAATTGTTAGTAAAAGTTGTTGGCGTTCATTTCCACAAGAAACAGGCGAGCGTAAAAATAGTAAACAGTGAATCTAAATTAAGTTTCAAACTGTATTTTGAGCAAAACACTCTCCGCAATTGCACGATATCGCAAACCCCGATGCTCAAGATGTTGTTGCTCATATTAATGCCAAAACAGAAGTTTCGTATGTGAGCGGATGCCAAGTAATAAGTGGATATGAGTTGCATGAGATCGAGAAGGTGGTAAATGCTCAAACCCTTGATATGCTTAAACAGACTTAGTGAAAACGAGCATCGCACAAACGAAAGGCCCAATCCTCACGGAGCATTAAAATGATGAACCTTGCCCGCGACTAACCACTTTGTTCTAAAAATTTCAATGGTGGTAGTGAATCACCATTTTGATCATATCGCTCTGCTACGCCACTCACAGACCCCTCCCGATACTCGGTCCGCATATATATCCTAGAGTTTGGGTAGAAAACGCTCTCCATGCCATACAGCCTGCCTCTTTTGTAATTCGCGCTATAAAGAAGCTTCCCGCTATGCTCTGATGACTCTGGCCTGTCCTCAGGAAACCCTGTCCAGTTGAGTTTATCTAGCTTAAAGTTTCTAGCAGCCTGAAACAAACCTGGAGACTTGAGCCCAAAACCACTCATACGTTCAAATGCAAGCGCTAGGTCGAATATGGGCGCAATGAAGATTTCGATAAAAACGCTTTGTCCGTTGTCGTAATAAGTAGCTCGCGAGACAAGGCTTCGACTTTTAGAGAAAAACTCATGCGGCCCATCCTTGCGGCCATTTGAATACCATTCCCTACGGTTAACATCTCCATTCTCATAAAACCATTCGTGCACACCTTGCCGCTTCCCTTCTCTATAGACGCCTAAAGTTTTGTTCGTGCCATTTGGGAAAAAAATTGACGATAAGCCTTCTTTTTCCCCATTGTTGTACTCTTCTCGAACTGCGAGCTCATGATAAGGGTAGAAAAATTCTTGCAGCCCGTTCACTTCTCCACGCTTGTACTTAGCCCTGTACATGACCTGACCATACTCCGGTGCGTTGATATCATAAACTTTGTCCCTGACACTATCGTATAGGTCAGTGAAAATGGAAATCAGCTCGCTTTGACCCACATCCCTTGAACGTGAACGATTTAAAGTTTGGTTAATTAGGTAATCAATCGCGTCAGCGGTAACTTCGCAAAAAAACACCTCATGGGTTCCTGTCTTTTTACCTTTCTTATATTTGCCTCGGTAAGCCAACTGCCCCTGCTGGTCGTTTAAAATATGCTCACCAATAGGGATGCCTGGAAGGAAATAAGTATCTGTATAAGCACCACTGTATTCACCGTATAAACGACCTTGATCAATACCACATGCTTTCAGATCGCTCATCTCATCAGCATTAAGGTCTACTTCTTGAAAGCGGCCCGAAAACCTTAACCGGCCATCTTCGTAGAACTCCTCTCTAAGCCCCACTAAAATGCCATTCTTGAAATTTGCCCTATACTTTAACTGCCCATTTTCATAGAAGCCTTCATGAAGACCCTCCTTCAAATCAACGCTAAACTTACCTTTATGAGTATCGATCGTCGCTGTGTTTTTTGGTAAATCCATTTTTTATAAAAATTCCTGAACTGGGATATGGTCAAAATATTAGCACATCTCAAAAAACACGCTCGGTGCCTAAGAGACTAGCCTCGACAATTTAAAGTTTAGGTAACATGAAATGCAAAAGAACCGATCTTCTAATGTTATGTATCTATCTGCGCACTAATCAGAGAGCTCTTTAAATTTATGAGCCATAGTCGGGTTACCTTTAGTCAATTTTTTAATAGTCACGTTTTGAGCTTTATCATTTGCTAAGCGTAGGTTTCGGTCTGTACCGAGTAATGCTTCCTTCGTTTTTTGTAAGTGAAGGATAGACTTATCAATTTCAGTGATTGCTATTTCAAACCGCCGAGATGCAAGATCATAGTTTTTTGCGAACGCATCTTTGAATTTATCGAGATCGCTTTCAAAGTTGGTTATATCAATACTTTGCTCCTTAACTAGGGCCAACTCCCTCTTGTACTCAAGTGACTTCATGGCCGAATTTCTCAGAAGAGTGATCATCGGAATAAAAAACTGCGGTCGCACGACATACATCTTGGGGAACCGGTGGGAAACGTCTACGATTCCCGTATTGTATAACTCACTATCGTTCTCTAGCAGAGTAACTAGTACTGCGTACTCGCAGCCTTTCTCGTTGCGATCTTTATCAAGCTCTTTCAGAAAATCTTCATTTCGCTTTTTTGTCGCGGTGGTGTCGTTTTCGTTTTTCATTTCAAACATGATGGAAACAATCTCAATATCATTTTCATCCGAATCGCGAAAAATATAATCGCCTTTACTGCCACTGCTCGCGTCATTGTCTTTTTCAAAATACGCGTTTTGAAAAGCCATAGATCGCATACGGTTAAACTCAAACTCACAATGCTGCTCTAAGGTTTCACCTACCATCTTAGTGGAGAGTTTTGCCTTCATGTCTTTCAAGCGTTCGATTGCATCGTCACGATCTTTGATCTGAGTTTCATATTTATCCCTCAAGGAGTTTTCAGAAACCTCTTTTTGAAGCTCGGCTTGTTTAAGATCACTTCTTAGCGCATCTCTCTCTTTCTCTATTGCTTTGAGTGCTTCAGTTACTGCTAATTGCCTAGCCACCTCCCCAGCGTCTAGCTTTGCTTGTAACGCGTTAATTTCAGCATCTTTCTCGGCAGTTCTCTGCTGCATAAGCCTGCTCGCTTCGCCACTAGCAAGCTTTATAGCGCTTTGTTTTTCTTTTTCAGCAAGTTCAAGACGATCATGCAGAGCTTGATCAAATTCACTGTCTCGAACTTGTTTCAATATATCGGCGTATCCCGATTCATCGATTTTGAATGCCTTATCACAATGTGGGCAGATTATTTCTTTCATAGTTTGGTTTCCGTTTAATTCGGCATAGTCGAGCTTAAGGGAACCGTATAAAGCTTTTGGCTCGTCAATGCTCGCGTGTCATTCTTTGGTTATACTGCGCACCACGTTCCATGAGGCTAATAGCGTAGCCAGACGGCAATAGGCACTATCGGTTTTCATCTTCTAGATCTTTAAGTAAAGCGAACCTGAGATCGTAACCAAACCTATCAAGGTTTGTTTTTGCGAAATAGCTATCAATCATTAGATTAAGAGTATCTCGAGCCTCATTAAGTGATGCACGAGCTTTCATTAATTTCGTTTGATGCTGTTTTTGAGTAATCTTACCCGAGCGTTGCATATTTCGAAGCCGTGACTTAAGCGATCTGAATTCTTCTTCCAAAGCGGCAAGGTTCTTCTGGAGAGTCGTAATGCTACTCGCTTTAAATTGCTCAGACAGGACCGTGAAATGCGATTCTCTAAGTTTGCAAAACTCGAATATCTCGGTCAACAGGTCATCGCACTTTTCGACCAACACATCCTCTTTGTATTCAATATAACTGCGCGCGAAATAAGGCACGCTAAGAGATGTGGTACAACCTGAATAAGGTGAAGTAATCTCAACTTCTAAAAAGTACTCAGTCTGCGATTTGACTTTACCTGTGACTCTTTCGTCGCCATAAAATAAATGAAATTCCATAGATAGTCTCCTTGATGTAAACAATCAAGACAACGGCGAAATCTCAAGGATAACGCTTTAGCTGAATTTATAGTCCGCTCGCAAGTTGCCCGTTAAATCAGCGGTAAAAAATAGATCAAATTAATGAATATAATTGAGTCGTTATTTTTTAGGTATGGCTATTGATTGACCTGAAGAAAGTTCTGAAATGCAGCTAGCCTTTAGTTTCGGTTTCAAGCTCATAACCTAGATCGTGAGCCATCAACATGTCAGAGATCCCCGTGATCTCCCAAACTTCCGCAGTGCTTAGGCTAAATTCTTTTTTGAGTTGCGCTATTGGATCTTTGGCTCCCTCTTTATTGAGTTCTTTGTGCCGATCATTTACCACTTTCCAAAGATCATCATAAGACTTCGACATATAACCTCTCCATAAAATCGTTAACAATTTAGACCATGCTAAGTGCGAACTCTGATTTGGACGCCCTTGCGATCATGCCTAATACCTCCCACTTCCAAGATACCAATTGATACGACATTTTGTGTCGCTGTTGATTAGGGTTTATCTCTAGACTTCTATAGCTTCAAAAGCTAAGTTGTTAGCGCCTTCCATTCTTCATAAATCATCACCATTGCCATCGTATCCAACTCGCAATATTTGAGTAGCGCATTGCGTATTTCATTGCGCTCATAATCAGACATCTCCTCAAACTGCATACGTCCATAGGCCGTTAGCGCTGCGCCACCGTCGTTTAGTTGGTTGTCGTCGCTTAATATCTGCATATCTCGATCAGAAATATCCTGAAACATTTTCGGAAGTATTTTGTATGGGTCTTTGACTCTTCCGTCCTCGAGCTCAATCCACTTCCAGTCTGTAAAATTAAGGCTTGGGATACCATTGCGTGCGCCATAAATTGGTTGGGAATACTTGTCTTGCAAAAAGGATGAGCTGTTAAGAATTGCAGGGAGCACTTGCTTAATAGAGTTCGAGCCATTGGTTGCAGGGTCGTAGTAGTAGCGCTTTACAATCTCCCACATATCGACCATGTTACGTTCACCTACCCATGATTCTGCGGAATTACTGACTGATCGAGTAATCGACTGAATAAAAGCACACAGTTCATCTCGGTCCTCAATGTGGTTTTGATCCTCCCGTAGCTGGCGGTAAATCATATTGAGATAGGTGTTTTCGTGGTTGGAATATCTGAAAATAGTACCACCATCGTTTTCAAGCTCGGCCTTGAGAGCACGAACAAACTCATAGTTTGGAAACTCGCCTTGGCGAGCATTTAGATACTCACCAGCGTGCTCAACTATGCCGTCTGATTGCACAAGATGGTGAGAAAACTGAAACGCGATTCCTTCATAAGGCTTGCGCCCAGCATTAAAAGGAATCGCGGCCATGCTTGTTTCAAAATCGATAAAATGAAGCGGAAATACCCAGCCGTTCATTTCGTGTTGTAGGCCTGGCCGATCCAGCCAAACCGAAGTGTCACCGGTTTGGACCTTTTCAATCTGAAGCCATCTACGTTCGCTTGCAGAGATACCGGCTTTTTCGTCTGGCTGAGGGTTAATATCCGCTTCAGTAAGATCCGCCATCTTTATACAACCAGCTTCAATTAGTTGCGCTTTTTGCCTAAAGTTCCAAACATCAAGTACAGTAGGTGCATCAAAGTCTTGATCGCGCCACCCTAGCATCGCTTTCCAACATTCTTTCTTACCGCTTAACAAACCAGACTCCTCTTCAACTTTGTTAGTATCAAACTCACAGCCCGCGCAGGTAGTTGATACGGGAGTCAATATTTTGGTGTCAGATGCATAGTGATCAGCGTAAAACTTAATACGTTGTTTGAAGTTCGCAGAGGAGTCACTGACTGCGTCAGCATCGCCATAAATTTGATCGCATTCAAAATCAACATTTACAGCACAAAGAATTGGGGGTGTAAGGTCAGCCTCAGTTAGCGATGCCGACACTGAGACGGACTTGCGCCCATCAGCCCCTTTAACTAATCGAAACTTCTGATTCAGACCATCTGTAGGGCAAGTGGCAGACTTATCCGCCATCATCAAATGCGCCAAAACTGAATACTCTGGAAAAGCCTGATTAATAACATGTTTCTGAAAGGCCACATCGTACAAGTAGGGTTTCCACTGAGAACTAAGAGTCCCGTTCTTGTTAATAAATTGATCCCTCTCCACAGGGTCAAATGATTTAGCTTTTACCTCATAAAGGCTCAGGCGATTACCCTTTTTAACAAGAATGTCGGCCCTAATGAAAAGCGTATCAGTTGCTATAGCCGCTTCGTAAATGATGACCTCATCCAACTCCAAAAGCGCATTGGTCTGCGACAGTGCCTCGTCGTAATCCAGTGCTTTAATATCGTGGCCGCCTGGGAAGTAGCATTTTGCGAGATCACCTACCTGAAATCCTCCATCGGCCAAAGCAAGAAGAAAACTATCCTCAAGGTTTTGATTGGCGTATTGGCTTTTTCCTGTGTAAAAAAGTTTCGTCGGGCATTCCGTCGCCAGCTTGAATCTTGATTTAGTAAGGTATCTTGGTTTTGCCATCCTTTAATCTCCCGTGAGTTATTCCATCTAAATAGTGCCAAACAACGACCTACAGCAAGAGAGCGACTCATTAATATAGACTGAGAGCGCAATCGCGTTTGACTAAAAATCCAGCGCGCTTATATAACCTTCTTTTGAATACTTGAAACCGCATCGCCAAAACTGCGTAACCAGCGATTCAAAACTTCTGTATCAATAAGCTCTGCCACTACATCAAGATATCCTGGTACTTCAGCAATAGTCTGTTTCTCGGATAAAGGCGTTTCATACAAATGCTTGCCCGCCTCTTCTGTGATTCGAAAGCTGAGCTTTATACGCTCGCCACTGGTTTCTCCAAACTGACCATCACTGAGGTATTGCTTCAGATTAAAGTCTTTTGGGCGCTTAAAAGAAAGCGTTTGCACTGCCACATTAGACATTCTGTGCAGCGCAAGGTTTCGTTGATCTTCATAGTCCTCAAACTGACACACTAAATACAAACGAACGTCTTGCTGAACTAGCGCTAAAGGCATCACTCGGTACTCTGCACTGTAACCCGCTGCATTCTCATAGCTCAATGTTAGCCATAAGTTTTGATGCAAAGCCGTAGATACACTCTCAACAACGTAATTGGGAATAGTTGGTGCAAGTAAAGGTTGAGTGGGGCTAATGAAGTCAACCTTGCCTAACCAGTCTTTACCCACGGCAAAGGACTTTTCATCCCTTTGCTCTAAAGAGCGTTTTGCTTGCATGAAATGCGGTTCAAGCGAACGCGTTAAAGACACAGGCAAAATATTCTGTAAGTAGCGCTCGGCTAGCGTTAACAGAACAGACTCTTGAGCCGACATCATTGGCACACTAATACCCGTTGCGTTGGGCTTCCACCTATAGCCATACGGCTTAGCTCTGGTATCTCGATCAATCTCGAATTGCTCGCTTAAGGCACTTAACTGCCGCTCAATTGAACGAAGCGATCGCTCAAAGCCCGCATCGAGTAGTTGAGCGTGCAGCTCAGGCGCCGACACATACCAGTGTCTTGGAATGCGTTTAAGAATCTCAAGACTAAACATTAAAGAACTGCTCATAATTACAACCCTACCTTTTTATTCCGCATTGGCCTAACTCCTGTGCCCCAGTATTATCATTTTGGTTGCGACAGAAATTGTCGGATGAAAGTGGAGTATAGCGCTTCGAAAACACATTCATATCCCAACTAACCGTACTTAAAACTGATACTTCGACAGGCTCGATGAAAAAGCGTCTCATTACCAGCACTTGGATTTGCCATCCTCCACCAGCTATCCAACCAGATTTTAAGTTGGACGAGTTACAGAACCACTCCGTTTTGCTGTTCGGAAATGAGTTGGCCGCATGGGAAAGTCGTTTCCACGACTCCACTGGGCTAGTGGTTTCAACGATTGGTCACCGTGAGTTAGTCGACTTAAATCAACAACATTCTGCAAATCTAAGATGCTGCTTTCTCGTTGTGTGCATACACGTACAAAACAATTTAGACAAAGTACAAAGAGCTGTTGCCGCGCTAAGAGAAAAACACATCCCATTGGTGTTACTGATTAACACACCAACGCCAATCGAAACTGCTCTTGAAGCGCCTGAATACAAGTACGCCAAAATTGCAGATTTCAGTGTGTTGTTTCATTCGCCCATCTCGCTTATTGATGATTTAAAACAGGTTCTAGGGCAAAGCCAACGAGAAGAGCAAAGCGCGCATTATTCTCCATGTACTGCTATCGAAGAACTACTCATTAATCTGTTCTCAGACAACGAGGCACTCGCATGACTAACCTAACTGAGTTTCAAGACACCATAAAATCGGCCATCCAGAGCATAGAAGAACACTACGCAAATAGATCCGCAGCGGCTTATCTCAAGCTTGGAATAGCTGAACTCGATCAAAAACTTCTTGGGTTTGCACCAGGCGAATTAACGACCATTAATTCTTTTGGCCAAACAGATCTGCTCAACTTCGCGCAGAAATGTGTAATCGATGTGGTAACAACACAAGGAAAGTCAGCCTTGGTCTATAGCGGAGGCATACCCGCTGATCACTATACAAAACGCATCCTTTCTCGCATCTCAAATATAGGCTTGCTGGAACTAGAGCGCGGGGAATTAAAAAACAGTGAATGGCCGGCTTTAGCCGAGACACTTGCCCTACTTAACGATGCAACGCTATGGTTCGCTGACGGCGCGCCTGCATTCAAGGACATCAGTGATAACTTACGTGAGTCTTTTGTAGAGTTGAGTACAAAGCCCGACCTTGTGCTAATACACACCACAGAACAAAGCTTCAAAAGCAGAGATTCAAGCCACCTAATAAAACTGAAACAAACCGCCGAAGAGCTTGGGTCCACCGTCTGGATTGTGGTTGACCTAAGCCCTTCGATGGGACCCAAGCTAAACGCCAAGAAATCGCGGACGGACTTTATTCCAGAAGGACTGGAAAATCATAGCGTCGACAAGATCCTTTTTCTTTTGCCGAGTGACCGTGACTATGAATCAACGTACGCTGACCAGATTCGCATACTTAAAGGGTCAAAAGCGGAGCGCTAAACGATTGGGGATTCGATATATATAGGCACTGCAACGCAGTATTAGTGATACCGCTCGCGAAATATCAACCATTCAATCTATTAAAATATACGGAGGTACATAGTCAAAAACATCAAAGCCGCTGACCTCCCCATAGCTAGAGTTTTCAGTTCTGAGTTTTCGTTAGAGATACCCTCCTACCAATACCCCTTTAAATGGACAATTGATGAGGCCGTCAATTTTTTTGACAACTACAAGTGGAGAATCTTCAGGCTTATACAGCTTTGACGATCTTAACCCTTTAGGACTCGGCCCAATATGGTTCTCATACCAGCCTCTTGCTTTACCTCCAATATTCATGTTTTTTGTTTTTTCAGCTTTATGACATCGTTTCTGGAATAAAGATAAGCGTTCCCTTGTTTAACATGTGCAATTTTCCGTGCTTCTCGAAGATGCATGACATCACAGTCCCGAACCTCCAAAAGGTCCTTCACTTGCTTTGTCGAAAGATACTTTTCTTGACCCTTTGTCATCCTATTTTCTCCTATCTTTTGTGCACATAGGTTATCAACAATGATTTTACGATACAATTAAGACAGATCAATACCTCTCTTACTCAAACGTATCACTAAGTAACTTTTAGCCCGAACATATTTTGAACTCAGACATCCTTTACTTTGATTATGCTGCGACAACTCCTTGCGCGCCTGAAGTAGCGGATGCAATTTATACTTGTTTGACCAACAAAAGTATAAATACGAATGCATCATCGTCTCACCGATTAGCCGATACCGCCTTAGCGGCTATTGAAGATGCTCGAGGATCTTGCGCAAATCTGATTGGCGCGAAACCATCTGAGATCGTTTTTACATCGGGAGCTACTGAGTCAGATAATCTTGCTTTACTTGGGATGAGCCCCTTCTTGAAGGCCGAAGAAAAAACTCATATTGTCAGCTCATCGTCCGAACATAAAGCGGTTTTAGATACCTTAAAACACCTCGAAAAACTAGGACACAAAGTGACCCTAATCGACCCAAACGCTGAGGGCGTTATTTCTATAGGGTCTTTAAGCGCTGCTCTACAGCCGGATACCGGCCTAGTCTCAATAATGCACGCCAACAACGAAACGGGGGTTGTTCAGGATATAGAAAGCCTTGGCGCTCTTGCAAAACACCATGGTGCGGTTTTTCATGTCGATGCGGCACAAAGCGCTGGCAAATTACCAATTAATGTTGAGACTATGAATATTGACCTATTGTCGATGTGCGCGCATAAAGTGTATGGTCCAAAAGGTTGTGGAGCGCTATTTGTTCGCAGTCATCTTCAAAAAAATTTATCACCAATGCTATTTGGCGGTGGTCAGGAAAAACGTATTCGACCGGGCACATACGCAAACCATCAGATTATTGGTTTAGGGAAGACTTTTGATTTAGCGATCGCTCAAATGGAAGCTGATCTAGCTTACTCAAGTAAACTGCGTTCATTACTTATTGATACGCTGGGTAATACAGTAACTAATATCAATGGGAGTCCACATGGGCTCCCGAACATACTAAACGTTTCAATTGATGGTGTCGATGCCACAACCTTACTTACGACGCTACAAGATAGAGTTGCTCTAGCTACGGGATCGGCGTGCAACTCAGGAACGGTTTCACCTTCTCATGTTTTGAGGGCTATGGGAATCGATGGCGAACGATTAGGCAACGCTATTCGAATTAGCTTTGGCCGCTATACAAGCCTTGAAGATGCTGAAATGGCCGGTCAAATAATTCGTAAGGAAGCGGAAAGAATTAGAAGCTTTTTCTAAATGGACTTTCTGCAATACAAGCAATATGTTGCGGAGCTCACTATTGGCAAGCAATTGCCTGACGCCGTTTACTTACATAAGAGTCAAATTCGACAAGTTCCTCAGGCGCTAGGCCTACTGACCATCAAAGCGGCAGAAGCTTTTAAAATAAGTCATGCGAGCTGGAACATTCTAAAGTTTCAAAAGCGCGACTTCAAAATTTCTTATCTTAGCTACCCTGATTTCGATTCGTATGCCTACCCTGCACTAAAAAGAAGTCGTACCGTAGATTTAACTAAATACGGAGTGAAAGTTTCGGACTACTCAAAGTCAGAGAATCCACCAATTCTTCACCGAAAGGAAACCTTCGTAGCTGACGATTACAAGCACTCGGGAACGTTCCGCGCAATTACAGCAGAAGGAGAGCGCATTGGCCTGTATGAGAATGTTCGCTCTATCGGCTTCAAGAAAAATTGGGAGCGATTAATATCTAACAAAGGATATTACCTCGATGAACTTGGCAGATTACAAGTAAAAGCAGATCAACCAGTTACTCGTATTGGCAACGATTTTGAGGGGAAAGTTAAACGCCATAAGACAGCAATTGCGCGAGACCAATTGTCTGGCCCAATGAAGTTTTTGGCAAAGCATGGATTTTTGGAGGGTCAGTGGTCGGTTTTAGATTATGGATGCGGTCGCGGCGATGACGTAAATGAGCTGGAAGCCCATGGTATCGACTGCATCGGATGGGACCCAGTTTTTTTACCAGAAGCTGAACGAGTCGCGTGCGATATAGTTAATCTTGGCTATGTACTAAATGTAATTGAAGATCGTGAGGAACGCGACGAAACGTTGAGAACCGCTTGGGAATATGCCGATAAAATGCTAATCGCATCCGTCATGGTAGCTGGTGAATCGGTGGTACGGCAGTTCAAGCCATATAAAGATGGCGTAATCACTCAAATTGATACATTTCAGAAGTACTACTCGCAGTCTGAGATTCGGAGTTACTTAGAAAGTACCCTTGATCGTTCCGCAGTTGCTGTCGGCCAAGGGATTTTTATCCTGTTTAAAGACGCTGACATGGAGCAAAATTTCTTAATCGCGCGGCAACATATAAAGCGTGATTGGAAACAACTGACACATCGCGCTCGTCAACTAAAACCGGAACGTATAAGCCAAGGCACGATCGAGAAAAACCAAGAACTGTTTAACGATTTCTGGGGGACGATACTAGACCTTGGTCGCCCTCCCGCTAATGACGAATTTGAATTCACCGACCAACTCCGCAGGGTAGCTAAATCTAAAAAAAGGGCGTTTGAGGCCGCACTCAATCACTTCGGCGAAGATGTTTACCTTCAGGCGAGAGAGCTGCGAAAACGAGACTTGATACTATACTTCGCGTTAGGGTTGTTCGAAAAAAGAAAGGCGTATGCACATATGCCAAACGGCTTAAAAAGAGACATCAAAGCATTTTTTGATAACTATAGAACTGCGAATGAAATAGCTACTCAAGTGTTATTCAGCGTTGGAGATGTCGAAATAATTGAAGCAAAAGCAACTGAAGCATATAGACTATTAAAAACAGGCGAGTTTTTGGATGGGCACAGCTGGATCATGCATCGTTCTAAGGTTGAGCTTCTTCCAGTAGAACTTAGAATTTATGTTGGTTGCGGAACTCAGTTGTACGGAGACATTGAAGAGTTCGACTTGGTAAAAATACACTTCACGTCTGGTAAAGTAAGCCTAATGCGGTATGACGACTGGTCAAAAGAAGTACCGCTTTTAGTTGAACGCGTAAAGATTAAACTGCGCGAGTTGGATATTGATTTCTTTAACTATGGGGACGAATACGAATCAACGCAACTGTTAAACAAGCCCGTCTTTTTAGATCGATAGAATAATTGAATCATCCTGCCAAAAATACAAATGATAAAGAGGGATTAATTTATGGCGCGCATGTACCCCGAGTTTTTAGGTAATGAGTACGAAAATTCGAATCCAGAGGCGATTGTATTCGAATCGTTGAAGCAGCTTTCAGACGATTACTCCGTCATTCACTCCAAAAAAATAAAAGGCGGTAGTAAGCATCAAGAAGAAGTTGAGCTAGATTTTATTATCTTCGATGGCAAGCAGAACCTAATCTGTCTCGAAGTAAAAGGCGGTAATATCAATTTTGATGCCGTGCAAAATAAATGGTACCAAAACGGCAAAGAAATGCTTAAGAAGCCTGATTGGCAAGCGTCACGCGCATGTCGTGCAGTTATAGATTTTTTAGGGAGGGACGCTACTAACCTAAACATCAATTGGGCTCTCTGTTTTCCGCAGTCTGCTAGGGCCGATAAGCACGCAAAAATCGCAGAAGTCCCCGCAGCTCTCCTGCTTGACGAAAGCGACCTTGACTCTTTCCCTCAAGCAATTCTAGGAATTGAAAAGCACAACAGTGAGAAAATCGGAAAGACCGGATTAAGCAATAAATTTGCAGCAGACCGAATCTTGTCGACATTACTTCAATCAATTGGTTTCATAAATAAGTTGGGGGTTAGAACTGCGCGCGAACAAAACCAATTAATAAAAATGACAGAAACCCAAATGGAAGCTTTAGAAGATTTTGAAGTAAACCAAAGAATGGCCGTAATGGGGTATGCAGGAACAGGGAAAACTGTGCTTGCTGCAGAATACGCTAAACGGCTAGCAAACCGGGATCAGTCTGTGCTATTCCTCTTTTACAATAGAATGATCGCAAATACTGTAAGGAGAGGAATGGATCGAGACCTAGATATCAATACCACTACTTTCCACAGTTTCGCAAGACACTTAATAGATGCTCAAGATCAGGACTGGTGGGAGGAAAACAAAAAAAATGAAGAGTTTTGGCAAGAAGATATACCTTTGAAACTGCTAGATTTAGATCACTCTCAACTTCCGAAGTTTGACGCCATTATTGTTGATGAGGCACAAGACTTTAAACCCGATTGGTTTGAGATAATTGAATTAATGCTAAAAGAGCAAAACGGAAAGTTTGTGATTTTTTATGACGAAAACCAAGACATATTTGGCCGCTGGGATGAACTACCACCTTGGGCCGATGGGTTTGCTAAAAAAGTATTACGTAGAAACTGTAGAAACACAAAAAATATCACCACCTACCTCCAGACCCTTGTTCCTTCATCCATGATTCCATTTGAATCATCTCCTGTCGGAGAAAAAGTGGCGGTTGTAAAGACGGCTTCGAAACAAGATGAAACGGAAAAGGTGAGAATCGATCTAGAAAAGCTGCTTTCGAGGGGCATTAAACCCACCGACATTTTGATACTAACGAATTCAACAATGCCTGAATCATCTATAAAACCATTATCTAAAATAGGCAACATAGGTCTCGAATGGGCTGGCAGAAAGTCAAATCATAGATCAAAGTGTATCCAAATCTCCAATATCAATAACTTTAAGGGTTTAGAGGCCCCGGTAGTTTTGATCGTTGATTTTTTGAGCTCTGATGTGAGTAGTAAAAGCGAGCACCTTTACACGCAGGCATCAAGGGCAAAAAATATTCTAAAAATTTATTTAAGATAGTCTGTAATCCTCTAGGAATTGGCGTATATCTAAGAATAGATAAATAACAAACACATCCAATAAAAAATATAGCGAAGGGCGTTGAAATGTTGTTCAAAAACGGAGAAAACCTTAAAAGTGAACTGATACATTACTTAACGAATAAAGAAAATGTAACGATATATGTCCCATATATAAAGGCTAAAACGCTTAGCATGCTGCTCAGAACCCCAAACTTTAAGTGCGAACAGATAATTGTTCGTTGGGACCGGAGAGATATTGAGTTTGGCTCATCAGATTTGGAGGTTTATGAAATCTGTAAAAGCAATAATATTTCACTATTTAGAAACACTAGGATTCATTTAAAACTTTATACAAATAATTTTGAAGATGCCTTTTTAGGGTCAGCCAATATATCGGAGCGCGCGATAAGCGACTTTGGTGGGAACTATGAAATCTGTACTTATGTGAAATCGATTGATAGATCTGACCGCATATACCTACAGAAAATTCTTTCTGAGAGCACATTGATCACAGATGAAATATTCAATTCGATTAAAGATCAAACCTTAGTTCCACCCTCAAGGTTGGAAGAAAAAGATTTATTGCTTCCTAATGGCGCTGAAAATGATTCAAATTATCTCATCACAAAACTACCTATGACCGATAGCCCTCAATTGCTTTGGGAAATATATTCCAACGAAAAAACTCCTTCTTCACAAGAACAAGAAAACTGCGCTAGTCACGACCTAGCACTTTACAATATTGAAAAGAACATCGATTGTAAAAGCAATTTTTTCAAAGTCCTCGGGGAAAATTTCCTATCATCACCATTCATTGTCAGTTTTCTTAAAGCTGTTGATGATGCGCCTTCTACCAAACATGGAAATAGATATGGCCTACAGTTCGGCTTAGTGAAAATCTGGTTCAGAGAAAACACGACAACAACACCCACCCCTAGAAGTTTTGAGCTTACAGAGTATGTAGCAATACTCTATCTATGGATTGAACACTTATCCAATGGTAGTTATTCAGTTTCTGTGCCTGGAAAACGCTCTCAAGTTATTAGGAAAACACCATCTTTATAACGATTTTACCGATAAACAAGAATGAGGCTTTTAGCGTGTTTCTTAGTCTCGCTCAATCATCCATGCCAGCTCTCAATAACTTGATTCAATGAGAAACCAAATCGCTCTCTAAATTTACTTAGAGTTTTAGAATTTGAATAATCGCCTTTTTCAGTTTCTATCCAAGAAGCTAGAAACAACCATAAAGAAGTCAAACCCATACTCTCTTCTGAGTCTAGAAGAGGTTGGATAAATTCTTCAAAAAACGCGTGCTGAGTATTGAGTTCAATAATTGTAAAATCGCCCCCTTTCGCATCAGGGCTTTTGTTGAAATCATCATATTGAATAAAAGTCGAGGAATTTTTTAAATCAGCAAAAACTATGAAATAACGTTGATTGGATTGAACGAAATACTTCAACGCCATGTCTATGAGATTACTCTTATCCGCTATTTCTGGGTAATCCTCCTTAATTAGCTTAATTAGTCGCCTTTTTTCCGTATCACTAAGTTCACCTATTTCTTTTTTCCCGCACTCTGGACAAACCCCTTCTGATTTCGGAACTTTATGCACCAAACACAACGGAAGATCCGGAGTTTTAGCACATAGGGGACATACTCCATTGATAAATTCTAATTTATGTTCGATACAAGTTGTCACCTTATGGCCACAACTTGCACATTCGCCATTAAGAAATTCGTTTTTTTGACATTTCGGGCATTTTCTTTTTTTACCATTTCGCGCACCTTTTGCCCTCACAGATATCTCTTTGGCCATGCCCTTAAGTGCAAGGTCAATTTCTTTGGATAGCAGCGTTTGCAATTCCTCTCTGCTAGTCGTCGCACCATACGACTCCATTTCCGCAAAATCATCTGATGAGATATATCTAAACTGGCGCGCATCTAACTTATTTGCGCTCACATCAAGAAGGTCGTCAGAAATAGGTTCGAACTGTACCTCTAAACCCCACCACCTTTGTGTTGTTTCAGTCCATGTCAAAGGAAAATCAAATTTCGCCAACTTAATTTCCCGTTGGGCGCGCACTAGAGATATTCCAACACAGTTCTTGTAGAAAGTTTTCCCTGGCTCAACCCCGCCTCCATTACCCCCTCCTGGAGGAAGCTGAATCTCAGGTTTTGCGATCGAACAGCGTATTTTGAATTTATGCTCTCTGTTGCCGCTTGGCAGTTTTTCAGTAAACGTTATTGTTTTCTCTCCATTGACACCGAATTTTTCCCAAGGCTCGCTTGTAGCAATATCCGCGTACTTACCAGGAAGAACATTATTCGGCATTAAGAACAAAGGATCGAGAATTTTAATTTCATCGCTTAATGATTTATCTTGCAAATATTGCTCGTTGTTGTCCTTACGATAAACCAAAAACTCTATATTCACGCCCCTACCGATGAAGTGTCGATATATTCTTCCTAAACTATTATTAATGTGTCGAATCAGAGTTTTTGCCTGAGCTATTTTCAGATTGTCGCACCTCAACCATTGGATAATCGTCCCACTTTCTTGATTTTTTATACCTGGGATTGTTGAAATAAATGCAGCTGGCAATACGTCTAGTTCGTCTACAGATTCGGAGAACACCGGGTCGCTCCCAGCATACTTATCATGATCTCTAAATGTATGCCTATATGGACCTCCTTTTTGCCAGGAATAAACATGGTACTCTGGAGCGACAGAGCAAGACGAATATGGCAATCCTAATCCATATTTACCTAGTTTCCCCTCTTCCTCAGTTCCATGGTTAGACCCTCCACCAAACACTAGACAGGTACCGATTGCCTCCTCAGACATTCCAACCCCATTATCGACAATTAGAACTTCTGTCAGTCGATAGTTTGGCCTATTCGCGTCTTGGTGCTCTACAAGAACTATTTTCACCTCGCACTCTTGGTCTAGTCTTCTCCACTGAATCGAATTATCAATAATTTCTGCCAGCGCATAGACGGTACTTCCAGGAAACACTTTTCTGAAAGAGTTCAGGCCTGCGCCCGTTACCAGTGGTTGTTGATTTGTCATTATAATTTTTTATCCCAAAAAGATTCCCAATAACTATACAAAAATTCGGGGTTACCTAAACTATCAATATTTGTGATTAAATCTATCACATGGTTTAGTTCATGACCTCCATTTCTCGGCCCCCTTAAGGCTCTGCCTATCATCTGAGAGTAAAGAATCATAGATTCGGTATATCTTGCGATAATTAAAGTCTTTAACTTAGGAGCATCAAACCCGGTGGTTAATACTCCAAAATTAATAAGAACCTTCAGCTTCCCATCCTTGAACTTAGCAATATTTTTTTCTCTGCTCTCCTGACTGGTTCCTGAAACTATAGTTTCGGATTCCACGCCCTCTATTTTGAGTAAAATTTTAAGTATCTCGCAATGGTTTATGCTTGAGGCGAAAACAAGAACATGATCGCGCGCCGGGTCATCTAAAGCCTCGATGATCTTTGTCACGATTATTTTATTTCTGTGAGAGCTTTCGACTAGCATATCAACATGGCTGAGATCCAAGCCCCCATTGTCTAAAATACGTGTATAACTCTCTTTCAGTATCTCGCTAGCATCAAAAGAAATAGTATTGTGCTCTAGTCGGGCTAGAACGCGTTGCCCTTGGAGATACTCAATGGGCTTTTCAACTAACACTCCGTTTTCGTCTTTTATAGAAATCAAATTGTCATCGAAATAAGTTGCTAACACCCGATTATCACCACCAGAAGTTTCATTACTCCTTCCCGGCGTAGCTGTAAGACCAAGAACTCTACAATTAATGTGTTGGCTTACATAATCAATGCATCGCTCATACGTCGGCGCAAGTGACTTGTGAGCCTCATCAATAACAACTAATTGTGCGTTCTCAGCAATGTACTTTCTAAACTTGATAGCCTCAACAGATTGGCTTTTCAATATTGAAAAAAACTTTTGAAACCCAAGAAAAAGAAATGCCTTTTTGTGCTCATATATCTCGTCATCAATTTTCTTCTTGCCGAAAACACGCTTTACTGGAAGTTCATAATCTCCTTTATACATCCACGTATCAACAAACGAATAGTACGCTTGATCACACAACTCCGACGAGTGTGCAAACCATATCACTAACCCTTCGTCGAAAGGCCTCGTCCTTATAAAGTCAACTATCGACTCTATACAAGTTTTAGTTTTCCCCGATCCGGTAGGCATGTGGACAAGTCCACGATATTTTGAGTTTTCTAAAAGACCTTGAGTGATCGTGTCCTTTATTCTTTTTTGGTAATCGTGCAAACACAGAAAAACGCCCTCTTTCGTGCCTTCTTTATTATAAACATATGATTTGGGGACACTCTTAGCGTAACTCTCAACGCCACTTGGCTCGTCGAAGGCAGCTTTATCAAGGTCAAAATTAAATATTTTCGCTATTAACTTTCGCTTTTTTGCTTTACTCAATCCTAACAACGCATCTTCAACCTGTACTTCATCTAAAGCATTGATATTAATATTATTTTGAGTTGCTGCTTTTTCTTTCTCTCCACTTGTTATATATCGATTAATCAATATGCTCTGAAGTTTTTCATTAGAAATGCAATCATCTCCTAATATGCTAAACAATAATGCCGCATAATCTATCTCTTCTACCGACTGGTTGTAGGTCTGCAGATAATTCAGAATACCTTTATGTAACGACTCGCCAACAATGCTTGAAACTTGTCGGGGGGTTATCCCTCTAATTCTCTGATATAGGTCAGTGTTCATCATAATCAAACTTTAGGCTAAACATAATTGAATGAAGTTCATTGAGAAAAAAATCAATTTGCTTGCTAGTCATTGAAAGTTGCGCTCCTACCAAGCTAATCACGATTTTTTTAGCCATATCTTTCTCCGTTTTATCAGTTTTCACAAAAAACCAGTGTTTCAAGTTAATGTTAACAAGTATTTTCCCATGTTCTAATAATTCAATAAAATAGAGAGGTCTTCCTTCTAGATTCACAAACTCGGTTTTGAAATTTCTCAGGTCGAACCTGACTCCTTTCCTTTGCAGTATTTGCTCCCCAGAAACTTCGCTAATTTTTTCAAGTGGTATAGTTCCATTTACAAGATATTCATAAACGTTAAACTCGTTCATGCCCCGATCGGGGAAAGTCCACTTCAATCCTTTTCTATCCCACCGGAAATAGTTGCTGCATATGATCTTTAAGACTTTTTTTTGATGCTCTTCAAAACGGAAATCATCAGATTTAAATTTGATATAGATCCACGGCTTTCCAGTATTTAGGTTTGAGTATTTTTCAAATTCAAACTCTTCATTTATCATAAAACTCTACCGCTCCATAAATTATGTATTGTTAGATAAACTTCAACACTCCAAAAAACCCCGAAACTTTCCCTAAGCAGCTTAAAGCCTTCTCCGTTCGGAAAGCGAATCAACACACCAAGGTTTCTTGGTGCCTTCGTTTTTATAATGTTCGAAAGAAAACTTAGCTTGCATACTTGTCAAAAATCTCAAAAAAATGATTCATCGTCCGTTTACTACCGCAATCTCATTTGCATGAAGGCGCCCTGACCTATGCTTAAACTTTCTATAAGGATGCTCCACTATTCCCTTCCATGCTTACAGTGTACAAATCAAACAAGATGAATCAGACGATTCTTCCTCACTATTCCTCAATTCGTCTTGCCAACGAATAGTTACTTCCTTTCTGCTCTGAACAGGATTCAAGCCATCCACCTCAGCCTGAGCGACAAGCTCTTCCAGCGTTTTACCTTGTACCCAGGTATACCCATCACCTGACTCTTTTTCGATAGCTACAGCCTGGGCAAAAAGTTCTGGGTGATTTTGCTTTAACCCCAACCATTCTTTCTTTTGTTGAAAAAAACAGAAATAACAACCTGAACGACTACGCCACTTGTAATACTCAGGAATACCAACGGAGCTTTCCAAGATATTAAAGACGTCGTCTCGAACCAATCCATCTTCTACGAATGGGAAGGCTGCCTTGATATTCTCCTTTTTAGAAATATAGCCTTCCCGATTTTCATCAGCACGAATACCGATATAGCTAATGACTTCGTCGTCACCCACATATTTCTCAAACGGCTTGATCTTCATCATGATCGTGCACCAACGCGCTCGTGGTGATGGTAGATAGTCATTATGAATCTTTAACCAATGTTCGAATGTTCGACCACTCGAAAGTCTGACAATTTCTTTACCGAGATAGGCCTCCATCTTATCCAAAAAATCATAGACCTCTTTTAGCTCTGCGCCGGTATCAGAAAAGAAATACTCTGTCTTAGCGTGTATCTCTGGATAATTATCCTTTAGGTAAATCGCTAGTGCAGCACTATCTTTACCACCAGACAAACCTAATACATGCCGAGCCGATGTATTAGACGTAGCATCTGCCATACCTATCTTATTTGACATTTTTCTTATCCTTAGCCTTCTCGTTTTCCTGCAAGACAGCAGGCTTTTCATATTCTTCCAAAAAGCTCTCCGTTAGCTGGGCTATTGCAGCTAGTTTTAACTCTTTGTCAGTTACGCCCTCTAGCACTTTTTCTAAATTAGCTTGGACAGTTTTTATTGCCTCAAACTGAGCATTATCAATTGCAACGACTTGGCTGCGCTCGGAAGAGCCTTTGCGCAGCGCCTTAATAAGCAACACTTGTAAGTTATCTCCTTCAACACCCGCATACCTGTCTTCGTGCAATCTTAAAGTACGAAGATCTTTTATTTGCGTACTAAATTTGTGCAAGCGAAAATGCGCTTCGCTTCGATCTGCGTCAGTCCATTTCTGTGTAGGTTTTTGACCTAAAAATGACAACACTTTTTCAAGCCAATCCTCATCACTCTCTGACTGTGAACCGAGGCGCATTAAAAACGCGCGCAGGCCATCGCGGTCAACAGTAAAGTTTTCTAAACCACTAAAGCGACCATAGATTTCTTGCCGTAACTCCACAAGTTGAAGACTTGGTTTTCGGAGTAACGCATCCGCCAACAGACTCTGCTCCGAGTCAATAAATTCCTGATAGCAATGCTTAAGTTCACCGAGCACCTCCATCAACTTCTGAGCGAGTCCCTCAACGCTCTCGTTAGCCCCTCGTTCAGATTTAGCTTGGCTGAACCCTAAAGCCTTAGGAATGTCTTTAAAAAGCAAATTTTCAGGAGACTTAGCAATCTGAAAAGCGTTCCTGACTTTTCTGGCTTCCTCTGACAATTCTGGTGATTTTGTTAGCTTCGTATATTCTGGCAAACTCCCGATAAAACTAGCTATTGGTTTTGCGAAATCTAAAACTGAACGGTCGGTCTTGTTGCCAGCATCGGTAAATAGTGCACGATTGTATTGCTCAAAAATCGACGCCTTCATCCCATCGATGCGAAAGAGCTGTACCGCAAATTCATCAGGGCGTTTAACTAATCGTTCAACCTGCTCTATTGAAATTTCTGGTGTATAACGTCGATTCTCAAAAATCGCAACTTCATGTTGATAGATTCGAATGGCCGCAAGATAGAGGATTGGCAGAACCCCTTCCTTGACTCCAAAAGGTGGTTTAACCAAAACACTGCCTAACTCCTCTAACGACCGAGCGCTCTCTTCTGTAGACTCAAGAAAACTCTGAATTTCTTTCCAAACATGCGACAGCGTTGAATGTTCAGTCGGTGCTTTAAGCTCCCAGCCTTGCTCTGTTTGCCCGTGCAGGCCAGTTTCGAGCAGCAAGGAGCCGTATATTGCTTTTTCAGGTGGAAACCCTTCGATTCCGAGGGCTTCTTTGTGCGCGCTAGTCAGCATGCCGGCCATCAATCTGTTTCTGCCGGCCGCCGCTTGGCTAGAACACTTAGTTCTGTTTACGAGCTCGTTTCTAATAGCCGGTGATTTCGAATAGACCGTTTCCAAGATGGTTGACAACTCAACCTGCAAACTTCTTTTAGAACAAACCTGTAACCTACTCCCGTTTGAAAACCATTCACTCATTTCTGGTCGTTCAAAAACATCTTGAATGAGGTTTCTCTCTGATCGCTCAGCAATGCTTAATCGTTGATAGAACTCTTGTTTAGCAATAGGGTCTGACTTTAACTCATGGCTATTGTTATGTATCCGTTGCAACGCGAGTACTTCAGCCGCCGCATCCTCGAGCCGCGGAGCGTTAAAGACTAAGGCCACAATATCCTTCTTCTTAAAATAGCTCGTTACTTCATCATGAAATAGCTTTTCATCGTCTTGGGCTGTCGCTAAGTAGAAAATCAACCTAGGCAGCTCAGCCTCTACTTCAAGCTCCTTATAATTCGAAGCATCTACAAAGACAGGCATAAAGTAACGAAGAGTTCCGTTTTGAACTGTATAACGCCTAGCCACGACAGGCAAAAGTGAGTTTTTATTATTGAGCTCAACCGAAAGAGAAAACTTCCCTAAGTTGTGAAGCTCTTGTTCTAGCACATCCTCAATATCAAAATCACTACCTTGCCAAACTCTGTATTCGTTACTGAACCTTCGATAGTTAATAATCGATTTTTCACTGAGAGCTTTCAATACTTTATTGCAAGCTGACTTCGTCGGCGCTAACGTTTGAAGAACATCCTTTCCAGCCTTCAATCCACCCTTTGATCCTACAATATTAAGGAGGCCAATATTCTTCAACATCGTTAACTCAGCATCGGCACTGTCACCTAAACGGTCTACCGCAGTTACAACTTCTGCCCAACGCTTGCTTGTAATATGGTCAGAAGCCACAGATGGCTGGTTAGCAATAAAGTAATCGAACAGGTGGAAAGGTAAAACAAAGTCTTCTACGCCGCTAAGCGTCTTTAACGTATCTTTAAAGCCAGATGTTTCGCCGCTGCCAAGATAGCTAAAAAGTGTTCGTTCATTTTGCGCCACTCTTTGACAAAGATGTGGCAGCAAAATAGCTGTAAGAGGGTGCAACGGATAACAAGCGATAAATAGCTCTTCCGCCTCACCTAGAGTCATGGCTGCAGGTAGTGCTTCATGCTCATGCATGATGCTAACAATTGCCTTTACGTTCTTTTCAACCGTCCCAGACTCGGGTTTTGTAAGCTGCCGCTCAAAGCAAGCCGACATCACGCGGAGTGTTTGCTCCGCAGTCTCTAAGAATGGCACTTCTTCAAAGCGACCTTGAACCTTAGACCATTCCTTTTTTAGGCTCTCTCCGAGACCTTTCGCATATTGATCGAAAGACTGATGAAGTAATACGAACAAAAACAGGTTTGCCTTAGCTCCTGCGCAAGCATGCTCTGCAATTGCTTGTAGGAGGTATATGTCATTTGCACCGTAATGCCTTGCTTCATACTCAAGAAACTTGCCGAGTTCGTCGATTACTAAAATCACACCGCTGGCATGATTCTCAATAGCCACCTGAAATTCACGAAAAAGCTTCACCACCTCATTTGGTGATACCGAGTCATGCACTGAAGCAGCTCTAATCTTTTCAATAACCGCTGGTTTTTTACCCCGTCTTCCCAACCAATAGACATCTGCAGTTTCTAAAAGCCCTTCTAAGATACGGCGTGTTAGGGGCTCAGGCGACCCAGTAATAAGCACGTTTAAGTAACCGTCGGTGCCCTCAGTCTCCTCTGCCGCCTTTTTAGCTAAGCCAGGCTCCGCTGCAGCCAACACTCTATTTGCTGCTTTGGCTGTATCAAGTGCTGGTGCCGCCATTAACTGGGATAAGAACACAGAGAAAGACGACTTACCAGACCCGTATGGACCCACTAACGACCATGCCCGGGGGGCTGTATCTGTGCCGAATGACTGAGTAACTCTCTCTAGAGTTCTTCGCGCGCGCGATGTTGGGATATAAGCCTCTATAAGCTCTATTGAACCTTTATCACGTTCTAGATTGACCGACCGAGTGTAGTGGGAATTGACCGATATTTTATCTACGAGACTCATGCGGCCACTCTAGCTTCATCAGAGTAATGGATTGCTAAACAATCTATGGGGTCAGGCTTTGACAAGATATACAGCTGACTAATCCCTGCCGTATCTCGTATATTGTAGTTGTCAGGATAAATCGCACACAATCTCTCGAGTCTAGCGACAAACTCACTTTCAGTTAAGCGAAACGCGCTGCCTATAGACATTCCGTCGTTACTCCCATACATCAATTCTTCTATGGGCACAGAGGCACCATCCATCTCTTGAACAACCTGCGCCAAAGCAAAAGCTACAACTGCATCAGGCAACCCAACCTGCGCACCTTGCCGCGATTGGTATACCTTGTTGCTAGAGACATGTGATAGGAGCCCAAGTAACGCTAGAGGTGTATCAAGTGAGTCTTCATATGATACTCGGCTCTTTGAGTCGGGTGATGCATACATCCTCAAAATCATCATCGCATCTCCTTTGAGAGTGCCGACAGCGACCTTTGCAGAAACTCGGTCTTTCACGAAATCGCTCAGCGAGCTAACTACTTCTTCTGATGTGAACTCAACCCTTTGGAAACGATTGAAAAACCAATACCAGGCTGTAGCTAATCTAGGATTTGAAGCTAACAACCAATGCACTAGCCAAATAGTAGCTTCGTCCTCTAAAAAAGGGTCGACTCCTGCCTCTTCATCCAATATAAACTCACCTAGCTCGGTGGCAACATCATCTGAGTCCATCATTTGCGTTGCTCTCAGCCAGTGTCGAATAGATTTAACCATGTTCTTACCAACGCCGAGCTCCACCGTTGCGAGGTCATCTAAGAAAATCTTGGGGTTCCGAACAGCAGCCTGGAATCCTTTAGGCAGCCAACCATACCTAAGAGCAAATGTCTCGTGGCGGCCGAAAGCTGTTTTTCTAGGATCGAATATCATTTTTCGCTACTCACATTATTTTGAAGCGCATCTTCCTGAAGAGACAATTGGAGCTGACCTTTTTGGTCTATGAATTGCTCAGCATTGTTCAAAAACCATTCTTTCAAGTTCAAACCGTTTAAAGCAAGCATTGAGTAAAGCTGCTGCTTCGTCTCTGGATCAATTTCTATGACAATTCTTCCGCTCTTACCGATCATGTTGGCCTCAAAAATACATATGTAATGTTACATCACCAATATATAGTGACTAGACCTCTTGCACAACACCATGAGTACTGCCAGGTTAACTTAAATGCCTTTGGGAAACCTCTCACAGGTAATACCGAAATATCATCAAACGAACTGCGTTATCCCACGCTGACTTTATCTGGGAGGTAGAGCTTATCCAATACCTCCACCTCCCTAACAGAAAATAGTTAACTTGCCAGCAGAGTAAATAGGCCAACAGTAGCTCTAGGTTACATATTTTTAATCGAGATAGGACTCGAAGACTACGCTTTTGAAGAAGTTATTATTCGCAACCCCACTCTATTTTGTGACTCTGCTGCGGAAATTCAAAAGAAGAGGTTGGAGAAATGGAGTAGTCTCTTGAGTGCTTGAGTCTAAAAAAACTAGGGAGCAAATATTTTTATGGCATCAGTTAGACAAACAGGGAATAAATATTCTGATGATCAAATCGCTATAGTTCTACAGGCATGTATTGATGTTGCGGTTGAACGCACTACACAACGTTCCGCAATTCGGCATATCGAAATACAAGTGCCTAGCTACCCTATTAAAAATTTTGATGGCGAGCTAAGGAGAGTAAGCCTCTACCTCACTGGAAAAGGAAGGTTTGGATTTAAATTCCCAGCTAATTGGGCACGCGTTTTTATAAACATCACCAATGATGACACTAAGGTTATTGCCGCATTTCGTGAACAACAAAGACTCTATAAAGAGCGAACAGGAAAAAACAGCGGGGTTCTAGAAGAAATACTGTCAAATTATCCTAGCTCTACTTTGGCTTGAGACAGCTTTAAGGCGTCGATAGAGAATTCTAAGGAAACAACCGAATTAATTGTGTAGTCCCCCATTTATAACTGGATTTTTAGCAATACGGTTTCGGCAGATAAAGTTGCATTACTAGCAACTTCTGGATTCGTGATCTCTGTGTTAGTCACCTAGAATAATAGTGCACTCAAAACTTTGTTCAACCTCATGAACACGGCTTTCGAGTCCATCAGAGATAGTTCGTTTGCGTAGAAGCCAATACGTATCTTTTGGCTGCTAAAAGCCCATCCTCAGTTTCAACCATAAGGTCCACCAAGCTCTTACCACCCAATTGCGTATTTGGAGCATTTACGTACTCGTCCCAATAGTCCTGTGGCCACGTTAACTCTATTTCTTTGCGCACAGTCGCGAGCCAACTTAGTCTAACCCGCAGTTTTACCATCATCTCATCGTCTAACTCTTCTAGATTGTTATCTATAACTATTTTTTGAAACTGATGCAGACTTAAATGGAGAATCGCTCGTTTTTGCGAATCTGACAATTCCCATAGGATCGCTATGTTTCCTAGAAACCTCAGACCAACTTCAATTTGAGCCTGGTTCTGTGGGTCTGCGGGATCATAAGGGTTTTTCAAAAACAGGTGGTAATTCATAAAAATTCTTCTCTTTGAAAATCTTCAAGTAGTGATCTCAATTTAACACGCAGTGACTCGTACTGCTCACTGCTTACTCCGCGACTATCGATCATTGGAAGTACCCAACTCGCGATAGCATCTCTGTTTGTCACTTGGCATGACTGATCCAAAGCAAATACCATGTGATTGCCATCTGGGATCTGTAACTGGTGCATTATGTTACTCGCTACCGTTTGCGCTAATGCCAATCGAAGCTTTTTTTCGTTTTCTCTGTTCACTAAGTTTTTTATATCGGTTTCTTTCATTTTATCTCCGTAATACTGTTTAATCGTTTCACTATTTCGTAGAGCTCTTATTACTCTCCATCTTCTCTGCTAGCACCGCTGCAAATGCCGACCCGTCTCTTCGAGTAAGGTTTGGGACATAGCGGCTGTAAACGTTAAAGAGCATCTCTGTTGATGTGTGCCCCATTTGTTTAGCGATCCACTCTGGTGCCTCGCCCGAAGCGAGCCACAGTGTTGCTGCGGTATGTCTTGCCTGATAAGGACGTCGCTTAGGTAAATCCAAATATCGTAATGTTGGATACCAAACCCTTTTGGTTACGTTGTGGACTGAAAGTGGTTTACCTACGGCGTTACAAAAAACAAATTCCTCACCCCCAGTTGCGCCGTATTGTTTTCTCAGAGCCGCTTCGACTGGTTCAGACATGTCGATCTCTCTCTGAGAGCCATCGTTTTTTGTATCCGTCATTTCTCCCATGACAAACGATTCTCTGACCACGATTTGTTTACGCTCGAAGTCAACGTACTTCCATTTCAAACCATGGATTTCGCCAGTCCTCATGCCAGTAAAAAATCTTACTGTGTAAAAGGGCTGATAGTCGGGTCTCACGTGCTGAATAATTAAAAGCACTTCATCCAGACTAAAGGGATCAACCTGAGTTTTGGGAACCTTTAGAGGCTTGATGTTCTTGTAGGGGTTTTCAAAACTAAAACGATCAGCTGCCTCCGTTAGAATTCCTCTAAGCGGAGTCATTACATGATTCACTCTGGCAGGCGATAAACCAACTTGACCACCAGGTCGAACCAACTTTGTCAGGGAAGCTCGAAAAGCAAGAATTTCAGCTTTAGTCACTGACGACACAGGTGATTTTCCAAAAACCGGAAGTATGTGCTTATCTAAAGAGTTCTTGAGAGTGTTTATGTAGGATGGTTTCCACCGTACTTCGTTTTCTAAAAACCAAGTTTTAGCAAAGGAGAGAAATGCTGGAGAATTTAAAGAGTAACCATCTAATTTTTGTTGGTGTTCTCTAAACTTTGCTACGTATGCGGAATTTGGAAAGTAGTTGCTGTAGTCAAACGTATTTAGAGTTATTTCAGCCTCTATACGTTCGAGGACAACCTTGGCGCGCTTTCTATTCGCTGCATTGTCTGGCAACTTTGTGTACTCTCGACACCTCACGCCCTTATAACGAAAATCAAAGAAGATAAGGCCCTTTCTTGTATTAATTGCTCCCATGACGTACCTACTGCATCCCAGCCATTAACAAGTTCACGTCAAGAGGTTTGCTCATGTCCTCTTCAATGCGCTCCCAAATGTATAGGATTTTCCGCCCACCAAAGGGACGAACATAGTGAACGCCCTCCAAAAGAACACTATCTTTTAAGCGGTTACGAATAGTTCTAGCGTCGTATTTGATTTTGCTCGCTAGCTCTGCTGTAGTTAAATATGTTTGCGACATCGTGCTTTACCTCGTAGAATGGATTGATCTTTAAATGTTTTTTATAACCGTTTAACGATCAATATACACAACAAATAATCATTTACAAGCGATATTGATTATTTAACGATTATTTTATTCGCTAAAAAGTCAAAATGATTAAATGTCACTTATCTAAACTTATGGGAGAAAAGCGTCTCTCGATAGCAGACATCTCCAGGGAGACTGGTATAAACAGGGGGGTGATCACTCGTCTCTACCACGAAACCGCAATTAGAGTGGATCTCGAGGCGGTTGAGAAGATTTGTGTCTTCCTTGAGTGTGAAATTGAAGACTTGTTCAGCCTTCAACGAAAGGTGGGAGCCAACGACTAATTAGGGGTCAAAATAACCACAAACTCAGACATGGTCTCAGGGCGGTCTCAATTTGGTCTCAACCGATTTTGGGATTCAGTATTTTCTTGACAGGTTCGCGTAAGCTCTTGATTTTAATAAGGAATATTGGTGGTTATGGGTGGACTTGAACCACCGACCCCAGCATTATGAATGCTGTGCTCTAACCAACTGAGCTACATAACCATTTCAATAAAAGTCGTAAAAACGAGCGTTTTCAGAGAAGCGAGAAAAT
>Ga0206125_10000498_pt1 | contig 51586 bp, 37 predicted proteins | sample Helgoland_Spring_4_FD_148598 | JGI IMG/M metagenome (GOLD analysis project Ga0206125, IMG submission 148598) | Pelagic subsurface seawater microbial communities from Kabeltonne, Helgoland, North Sea - Helgoland_Spring_Bloom_20160331_1 | ecosystem: Environmental > Aquatic > Marine > Epipelagic ... | reverse complement strand
TATGTAGATGAGGTAAAAAAAACAGCATTAGATTATTTTATCGATAAAGAGGAGGGCTATCTTGAAACAAAAAATGCGATTGTATTGGCTGAAATTGAATATTTACCACCGAAGTGCAGAGAAGCTTTTCTTTTAAATAAAAAACATGGATTAAAGTATAAAGAAGTGGCGGAAGAATTAAACATCTCAATTAAAACGGTTGAAATTCATATCAGCAAAGCATTAAAAAGAATACGAGAGAAACTGAAGGAGTGACCTATACGCAACACCTTTAAATCCAAGTTTTTAACACTTCCTTTTTCTTTTATCTTCATTAAAATGTACAACCTGTTTTAAGTAAGTACAAAGTGGAATAATTTGTCATGAAGTGAGGTTTTAAGAGTAGGATTATCGATGCAACTCTCTATATTTCTTAGGAGAAACTTCGTTTTTATCTGTAAATCGTTTGATGAAATAAGTAGGATTGTTATACCCTACTTCATAGGCAATTCTTTTAACGGTATAAGAGCCTCCAATTAAATGTTTTTTGCTGTAGTGTATTCTTAAGTCATTGATATAAGCACTAAAGGTTTTACCGGTTTGTGCTTTAAAATACCTGCAAAATGAGGCTTTATTCATAATGGCTATGGCAGCTACTTCATCTAGAGATACCTCTTTGTTATAGTTTTGGAGTAAAAATTTATTGACTCTTTTCATTCTTGCGTCAATGATCGTAATTTCATTTTTTTTGTTGGAGTGATCGATTAATTTGTACGAATGCTCTTTTTTTATCTTATTTAGGATAGATATAAAAGACATCAATCGGTCAAAAAAATCTAAGTCATTAAGGTTTTTTAAAGGTTCAAATAGATTCGTCTTGTGAAAATTTGAAATGAGTATCCCTTGGTTTGAATCCTTTATGAGTGCTTTGATATCAGAAATTTCTGGAAGTTCAAACAGGGATTCTTCAAAATACGATTGATCGGCTTGAATTACTATGTACTCGATAGTTTCGTTGGAGTTTTCATCTTTAAATCGGGGATGGCTAATGGGAAGATGAGGTACATTCGAACCAATAATAAATAAAGTCCCTTCACTAAAAGGTACCATTGTGTCTTTAATAAACATTTTTCCATCTCCTCTAAGAAATAAAACAAGTTCTATTTCGGGATGATAATGATAAGGTACATCGAAAAACGGAATATGTATTCTTTCTGATCTAAAGGATTTTTGATGGTCTATTTCAATTTGTTCAATAGATAGATTCATGATTAACTAATTTTACGAATTAAGAGGTAGATGCAAATATAGTTAAATAATCGGCTAATTTTGTTAAGAGCATTGTTGCTTAGTGTATCTACATTTGCTAAATAGATAAAATGTTATGAGTGTAAAGTGTTATTAATCAGTAATTATTGAGTTTAAAAAATGGAAAAAATTACGAATCCTGATTCTGGAAAACTAAGAAGGCTAGGCGATAATCATGCAATAACCAAAAAAGCATTTACGACACTCTTCGATACTTATTACGTGCCCCTCTGTAACTATATCTATAGTTTAACAAAGGACAGACAGCAGGCGGAAGATATCGTACAAGATACCATGTTTATTGTTTGGGAAAGCAGAAATAACATTCAGTCAAATCTTTCAATTAAAAATTATTTATATAAAATTGCGTACAATAAATTTATCGATACTTACAGGGGAAATAAAGTCCACTTAAGCTATGTAGACGAGGTAAAAAAAACAGCACTGGATTATTTTATCGATAAAGAGGAGGATTATATTTCAACAAAAAATGCAGTGGTATTCGCAGAAATTCAAAATTTACCACCTAAATGCAGAGAAGCTTTTCTTTTAAATAAAAAACAAGGATTAAATTATAAAGAAGTTGCAGAAGAATTAAACATCTCTGTTAAAACGGTTGAAATTCACATCAGCAAAGCATTAAATAGGATACGAGACAAAGTTAAAGATTCCTATTTTGCCATTCTTGAAGTTTCATAAATGAGCAGCTAAAACTTAGTTGATTTAGTACTCACGTGATGACTTCAAGTCATCTCTGAGTAAAGAAACCGTAATACATTTAGATTTTTTGCTTTTATACTAAATTTACTTTTGCTCCCTTGGGTTTAAGTTAAAATACTTATTTACAGCATATTCATACTGATTTATGAAGATCTTTTTGAATTCAGTTATATTATTTTGTTCATAAAAAAGTAACATTGCTTTTTTGTAGTCAGAAGCCTTTACACTTCTATATGACAATGGACAATATCCATTTTCCATTAGAATAGCATTACTTATAATACGTGCAGTTCTTTTATTTCCATCATTAAATGCCTGTATATATGATATTAATAACAACAGAAAGAACGCTTTTTCAAATACATTCTCTCTAGAATTTACTAAATCACACATTTGCTGCATAGCATCCGCTATTTGCTGGTGCATACTTAAAGGTTTATAGTCGGTTCCCCCCACACCAACTCCACGTTTTCTAATGTTTCTCTCAATTCCTAAATTCTTTATAAGGATAGAATGTATGTCTTGTATTCGAGCAATTGTCAACGGTTTCAAATAATCAGGTTGCGCAATAATAAAATCCAAAGCATCCTTATGATTGAGTAACATTAAAGCATCCTCCTGTTTTTTGCCTTCTGCAAGTTCTTTGTACTTTAACAAAACCTCTGTCTCAAGTAAAGTATATGTATTCCCTTCAATCTCTCCCGACTTCCAAGATAAATCAATTGCTAATATTTCTAGCTCATTTTTATATTCGTTTTTCGATAAGGGTGCTATGTTTTTAGTATATGTATCGTGTAATAAATTTAAGTGTTTTATTTCTTCTTTAGAAAACACCTCAGTACTATTCAATACATTAGGAATTAATTCAATATTAAAAGTCTGCTTAGCATTTCGTTCTTCTGGCAACAAATTATAATATGCCTCGAGGTCTATTGGAACAAATAATTCGTAGGCTTCAGAGATAGAATATGTGCGAGATTTTCCTTGGCCATTCGCTTTTATGAATTTTGGAGTCATTGCCAGCAAAAGCCTTCTAATGGTACTTTCCCCCATCTTTATACCAATTCCCTTATGAATCGCTTCTCTTTTTACAGGTTGATTTGCCCGAACAAATTCTATAATCTCTCTTTGTTTTTTGTTTAGCATATCTCAAATTATTTATAGTAGCACTTTCTAATTGAATACAAATATAAGTGTTTTACTGCTCGTTTTAATTAAAATTACTGCTCATTTGTCACAGAAATGAGCAGTAATAGTATTTTTATTGAGCAGATTATAAACGTATGAATTCATTTTGTTGCTCATATATTGTATAAATACTGCTCATCTAAAGTATTTCTAAGCAGCATTTATACAATATGTGAGCAGAGATATAAAACAGTAAGTATCATGTTGGTACAAGAAACCAGACAATGAACGTAACTCTGACGGTGAAGCTTTTATTACGTTTTTTTTTATTTGTTATTCCATTTGAATCTTTGTTAATTTTTTAATGTTATTGTAAACGGAGAAGCCGGTAACCCCTCTGCATTTCCGAGATTAACATGTATACCTTCTATTCCTAAATCATCTTCCGAAGCATACCGAACAGCTATGGGTTTTTTCACCCGTTTGTCTGAAACAACAACGGTGTTTTTTTTGATTTCTGCCACTGCCTCAACAAAGTGCTCACCATCGGCACTGATATAAAATCCACGCAGACGTTTGTCATCAAGCGTTATTAATCCGCCGCCAATATGCTCAAATGATAGTATGGCTTTTTTAGATGTAACGGTCATCTCTTTTACCATCGGGCCAGAATAAACAATGTCTTTTCCATATACATTTGCCAGTGCGGCAAGTGCGAGTCGATGTCCAATAGGTTTTTTTGTGGCGGGATGAATAGGGTGGTTGTCCTGATACCAGTCTTTTGATAAATCAATCGTTACTGCGAGATGAGAATAGGGAAGGGTCTCTGCAATTTCACGCTGTGCGTTACGGAATGCATGCCAGTTAGCACGTTCGTAGCGGGCCACTTGCACAAAATAGAATGGAAGTGTTTCGTCTCCCCAACTTTTTCGCCAATCGTTCACCATAGCGGGAAATAATTTTTTCTGCTCTTCTGCACGTTCGGCGTTGGCCTCTCCTTGGTACCATATAAAACCTTTTACAGGGAAAGGCATTACACTTTTTATCATACGGTTGTAGAGATAAGAAGAGGTGTTTCGTTTGTTCCAGTTCGGATCTTTAATCGCTATGGGTTCCAAGGCTTCCCAAACAGGATATCCAGCACTCAGAACCTCTGGGCTACACCATGTTTCGGTTACTGTTCCACCATAACTGCAGTCCAGCAAGCCAACAGGAATATCGAGTTCTTGCTGTAATTCGTTTATAAAAAAATAGCCCACAGCACTCCGCGACGGTGTTGATTGTGGGTTTGCCTCGTACCATGTGGTCCCTACAGGCCAGTCTTTCTCTTCAAGAATGTGCGGCACTTTAAACAATCGGACCATTGGGTTTTCGGAAGCGGCAATGGCTTTTTTACCTGCTTTTGTACCTCCAAGGTGCATCTCCATGTTTGATTGACCAGAAGCAAACCAAACATCTCCAATGAGAATATTCTTAAATTCTTTTTCAAATCCGTCGGTGGCACTTACCGTCATTGTTTGCGGTATTTTATTCGCCTCCATTGGTGCGAATTGCACACGCCAAACCCCATCTTTTGCAGTTGTTGTTTTTGTGGTTCCAGCAAACGAAACACTTATTTTTGTGCCATTTCCTGCGCTTCCCCAAACAGGGATTGTGGCCTCGCGTTGCAGTATCATATGATCCGAAAATACATCGGGCATTTCTACTGCCTTGGCGTTTTCAAATACAATAAATGCAAAAATCAACATCAATAGTCTCATCGTTATTCTTTTTATTTATTAAAATTAATTAAAATGTTTCTTGAGCGGGGTCACCATATAACCGCAAAAAATTCTTATCTGTTCGTTCCCCAATCCGAAGGAAATTCTCCCATTTCAAACTCCAACATTCCACCTTTCATTATATCTTCATGCTTAATGAATGTAAAAGGATACGCTTCACCATTCCATGTAACAGACTGGATATACATATTTTTGGAGGAGACTTTGTCAGCTCTTATTTCAAAAATTTTTCCATTTTCCATTTTTATTTTGGCATATTTATAATGTGGGGTACCTATTTCATATTGAAGACTTGCAGGATTGACAGGATAGAAACCCAATGTTGAAAATATATACCACGAAGACATTTGTCCCATATCCTCATTATTTACAAAACCTTCCGGATTATCAAAATACATTGTTTGTGTTACTTGCCTTACAAGTTTCTGAGTCTTGTGTGGTGCTCCTACATAATTATAAAGGTAAGGCATCTGATGTCCGGGTTCATCTCCATGTGCATATTTCCCTATGAAACCTGAGATATCAACATGGGATCCACCTGATAGTTTTGTAGTATCACTCATGATCCGATCCAACCATTTCTCGTATTCTTTAGTTCCTCCCATTCTGTTTATCATGGCTCCCATAGCATGAGGGGTGTATGCCGAATATGCCCATATATTTCCTGACACATAATTCCGTTGCAGGTCATCCCAACTTGTCAGGTCCATAGCTAACCATGATCCATCCAAAAGCTTAGGCCATAGAAATTGTTCTTTTTCATTATAAAGCTCCAAAAAACCGAGCGAACGTTTCTCAAAAAGAGCAGCATCTGCTGTCCTTCCAAGTTTACTCGCCACTCTAGCAATTGTCCAATCATAGTAGTTCTGTTCTGTGGTTTTAGATACTGAGCACCCTATTTCTCCAGGAATAAATCCATCTTTACTGTAATACTCCATCCCATTTACATCATAATTGAGACTATGTTTCTCCGATGAAAAAGCGGCTACTTTAATCGCGTCGTAGGCTTCTTCACTATCAATCCCTGGAATGTCTTTAAGAATAGCTTCGGCAACAGGTGCTACGGCATTGTAACCAATCATCGTATTATTGTCATATCCATTCAGTTCCCACCCAGGTAGTCCAACTTTAGAAACCGTATGTCTTGAGATCAATGAATTCACAAAATCACGGGTTTTAGCGTGTTCAATTATTGTATAAAGAGGATGTAGTGCTCTATACGTATCCCAAATAGAAAAATTACTGTACTGATCAAAGTCAGAATGAAAGCGTTTTCCTTCCACAATGTAGTTTCCATCCACATCAGAAATACTATTGGGTGAAATAAAAGAATGATACATTGCTGTATAAAACATACGCTTTTCTTCCTCTGAACCAGAAACGGTAATTTTACTTAATTTTTCATTCCATCTATTTTCAGCCAAATCAAGTGCACCTGCAAAAGTCAAATTTTTAGCTTCTGCCTGATAATTCCTTTTTGCTCCATCGTAATCAACAAATGAAAGTGCTACTTTTACTTCTACCGATTCTCCGTTGGATACATCAAATCGAACAAAAGACTTCGTGTTCGGCCCATTAACAACGACCTCATCTTCTTTTACTGAATCATTTAATGCCAGCTTGTTCTCTAAAAAAGGTTTGGAAAATTTTGCATAAAAATAAACTTTTCGATTGCCTTCAGAAGCTCCAATTGAATGTTTAAATCCAATGATCTCGGTATCTGAGATAAACTCTAATCCTGTATTGATAATAGCACCCGTCATCAAATGTGTGGGATCGATTATTACATTAAGGGTGTCTCCTTTAAGGCAAGTATATTTGTGAACGCCTACCCTTGGTGTGGCTGTTAATTCTACCTGAATATTATAATCTTCAAGAAACACAGCATAATAACCAGCCCTTGCAGATTCATTTTTATGTGAAAATCTAGAACGATAACCAGCATCCGGATCGCTCTCAATCCCTGCAGAGAGCTGAGGTATCCCGGTTGTGGGCATGAATAAGATATCCCCCAATCCTGTTAGTCCTGAACCACTAATATGATTATGAGCAAAACCTTTAATAATAGTATCACTGTAATGATATCCAGCACACCAATCCCAATTCTTAAAACCGTTTGTTGGACTCAACTGAATCATACCAAATGGAGTAGTTGCTCCTGGAAATGTATGCGAATGTCCACTAGTTCCTATCATTGGATTCACATATTGACCCAACGCTACCTCAGATTTCTGAGCATTGGCGTGTATAGAAAAGCTTAATAAAGCAATTATAAAACCTAAATTTATGATCGTTTTTTTTATGAATTGCATAGTTGTTTTTTCTTATTCTTTAGCGTTTTATAATTACTCAATCTCTTTTTTATGTTGATGGTTTTTTATAACACTGATATTATTTTGTACCGTGTTTTTTTACACCGAAGACTTCTCGAATGCATTCGAGTTTCATGTAGGTGTCGCCCTTTGCTGGAGCTATAAAGCTACCTTCTCCGAATTCATTCCACGCGTAAATCGTAAATGCCTTTTGTAAACTTCCGTCAGGCAGTGGTATTCCCATTTGCGGCATATTTTCAAGATCCGTCGCCATTCTCTCTAGCTCGGTCTTCCATTCATTTCGTGTTGGGAACTTAAAAGTACCTCGCTCAAGAGGATAGTCCCAAGGCGTCGGATCCCAACTAGAACCAAGGACAGGCATGTAAGGAATTTCGTCGAACTTATGGCCTGATCTGAGCTGAATTAGGAAATTTGCTAACCATGAATAATCGTATGGCATTTTCATATCTTTGGGCATTCCCTTAGGAAGATCCATATAATCGCCTGTAAAGTCAAACACATCCTTTGCCCAGTGATTTTCCCATACCATAGGCCCAATACCACCACCGCATATCAGCAATTCTCCAAGACCTGCATCTCTTGCTTCTTGCCTAAGGTATTCGATCCACTGCTCAACGGTTTCTATTTTTCCGCCGCAGTCTTTTAATAGGTGTCCTATACTATGGATTTTTATTACAGGCTTGCCACCAACCTTGAGATGACTTGGGTGTTGCATCGCTTTGATCCAGAGTTCAACGCATTCTCTCCAGAATATAAACTCATCCATCATAAAAGGCGGATGGTTACAAACTTCAACGTAAAACTTCATTCGATGGGCTTCGGGTGAATTCATAAAGTACGTCAGCCCATCATTGAGCTTGGGGTTGTGCCAAGGATCAGTTTTGATGCTTTTATGATAGGGATACCAGAGCATTAGGAAAAAATCCAGGCCATGTTCCGAGGCAGCAATAATCTCTTTGTCCATTGTTTCCTGATTGTTGTCAACCCCCAATAGCGGAGTTCTCTCAGGGTAGTCTTCCAGCCAGTTATGACCGTCAGCAAAATCATGCCATTTATTCAGTATCTCCGGTGTGTTGGGCCACCAACCAGCATAATAGTTCGCGCCAACCAGCACATTTCTGGCAGCTTCAGAGCTAGGCTCGATTGTATATTCAAAAGCTGTTTTTTGTTCGGTATTACAGCCAACGATGAAACTTAAAAACAAACACAATGCAATTCGTATACAGTTATTCTTTTTCATAATTCTCTTACTTAAAATTTCTCATCTATCATTGATGGTGGAAGGTCATTCTCTGCACTTCCCCATGCTTTATTGGGAGTATTTCCCATTTCAAATTCGAGTACAGCATCGGCACTAAAAATAGCAGCATGTTCCAAATAATTTTTGGTGTATGTTGCTCCATTTAATGTTAAAGACTGGATGTACATATTCTCATCAGACACATTATTGGCTTTGATGGTAAGTGTTCCATTCGGATGATTCACCTTCGTATTTTTAAACATAGGTGTTCCTATATAATAGAGTCCGTCACCATGTGTTGCAGAATAGAATCCTAGGGAACTCAAGACATACCATGCAGACATTTGCCCAATGTCATCGTTTCCATGCATCCCGTCTGGTTTTGATAAATAGAGCGATTTTTGTACGGTATGTACCCATTTTTGTGTTTTCCACGGTTGCCCCACAGCATTGTACATATAGATGGTGTGGTGGTTAGGTTCGTTGCAATGTGCATATTGACCTATCATTCCTTTTGGGTTCAAATCCGGTGCTCCTTTTCCACCAGTATGTATGATGGATGGACGTATAAATAATGAATCCAATTGCTCTATAAAAGTTTCTTTACCTCCCATGAGTTGTGCCAAACCTCGGGTATCATGTGGTACAAAAAATGTCCACTGATAAGCCGTACCTTCACAGTAATCGTCTCCTTCGTGGTAGTGTGTGGTAAGTACCGGATCGAAAGGGTCTCTCCAGCTCCCATCGGCATGTTTCGGACGCAATAATTTAGTAGAATCATCATAGAGTTTTTTATAACCTGATGCCCTGTGGATATAGTAGTCGTAATCTTCTTTTTCTCCCAAGTTTTTGGAAAGCTGTGCCAAACTCCAGTCGCTGTAATTAAATTCTAGGGACTTTGCAGCGGCATTGATATCCAATTCACATGGAATATAACCGTCATATTTCTTATACAACTCAGTTCCCTTATACATACAGTTTCCTGGCGAATACCCAAAGTTGTCTACATTAGCAGATACTTTCATGGCCTCGTAAAGGGCATCTACATCATAATCACGAACCCCTTTGCTATATACATCAGCAATAACAGAGTGGGCGGGTAGACCTATCATTGTCCAATTCTCAATACCTGCACCTGTCCATTGCGGCAGTTGCCCGAAATTATTGTAATGCTCCAAAAAAGTGTCCATCATTTCATTAGAAATGTCAGGTCTGAGTATGGTTATCAAAGGGATCTGCGCTCTAAATATATCCCAAAGAGATAAGGCTCCAGCAAAATAGGTAAAGTCAGCTTGGTGTACTTTGTTGTCAGAGCTTCGAAAACGTCCGTCAACATCAGAATAGGTTTGTGGATAAAACAAGGAGCGGTACAGCATCGTGTAAAACATTCCTTTATTAGCCACATTATCATCGTTCACTTCAATTGCAGAAAGTTCTTTCTCCCATTTGTTTTGGGAATTCTTTTTGACATCCTCGAAACTCCAAGTTGTGATTTCTGCTTCAAGGTTTTTCTGTGCTCCTTCAGTATCAACTGGGGATATTCCTACACGTGCCAAAACAGGCGAATCATCGGTGTTTTCAAATTCAAGCAGTATTTTTACATCTTGTCCTTTCAAACTACTTTTACCTTTTACGGCTTTGTTGTTGTTAAATAATTTGTAGTTTTTAATGGGTTTTGAAAATTCGGCATAAAAGTGAGCATTCACTCCTTTTAACCAGCCATTCGAGATTCGGTAGCCTCTGATTGTTTTTTCATCTAAGACTTCAATGTTCGCTATTTGTATCGTATCATAATTCTCTTCTACGCAAACAGAACATCCCGCATTATGGCCATGTTTTAAATCTATGACCAGCTGCTGATTGGTTCCTTTAGGATAGCTATATTGGTGCATACCACTACGGTTGGTAGCTGTAAGTTCAACATCAATATCTGAATCAAGCAGTTTTACTTTATAATATGCAGGTTCTATTTCTTCCTGTTCATGTGAGAATTCCGATTGAACCTGAGCTGGGAAATTTGCTGCATTGAGCAAGCCGTCTTTGTTAAGTGGAAAAAACATAATGTCCTTAAAGTCTCCACAGCCACAACCTGACATGTGTGTGTGACTAAAACCAAGAATTTTGGGAGTCTCTTCCATGCCGTACATCTGTCTGGCAGCCTTGTCGTATTTATATCCAGAATTGTTTAAAGCCATATCTGGCCCTAGTTGTACCATTCCATAGGGAACTGAGGCAACGGGCATTAAATTGGCATCACCTCCTGTACCAATAGCACAATCGACATACTCAATTTTACTTTCGTTTTTTGAATTGCACGATAGTACTGTGATCGCAAAAAAGGTCATTAAAAAATAATAACCTACATGCTTTAAAAATTCCTTTTTATTCTTCATTTTTTTAATTTTTTAAATTCTATTCTCTCGTTCCCAACTAGTTTAGGCACTTCTGAATATGACGTCTATAAATAAGGCAAAATGCCTGCAAGGAAACGCAAATAGCTTTTGTTTCTTGCAGGCATTTTAATTGAAAATTTATTTTAAGTATGACAACATCACCGCACTTAAGGCAGGGATTTTAATGGTGATTTTTCCATCTTCAGCATTTGTACCCGTGGCATTGTTTGCATCGTAATGGATTTTCACATCTTTTAAAGCGGATACATCAATTGTAATTTCTTGTGCTTCAGCTAAATAGTTTGCAAAAAACTGTGCATTTCTCCCATTCTGACTTTGCCAGTTTGAAGTAAGTACAGATTGAAAATTGATAGGAAGTCCAGCAGGTTTTGTCAGCATTGGAATAGCGTTTGTTCCTTCAAATTCCAAAGGTTTTTGCATACGCCCCGTTACGATATAGTCTAATCCTGCTTTTTTACGCCAAGCATTCAGGTTATTAATCAACGTTTTCATGTGCATCTGGTTAGGAATTGGATAGTCCCAGTTTGAATTCCATGATTCAATCATATCTCCATTTCCGCGAAGTACCACTGTAAACATATCTCCTGAAACAAAAGCCAAGGTCAAACGCTGCATCATATTCAAAGGACTTTTTTCTAAATCAATAGCCATTTCAAATGAATTCTGATTCCCCATAAAACCATTAAGGTATTCATGATTCACATATTGATACGCTGGCACAGGTGTTCCAAAAGTAAAGTTTATAGCTGCTCTATTGTCATTGAACAATAAATAAGGCATAAATGGTTCTGCCGCAGCCGCCTCACAACCCAATAATGCTTTTCGTTTGGATGCTTTTAATACAGGCATCAATGCCTTGTACAACTTGTCCATGGCTGATGCTTGCCATGCTCCAGGACCATAAGGATGTCCGTGTTTGGTATCGTAGCAAGCATAACTTGAACCTCCTAGGTTTTGGTCGAAATATTGAATATAATCTACATCACCTTTTTCTACCATTTTAGTGACTTCACCAAGCACTACATCGGTTACAAACTGGTTGGCTGGACACATATCATAGCCAAAACGTTGTCCTCTGAGAAATACAGGAGAGGCACATACGTTGACTTCAGAATACTCGCCATTTGGTGCTTTTTTCATGATGCTTTCCAAACCTAACTCATTGAATTCTTTTGTTTTATTGTAAGTAGTGTCGGTATAACTTTGGATGGTATAGCCCATACCACTTGCATACAATCCGATATAATTACCCTTGTCGTGCAAACCTTTTACAAATTTGTCGAAGTTTTCAGTACCACCGTAAGGGGGCCAAACATAAGGAGGAGCCCAAGGGGCAGATCCTTCCCAGTGCATCAATAATGACATCACCTTACTGTCGAAAGCACCGCCTAGATTTTCTAGTATTGGTAGTGCGTTGGTATAAGGGTATAGTGCATTCGGAGGCATGGTACCATCATTTGTATCATGTTCTCCTCTTACTGGATACGTTACTACAACTGGCGAATCAAAATACCAGTCTGGTAAGTTTTTATTGTCAACCAATTTTGCAGGGCGCGGGATCTTTGAAGATTCTGACCAATCTCTGTAGATATCGGCAGCATCGTACCAATCACCATCAAAAGTTCCGAGTACTACATCATAAGGCAATGTATAGGTTCCTTTGCCTACGCCTTCAGTAAAGAGGTGGTATTCCAACTTAATTCCATTCTCACCTGCTTTGCAGTATTCAATTCCTTTTACGTGGGCTGCGTCGTCATGGGTTGCCATATACAAACTTGCTTTGGGAGCGTAATATGCCATAAATTGCATTTGAGCAGAAGAAGGGTACAAGCCTATCCATCCTAACATATACGGATGTTCGATAGGGCGGTATTTTCTGACTCCTGTTTCACGCACTTCCATATCTTCTACAACGACACCTTCTTGTGCTGGCCAAAAAAGGCGACTGTCTCCACCTGTAGCTACCAAGTCGTTTGGCACGACTACATTTGGAAAATCGATATAATCCATCAAATAAGGAGTGTTATTTTCTATCTCAATATTCCAGTTCATAAATGGGGAATCTTCCGATACATCAACCGTTACCAAAGCCGTAAAATCATAGCCTTCAAAACCTGAATAGGCAATGCTTATTTTTCCATTTGATTGTTTGATTTCACATACTTTCGCCGAATTACTATTGACTTTGATCATCTTTCCACCTTGATTTCTATCGAGGAAGTTGATTTCAAACAAGGCTGCTTTCGCATTGTCTAGGACAATCATGTTTTTGCCATTTTTTTCGATGGCTTCGATGGCTCCGTTTTCTTTGTTGATTGCAAGTTTGTAAAACTCATTTTCAAAAAGGTTAGGATTTTTACAATTTTCTACACAGCTAGAAAAGAGTAGGGCTACAGCCACTAGCATTAGGGATTTATACATGGTCTTCATTGGTTTAATTATGATTTTAATTTTATTCAATTACACTAGCTGACTTTTCCTCGTACAGCAATTCAATTTCTTTGATTTTTCTATTTTTTATTCGTTCTAAGAGAAGCCTTGTTTCTTGTGCATTTGGCATTCTTTCAGGGATTAGGCTTTTCGTATTTGATTTTTTATAAGATCAATAGGGCGTCCCAATATTTCTCCTGTATGCCCTTTCACACCTAGGTTGACATTTTCAAGTCCACAGAGAAGTGTTATCTCATTTTTGCTTACCATGGTGTCGTCATATTTGCGCATCCATGCAAGTGATTTTTCAAATAGCTCTTGCCTGATTTCTGTATAATTTGGGTCGGAAAATATAAACACCAGATTGGGTTTTGTTTTTTGACCATATACCTTTGAAAAAAGGAATAGGGTACACATGAATAGCTTTAGGAAATTGGAAATTAGTTTCATTCTATAGAAATAAATATTGGTTTATAGGTTTCTACTAATACGGTGGAAACTACAAATACCCTTATCTTTTTTTACATGTTTTTATTAAATAATTGTCTAGTCTTTTAATTACTAAACCGCACGTGATAAAAAAAAGTGAGTAAAATCACATTGATAAAAGGATTGTGTCTAAAAGATGTAATTATAGGACATAAGAAAACCCTACAGAAAGAATAGGCATGGTGAGGAAAGTTTCTTTAGGGTTGATTGGAAATCGAAGTTTAATGGGAAATAAGGTGGGATATTGTTTGCAATAATTGTCAATGTTTTTTTTGACAGAGTTGCATGAGAACACCAAATAGATTTGCTTCATTTTTTGTTTTTTTACCAATCATGTTGCCATTAGTTAAACCATATATGCGATGTTTACCTAAATTAATAAGAATAGACCGACTCTAAAAAAGAATATTTACACGACACTTATTAATAAATCAAGTACGGCATTAATTAATAATATGAACACGTTTTAATGCAGTAATCTTATTCTGATTGTAAACAAAACATTATAAAAAGATGGCAACATCAAGTGAATAGTTAGCTGAATCATTGGTAAAATTAAAAATAGTGCAGATTGGTATATTCCTTCCGATCTATATTTTTTTAAACAGGTCCGCGCTATACAAAAGCCTTTGCGTCCAACAGAATTAAGAGATTGGGATTCTTCTTGATGTCTATTAGTTTTGTGCTAGGATTCTGTTCTTTTTGTGTCAAAATAGCTCAGGTGCTTTGGCTAATTTGCATCTTGCAAATACGGTCGCATAAAAATGAAAAACACCCTACACTTTCTATTCGTAATTCTTTTGATAAGCTTGTGCTCTTGCGCTAATCCTGAAGCAGCAGACGTACGCGTCAAAAAGAATAGCAACCGAGATTGGCAGTTTACCTTTAGTCAACCAGAAGACGATTTCTCTAAAGATATCACTACTAAAGGAAGCTGGGAAGCCATAGGGTTGCCGCATAGTTTTAGTCTACCTTATTTTCGTTCAGAAAGCTTTTATGAAGGTTTTGGCTGGTATCAAAAGTCATTGCATATTGAAGAGGCATGGATTGGTAAGCACCTTCAATTGGAATTTGACGGCGTTTTTCAAGTAGCAGAAGTCTTTATAAACGGCGAAAAAGTGGGTGAGCACCGTGGAGGATATACAGGGTTTGCCCTAGATGTTACAAAAAATGTACAAGCAGGAGAAAATTTGTTGGCAGTACGTGTCAACAATCTTTGGGACGCCCAACTGGCACCTAGAGCTGGAGAACATGTGTTTAGCGGAGGTATTTACAGAGACGTTTATCTCACCATAACCCATCCTTTACATGTAGCATGGAACGGAACTTTTGTAACGACTCCAAAAGTAAGCGAAGATGCAGCAACTGTGCGAGTGCAAACTACCGTAAATAACAAAAGTGTTTCTGAAAAAACCTTTAAAATAAAATCTGTAATTCTCGATGCCAACGATAACAAAGTCTCTGAGATTTCAGAAAACAGAACACTAAAAGCCAATTCAAGTACGGATATTACCCAAACAAGTACACTTATTAAAAATCCGAAATTGTGGTCACCGCAGGCTCCGAACTTATACAAAGTAAAAACGTATCTCTATGAAAATGAAATAATCGTAGATACCTACGAAACTAGCTTCGGATTTCGCTGGGTGGAATGGACGGCCGATAAAGGCTTTTTCTTAAACGGAAAACACCTGTATTTAGAAGGTGTAAACGTGCATCAAGATCATGCCGGTTGGGGAGATGCGATTACAAAAGCAGGAGTCTATCGCGATTTAAAATTAATGAAAGATGCAGGTTTCAACTTAATCAGAGGTTCACATTATCCACATCATCCCTACTTTACAAAAGTTTGTGACGAATTGGGGCTCCTATTTCTCCCTGAAAACTGTGTTTGGGGAATAGGCGGACATACCGGAGATGGTTATTGGAATGCCAGTACCTACCCAATTGAAGAGAAGGACAAAGTAGCCTATGAAAAAAGTGCTGCACAAACCTTAGAGGAACTTATTAAAATCAATAGAAACAGTCCATCCGTAATTGCCTGGAGTATGAGTAACGAACCTTTCTTTTCTGCCAATGAGGTGATGGATGACATGAAAGGACTTTTAAAAGATTTGGTAGCGCAATCACATAAATTAGATCCAACTCGTTTGGCAATGATCGGTGGTGCACAGCGAAAAGGGGTCGATGTTTTGGGAGATATTGCCGGCTACAACGGAGATGGTGCCACCCTATATCGCAATCCCGGTTTTCCAAATATGGTAAGTGAATACGGGTCTTGTGTAACAGACCGTCCGGGAGAATATACGCCTTGTTGGAGCAGTCATTTAAATGACGGAGAAAAGCCCGCTTGGAGAAGTGGTCATGCCATTTGGTGTGGATTTGACCACGGAAGTATTGCCGGAAATATGGGCGAAATGGGTATTGTAGATTTCTTTAGAATTCCAAAACGTTCCTGGTATTGGTACCGCAACTATTTTAGAGGTATTGCACCTCCGGAATGGCCTGTGGAAGGCACACCGAAAAGTCTCAAATTATTTGCCGATAAAACCACCATTCAGGGAACGGATGCCACAGACGACGTACATATCAATGTGCAGGTAATCGGAGAAAGTGGAAAACATATTTCCAACAGTCCGGATATTACCTTGACAATAATTTCAGGTCCGGGAGAGTTTCCTACGGGAAGAAGTATCACCTTCAAAAAAACGACCCGAAATGACATTCAGATACTGGACGGACATGCGGCTATGGAATTCCGTAGTTATGAAGGAGGAACCACGGTGATTGAAGCCACTTCCAAAGGTTTAGAGTCGGCAACAATTGAAATAGTAACCATCGGAAAGCCTGGGTTTGAAACAGGTGTAACCGCTGTACGAAAAGAAAGATCGTATGTAAATTACAGACTTCTAAAAGCGATGGAAGAAGGAGAGGCCGTTAAGATTAGTGATGCACGTCCAACCAGAACCAATTCAACAAGCAGTAGTACGCCATTGTTTGCCAACGATGGACATAAATGGAGAAGATGGAAGCCCGGATTGGTCGATGGAAAAGTTTGGTGGGAATTGGATATGGAGAATTTCTATGCGCTGGAGAGAGTAGAGCTTTCCTTTCACAATTCTTCAAATCTAAAAGTGCTTATTGAAACTTCAGAAAATCAAAAGGACTGGATCAAAGTTGCAGAAGGAAATTACAGTGCTGCTAAAAAAGAAATGCTAAACTTTTCGATTATTGATACAACCAAAGTTCGCTTTTTAAAAGTGTCGATTACAGCAAAAGGCAAAAACCCACATGTGGAGATTGGAGAAATAGAAGTATTTGGAAAAACAAATTAAAAAAATGAAAAAACAAAAGCTATTTATTTTAGGTATGTTGCTTCCGGTATTTGCAATGGGGCAACAGCAGGCAAAAGACACTATCCGCCTCTTTTTTTTAGGAGGGCAATCCAATATGGACGGTTATGGTTATACTAAGGAACTTCCAAAATCGTTAAAAAAAGACTTTAAAAATGTATGGATTTTTCATGGAAATCCGGTGCCGGATGAAAATCCAACGGGTGGTCAGGGAGCATGGGCTATTTTAAAACCGGGTCATGGCGTTGGTTTTTCAGGCTATCAAAATAAAAATAAATTATCCAAGCGTTTTGGGTTGGAACTATCGTTTGCTCAAACCTTGCAAGAACGCTATCCAAACGAAAAAATAGCATTGATAAAATACTCAAGAGGTGGAAGTTCTATCGATAGTCTTGCCGCAGGTAAGTTTGGTTCATGGGAAGCCGATTATCGAGGTACAAATGGACTGAATCAATACGACCATTTTTTGAATACCGTAAAAAACGCCTTGGCAACGAGAGATATTGACGGCAACGGTAAAGACGATTATTTGGTGCCTATGGGGATTCTTTGGATGCAGGGCGAAAGCGATGCCACTACCGAAGCCATTGCCAAAAAGTACTATGAGCATCTAAAACGACTCATGGATTTGATAAGAGCCAGCTTGCGAACAGATGATGTACCTGTAGTTATTGGAAAAATATCAGATTCCGGAAATAACGACAAAGGTAAAGTATGGGACTATGGGGAATTGGTACAGCATGCTCAGGAAAAATATGCAAAAACAGACCCGTACGCTTCCATTGTGAGAAGCACCAAACACTACAAGTATTCAGATCGATGGCATTACGATAGCGACGGATATATTGATTTAGGAAAAGAATTTGCCAAAGCCATTTATGAATTAAATAAAAAATAAGAAGCATATGAAACCATATTTATACTCAAAATTATCAGCTGTTTGTTGTCTGCGTAAATTAACCCTGATGGTACTGATGATAGTTGGTGGAATACAAGTTCATGCACAAGAGTCACAGCTTGTTATTGAAGGGCTTATAAAAGACAACTACGAAATGGCCGTTCCATATGTGGCAGTTACCATCCCTTCAAAAAACATTGGTACCACCAGTACAGAAGAAGGTACTTTTTATCTCTCTTTACAGCAAAGTAACCTACAAGACACAATTGTAGTATCGAGTATGGGCTTTAAGAGTTTTAAAATTAAAGTGGAAGATTACATCAAAAATGAAGATAGAACCATTGTTTTAGAGGATGATGTCAACGAACTGGAAGCCGTAGAGATAAAAGATTCCAAAGAATATGTTCTCGAATCTATAAAAAATGCCGACGAAACTTTTATAGATGATACGCATCAGTTAAATATGATCTATCGCCGTACCGATGTACAACATGAGGTATCCAAGTTTTTTGTAGAGCATTATATGTCCATGCAAATGAAGGGAACTAAAAGCGAAATAAGAAAGATGCAGGTACATGAAGTTCGGAAATCTGCAGATTACCGAATTGTAAAAAGAAACCAGTGGGATCATGCCGCGGTGTATATGATAAACATCAATCCTTTAAGAGACTTTTATGCCTCCTTAAAAAAAATGGACTGGAAAAAAACAGGAGATACCACTTACGATGGAGAAGATGTGGTAATCTTAGAAGGAACCAAAGAAAAGGTAAAGAATGTAGGAAAACTGGTTACTACCGTGTATATAGGTTTTGATACTAATAACGTTTATAAAATAGAATGCTCTGCCGGAAATGCCGTTTACCAATACGCTAAAAATGCCGATGGAAAAATGTACCTCAGTTACCACAGAAGAGAATATCCAGGGAGGGAAACGATTTCTGCACGGCATCAACAAGCGTTGGGACTAGATAAGCCGCAGATAACTTCAGCTTACAGACACGAAGCCTTTGTCTTGAGTGTGATTACAGACAAGAAAAAAATGACCACCAAAGGTTATGACGCATCCAACAAGGAAATGGCAGATATCAAACTTCCTTATAATGAAGAATTTTGGAAGAATTTAAGTCTGCCTCCGGAAACTGCGTTTTATAAAAAAATCAAAGCGGAACTGGAATCCAATTATGGAGTGCCCTTAGAAACGCAATTTAAATTCGTAAATTAAAATTTAATAAAAGAACAAAGCCTGTTTGTATTGGGTGTTAATTAAAATTATGAGAAGTCTTTCGAATATCATACTGATATTATTTTCTTTAAAGTTGTTATTGGCCTGCGATACAATAAAAAGTACACCACCTCCCAATGTGATTTTTATTTATGCCGATGATTTAGGACGCGGACTGCTATCGCATGAAGGGCAAAACATAATAAAAACACCCCATATTGATAAGCTTGCCCAATCTGGGGTACGATTTGAACATGCTTATGGAGGTATGTTTTGTGCCCCCGCCCGCGCCAGTTTGTTAACTGGGTACCACGATTTACACCCGAACAATTGGGAAATTTCCAGGGCAGGTTTGTATTCAGATATTACGAGGGGAAAATACACAAGAGATCAGGTCGAGATGGCCTATGATGCACAGGCACGACTAGTACCTGAAAATGAGGTTTTTCTTGCCGAAGTATTTAAAAAAGCGGGTTATGTAACGGCTCAGGTAGGGAAGTTAGATTGGGGGTTTGCAACTACACACAAACAATTGAAAAGACATGGTTGGGATTATTATTATGGTTATTATGACCATCAACGATGTCATGGTTTTTACCCTCCGTTCTTATTTGAAAATGGTGAGATGGTAACGATTGAGGGCAATACACGAGCGGATTGTGGAAAAACGGGGGAGATTGACGAAAATGGAGGCTATGAAGATCGGTGGAATATGGAGGGGAAACAAGTCTATTCCCAGAACCTTTTTTTAGAAAAGATGATAGGTTTTCTTGAGAAGTATAAAGACAGTAGCTTTTTCCTTTACCATCCTACACAGCTGCCTCACGGCCCAGTATCGATCCCTGAAATTCATCCGGATTTTAAATCGAATAACGAGCTTACGGAAATAGAAAAAACCTATGCATCTATGGTGAAAATGCTAGATGAACATGTAGGAATTCTTGTAGAAGAATTAAAGGAGTTGGGATTGTATGAAAACACAATTATTGTTTTCTCTGGAGACAACGGCCATGAAATTTATTACCCTTCCGAAGGTAAAATCAACAAGCCAATGCTCAACATGAAAACCGGTAAGAAATTCGATAACATACATACCAAATATTACAGTGATTTGGTGGGTGATGTATTTAACGGAAATGATGGAATGGCAGGCATGAAACGCGATAATTGGGAGGGGGCTGTTCGGGTCCCGTTAATTTATCACTGGCCAGGAAAAATTGAAGGAGGAAAGACCATACATACCAGAGTAGCTAATTACGATATGATTAGTACTTTCGCTGAGCTTTTAAATGTTACGATTCCTGAAGATAAAGACGGACATTCCTATTTCTCAGAGCTCATTGGAGAAGAAGCGAGCGAGGCACATGAGCACATTGTGTTTTCTTCATTTCATGGTCCCGCACTCGTAACTCAAGATGGATGGAAAATTCGCTATTTTGCACCCAAGAATATCTGGCAGCTCTACTATTTACCTAATGACTACCGGGAAGAAAACGAGCTTTCAAAGCAACATGCTGAGCGTTTTGAAAAATTAAAACTACAGCTAGTCAAAGCTTGTGGTGGGGATCTAAATAAAGGATGGTTTTCATATGCATCTGGCATTTTAGAAAAACCAACTATTTTAGGAGAAGATAGGTAGTGTTAAAATTTATTTATTTGGGTTGCCTCAATTGTTAAGGTAATTATTAAGGCGTTTTTGATAATAAAAGGCAATCTGTTTTATTGAAAAAATCGTTTCTTTGAAGCAGTTTAAAAATTGGAATAAAAATATAAGAGTATGAAAAAAATCATTACTACAATTCTAGGTGCAATCGTACTTTCTTTTGGTCTAAACGCGCAAAACACAAAGCCGAATATCGTAGTTATTTATGTAGACGATTTAGGGTATGGAGATTTGAGCTGCTATGGTGCCACTGAAGTCAACACACCTAATGTAGATAAATTGGCAAAAGGAGGTGTGCAATTTACGGATGGGCACTGTTCTGCGGCTACCTGTACACCTTCTAGATATTCGTTACTTACGGGGAGATACGCATTTCGTAAGAACGCTGCCGTATTGCCGGGAGATGCTCCTTTGTTGATTAGTACGGAAAGAGAAACCTTGCCAAGTATGCTTCAAAAAAACGGTTATAAAACAGCCGTTATTGGAAAATGGCACTTAGGCTTGGGTGACGGAAATGTAGATTGGAATGATAAAGTGTCTCCAGGTCCTCTAGAGATTGGTTTCGATTACAGTTATTTAATCCCATCAACAGGAGATCGTGTACCTTCAGTATTGCTAGAAAATCATCATGTGGTTGGTTTGGATCCGGAAGACCCAATTCAAATTAGCTACAAGAAAAAGATAGGTAATGATCCTACCGGAAATGAAAACCCGGAATTAGAACGCTATGCTTCTGATAATTTTCACGGTAAAACCATTGTAAATGGGGTGGCTCGTATTGGTTATATGACAGGTGGGAACTCGGCGCGATTTAGAGATGAAACCGTACCCTATCAAATGTTGAGTAAGGCACGTACGTTTATAGATGAAAACAAAGAACAACCGTTTTTCCTATACTTCGCATTCCACGATATCCATGTTCCTCGTTTACCGGATACGCGTTTTCAGGGAGCTACCAATATGGGCGTTCGTGGTGATGCCATTGTTCAGATGGACTATATTACGGGTGCTATTGTAGCGCATTTAGAAAAAAGAGGTTTGGACAAGAATACTTTGATTGTGTTTTCTAGCGATAACGGTCCAGTTTTGGATGATGGTTATGCAGATGAAGCAGTTTCGAAATTAGGAAAACACCAACCGGCAGGACCGTATAGAGGTAACAAATACAGTGCTTACGAAGCGGGTACACGGGTGCCTACCATTGTGTACTGGCCGGGAACCATCCAACCAAAACAAAGCGATGCATTGTTGACGCAGACCGATTTGTATGCTTCTGTTGCGGAATTGATAGGACATAAACTTCATGAAAATGAAGCTCCAGACAGCGAAGCTATGTGGTCTACTTTTGCTGGAGAATCTAAAAAGGGAAGAGACTTTCTTTTAGAAGAATCGGTAACGCTTTCATTGCGTCATGGTGACTACAAATACATTCACCCAACCACTAAAAAAGCCGGTTGGATTAAGAAAGAAAAAAATATTGAATCAGGCGCTATGAATGAAGCGCAGCTATATGATCTTTCAAAAGATGTAGGAGAACGCACCAATATCGCCGCTAAAAACAAAAGACTTGTTAAAAAGATGCAAAAAGAAATTGAAAGAATTCAAAACAACGAAGTCACCAGAAAATAACTCTATGGATGCTTTAGATGTTTTTCTGAAATTCCGTGGGTAATAAATGGGGTGAATAGGATAAAATCGTGTAGCTTGTCCTGTACGCTTATTATTTATTTTTGAAAACAATTGTAAAAGACATACACATGAAAAAATTATGCTATTTCTTACTCCTATGTAGCGGATTCTTATTTGCTCAAAAGCAGCCAAATCTTGTTATCATTATGACCGATGATATGGGCTGGGCAGATGTAGGTTTTAACGGTTGTAAAGACATTCCTACACCAAACATTGATAAAATTGCAAATCAAGGAGTGCGTTTTGAAGAAGGTTATGTGTCATTTCCAGTTTGCGGGCCAAGTAGAGCAGGTTTGTTGACAGGACGTTACCAAGATCGCTTTGGTTTTACTACCAATCCGTCTATCGACCCTAAAAACCCAATTTCCGGTTTGCCAGTAGAAGAGGAAACCATTGCACAGGTTTTACACAAAGCAAATTATAAAAGTGCGGTTGTTGGAAAATGGCATATGGGAACCAACGCAGTTTTTCATCCTTTAGAAAGAGGGTTTGATTATTTCTTCGGATTTCTTTCTGGAGGACATAATTACTACCACGATCAGTTGACTTTAAATGATTTGTCTGAAGTGAAATCGAAATGGCAATGGTACAGGACTAAAATAAAAGAGAATAGAGAGATTGTAGAAACACATGATTATTTGACGGATGAATTGAGTGATGCGGCGGTACGATTTATCAAGCGTAAAACAGAAAAAGACGAGCATTTTATGTTGTATTTGGCGTATAATGCTCCGCATACTCCGCTTCAAGCTACGGAAAAATACCTGTCGCGTTTTCCAAACATCAAAGACAAGAATAGAAAAACCTATGCCGCCATGGTAAGTGCCGTGGATGAAGGGGTAGCACGTGTTTTACAGTCATTAAAAGAGGGTGGCATCGATGAAAACACCTTGATTGTATTTTTGTCAGATAACGGAGGTGCTCACAACAATGCATCGGATAATGGGCCGCTACGTGGTTTGAAAGGCGACTTGTTTGAAGGGGGTATTCGCGTTCCTTTTGCAATGCGTTGGAAAGGAACCATTCCTGCAGGTCAAAATTATACAAAACCGGTTTCTTCTTTAGATATTATGGCGACCATTGTGGCACAAAACGATATTAAAATTGCCTCTGACAGACCTTTGGACGGGGTAGACTTGTTGCCTTACCTAACTGGAAAAGACAAGGGAACACCGCACGATTATTTGTTCTGGAGAAAGTGGGAACAAAACGCGATGGCAATTCGACACGGAAACTACAAATTGGTTGCGAATAGAAAACAAGATGAAAATGCTCCTGAGTTGTACGATTTGTCAAAAGATGGAGGTGAAAAGACCCATCTAAAATCGAAGCATAAAAAAGAAGCTAAGAAACTACAAAAAGAATGGGAAGCCTGGAATGCAGAGTTAAAAGACCGTGTTTTTCCGACTTTAGGTGGTGATAAATGGTGGGTGGATTAGGTTAGGGCTTTGGGCAGGTGGCTGTTGGCTATTCTACGTAGTGTTTTTTGTTGTGTGATTTGTTAGAAATAATTATCTTGGAAGCTTAGAGTCGTAATTAATAAATAGCATGAAAAAGATATTAGTCGCAGTAATTTGTTCTTTTGCATTATTTGCATGTGGTAGTTCCAAGCTAAAATCGAATAATGGTGTGTTTACTGATACTTTTCAAAGTGAGAAAAGATCGCCGTGGATAGATACATCAAAACAATTTTTGACGTACCAAATCCTTCGGGAACAAGGGCTTAAAATATCCAATACTTCGCTCAAATATCATGCGGGAGTAAATTATCATGACTTTCCTGTCAATATGATTGCTGACTTTGAAACCACTTTAGAATTCTCTATGAGTGATACCGGAAACTTTACTTTTTATTTAGGATACAAAGATGCTAAACATCGTGAACTGTTTTCATTTTCAGAAGACAAGGGAAAATTTTATTACAGTAGATATAATGGAGAGAATCAAACCGAAAGAATTAATAAAAACTGTAGTGTAAACAAAGGAGTGAATGAGTTAAAGCTAATAAAGAAGGAAAATGAAGTATTTCTGTTTCTGAACGATGAGCTGATAATGAATGAAAAGGACAAACCTACATTTAGCAATAGTTTTGGATTCGGACTCTCGCCCGAAACCAGTGTAGTATTAAGGCAAATTAAAATAGCTGAGACCCCTGTTATAAAGTGAAAACCATAAGCAACACTGTCTGTGGTTTTAATATGAATTATTTGAGGAATAAATTTTGAGTTGTTCAAAGTTATTTCCCGTTTTCCTACTTCATTTTCCATCATCAATTGTCCATTACCAATTCTCCATACTCCGTTCACAATTTCCCTCTCATTTCTTATACCCCTTTTTTAGTACAAGTATTGTAAGTACTGATAAAAGTTTTGAAAATGAGTGTTTTATTGTTTAGAAGGTTTGACTGATAACCCCCCAAGGATTTCATTATTAGTACTCATAATCAGCTAAATAAATAGTTAGTTTTGATGCAACCACTTCATAATAATTTTTTGAACATGTAGGAATGTGATCCGAGTCATTCGGTATAGTCATTTCCAGAAATAGTGAATACTCATTAACCAGAGTAATTTTAAACTATTATTGAAAAGAACGTTCTCCCTTAACCAAGGAGTATGTTTGTTGTTTTCGGCCATACCTATTCGGTGATGGTCAATTATTTGAAGTAAACTAACGAAACCTAAGCATTATGACTCAACCAAATTACCCCCGGGCGAAATCTGTCCTTGGTACTCTCCGTCAATTTCTTTTTCAGTTTTATTCCATTTTTTACTGACTTGTATTTTTGATGTTTTTTGTTGTGAAGTAGCCTTGTTGATTAAAAGATAAGGTACTTCGCAATGAAGATTCAATGGGACTTAATCGTCTATGTCAACATAATATTTGCTGTGAGAAGGAACTAAACAATGAAACCATTTTTATTAATTAAACCTAATCATTATGAACAAAAATCAACTATTCGTATGGCTTGCTTTTTTCTGTAGTGTACATTTTATGTATGCTATAGATCTTGACGAAGTTCAAGAAGCAGAAACGACCACTCTTACAGGGACTTATACAACTGTAAGCAACACAAACGCTTCGGAAGGAAACTTTGTGAAATTACAAACTTCTTCACCACAAGGTGCTTTGGAAATTCAAGTAAACAACGTCCAAACAGCCGGTATTCATAAATTGGAAGTCTTTTCTTTTAACGGAGGAAGCGCTATGGATGTTTCCATGTCAATAAACGGTGGAACTGCTACTACTGTTGCTTTGGCTCCGTCTAACTGGGCGTATCAAGGTACCGCTAAAGCAACTATTATAGATGTAAACCTTTCCAGTGGTACCAATACCATTAAACTTACTGCAATGAGTGCAAATGCGCTAATTGATAAAATCGTGGTAAGAGAAGATTACGATATATATTATGTAAGTGCTAGTGGAGACGATGCCAATGACGGAAGTTTTAATGCGCCATGGAAAACTCTGGATAAAGCTAGCGCAGCAGCCAATACGCTCAACAATGGAGGTGTGCTCAATCCAGGTGATAAAATTTTATTCAATAAAGGAGATACTTTTGTTGGGAGGTTCGTAGTCAATTGCTCTGGTACGGAGGCTAAACCTATCGAAATTGGGAGTTACGGTACTGGAGAACTGCCTATCTTATCGGGTTCAGGAAATATCCCTGCTGGAGATTTTATCGAAACCATCAAAATGACCAATACCAGTCATATTCTAATCAATAATATTTGGATTAAAAACGACCGACAAGTAGGATTGGGGTGGCAAGGTTCTGGAAATACGGCCTATGGAATTTATATCAAAGCAAGCAAATGGGGTGGTGTTAGTAAAGGATTGACATTTCGAAGCCTTAAAATTACCGATGTATTTGGTGTAGATATGATAGACTGGGAAGGAAAATTTACGCTAGACTATTACACAGCAAAAGGTATCTTTTTCGATTCAGATGGAGACCACGATGGATCGACGTCTCCTGCTGCTACACCCGTAGCGATAAATGATGTACTTATTGAAGATTGTTATTTCTATAATTTGGGGAGTACTGCCATTAGCATTCGAAATTTGAACCCCGCAAACAATCCTGTAAGTGATGACGGAAGGAATCAAAATTATGTGATTCGAAACAATCATTTCGAAAAACTAGGAGGCGATGGTGTTGTCTTTGCTTCGGTAAATAATGGTCTTGTTGAAAACAATGATTTTATCGATTTAGGATGGGGAGATCATACCTCTCAAACAGATCGCTATTTTGGTAGAGGTGAAGGCTGTTGGATTTGGGATTCTCACAATATCATAGTACAGTTCAATAAACAATTAAGAGCCCGTGGTTTTGGAGACACCTATGGTACTGCTGGGCATATTGATTTCTTCTGTAAAAATGCAATTTATCAATACAACTATAGTGAAGATACCGCCGGGGGATTTGTTGAAATTCTAGGTGATTGTGAGAACAGTACGTTTCGTTACAATGTAAGTGTCAACGATGGGTTCCGAGATCATCACGGATATTCGATTTGGGTTTCGGGATATGTTGGAACAGGACAATCACCTGTGCGATCTAATAATAACTTTGTCTACAACAATACGGTCTATATGGACAAAGCTGGTTATACTCCAGATATTTCCATTTGGGCGGAGAACACCTATATCTACAACAACATATTCAAAGTAATTAACGGAGCTCAAATCGGAGCGACCGGAGTGGATATTGACATTGCAAATGGTAGTGAGTTGGTGGTTTCCAACAATCTTTTTTATGGAGATATTGCTACGGCGTTTACCAATTTAGATACTAATAAAATTACCGGACAAGACCCTCAGTTTGTCAACGAAGGTTCTGGAGATATTGACGGTTATAAATTGCAAGCTACCAGTCCTGTAATAGACAATGGTGCTGCTTTTCCTGAACCTGTGTTTCCAAATGCCGGGCAAGGAATTTTTGCAAATATTACTTTGAATACGCCTACTGATATCTATGGAAATGTAGTAGACATTACCAATTTATTGCCAAATATTGGTGCAGATAACAGTTTCAATAATGGAATTCATAAAGACGCTATTCGAGTGACAGGAGTTACTTTGGCCGCTCAAAATGGAACTATAGAAGTTGCAAATACACAGCAGTTTACAGCCGATGTACTTCCCGCAAATGCAACAAATCAAAATGTTACATGGAGCATAGATGATACGGCAATCGCTACGGTAGATGGCAATGGCTTGGTAACAGGAGTTGCTGACGGAGTGGCAACACTAACGGCTACTACTGCAGATGGAAGTTTTGTGGCTTCAACTTCCGTAAATATAGGTCCTAATTTTGTAGTGAACTTGCTGAATGGTGATTTCGAGGATAATTTGAATCACTGGAACACTTGGAACAATCCGGTCGCCAATAGTGACTCCTATGAAGGGAATTTGGCTGTGCGTTTGTATGACAAAGGTTCTGCAAACCAATGGGTCACTGTAGAGGCGAATACAGATTATATAGTATCTGCGTATGTAAAAACGAGTGATACCTCGAAACGAGTGGTGCTTGGAGTGAATGATGCTAATAATAGCGGAATTCAAAATAAAAGTATTTATGACAATACGTATACACGTCATACCGTGTCCTTTAACTCAGGAAGTTCGACTTCTGTTAAAATCTATGTATGGCAACCGCCAAGTAACAATGCCTATGCGTATGCAGACGATATACAAATTGTAAAAGACGTACCAACGGCTGTCAATGGCGTAACTATTTCTGCTCAAAACGGAATGCTAACCGCAGGAAACACAACCCAATTGAGTGCTACGGTGTTGCCAAACAATGCTTCCAATCAGAATGTGTCGTGGACTAGTGATAACTCATCTGTTGCCACTGTGTTTAACGGAGTGGTTACCGGAGTGAGCGTTGGAACGGCCAATATTACGGTAACTACAGCCGATGGAGGCTTTACCGATAGTGCAACAATTACTGTGAGTCCATCGAGTATTGCGGCCTTTAAAAATGGTGACTTTGAAGATGGCTTGAATGATTGGAGTACCTGGCAAGATGTTGTAGTTACAACGAGTGGTGCGTTGGAAGGAAGTTCTTTAAGAAATACGGGAGTATCCTCATGTAATCAAACCGTTGCCGTTACTGCCAATACCAATTATATTTATTCTGGATATGCGAAAGTAGATAACCCTACAAGCGCCAGAGTGGTTATGGGAGTCAATGATGCAAACAGTATAGGTATCGAAAATAAAGACATAACCAATCAGAATTATACCTATCATGAAGTGGCATTTAATTCAGGTAACAATACCTCGATTACCGTATATTTCTGGCGACCATCTGGTGGCGTTGGAGCTGCATATTTAGACAATGCAATGCTTATTGAAGTACCTTCTGGAGCTAAGGAAGCGTTTACTAAAGAAGGAACAGAAGAAGCGGTAGAAGCAAGTGTTGCTGTCTATCCAAACCCCGCTTCGGATCAAGTGTCTGTGAATACGCAAGGTTTCAGTGGTGCAGTACAATTGGCACTATTTAACTCAGTGGGTGTACAGGTGCATGCGGAAGTGTTCTCCGCTAATGAAAACGCGGCTCACGAATTTTCTGTGGCTAGTTTTGAAGCCGGATATTATGTGTTGGTGCTTACCGATGCTTCTGGAAATAGAAGTACATTGAAATTACTTGTGAAATAATTGAATGAAATATAAAGTCATTCCTGTTTTTGAAAACGGGAATGGCTTTTTTATGTAAGGGATGATTCGAGCAAAAGCTTCGAGTTTTGCCTGCGATAAAGATTTTTGTCTGAATTCAAAAAAGGCAGATTAAATAAACTTAACCAATTAAACTTAACCTATTATGAACAAAAAATCATTACTATCATGGCTTGTTCTTTTTTGTAGTGTGAATCTGATTTTCGCTACGGAACTGAATGAGGAACAAGAAGCAGAAACAGCTTCTTTATCTGACAATTACACAGTTGCTACGAATGCAAATGCTTCTGGAGGAAGTTTTATAAAGTTAAAAAAGGCAGCACCCAGCGGTTCTTTAGAACTTACCATCGACAATATTCTAACCGCAGGTTTGTATAAATTGGAAATACATACTTATAATGGCGGGAGTTCCATAGATCTAGATATGTCTGTGAACCAGGGGGCAGCAACAAACATTACCTTACAACCTTCGAACTGGGCATATCAAGGAACTGCAAAAGTTTCGCGTTTTGATGTGAATTTATCGGTTGGAACCAATACCATTACTTTTACCGCAAATGCTAACGATGTATTGCTCGATAAATTTGTGGTAACCCCTCATTATAATGATTATTATGTGAGTGCTGCAGGTAACGATGCCAATGACGGAAGCGTGGGAGCTCCATGGCAAACGATAACAAAAGCTTCAGCAGCTGCTGAAAAAAGCACCAGTGGAGGTGTGTTATTGCCTGGAGATAAATTATTTTTTAGAGCCGGAGATACTTTTGAAGGAAACTTTTTGGTAAAATGTTCTGGAACTGAAACAAACCCTATTGAAATAAGTAGCTATGGTGGGGGTGAATTGCCTATCATTTCGGGTTCGGGAGCAATTTCCGGAGGTGATTATTTTGAAGCAATCAAGTATATCAATGCTTCGCATATTTTGATGACCGATATTTGGGTGAAAAATGACAGACAAAACAATACTCGATATACCTTTGGAGAAACCAATTCCTCTGGTATCCGTGTAACTGCGAACAAGTGGGGAGGTGTTTCTTCGGGATTGATTTTTAGAGACTTGAAAATTTCAAATGTCTATGGTACCACACTACCTGCTGAATTTAATGATTTAAGTGTAACGGGACTTCGATTTGAATCTGAACAGAATGAACCAAGTCTTGAAGTTAGTATCAAAGATGTGTTGATTGAAAACTGTTATTTTACGGAAATAGGAAAGGCCGGAGTTTGGGCAGTGCATAAAGGTACAGAAAGTACTTCTGACGATGCAGTAAATCGAAATGCTGATTTTATCATTCGAAATAATACCTTCTACCGAACAGGAGGCTCTGGGGTAATTCTTTCAAAAATGCTCAATGCACGGGTAGATAATAATGACTTTGACCATACTGGATATAGCAATGGTTCAGAATCAAGATTGGTAGGACGTGGAAGTGGAATGTGGGTGTTTAAATGTGTGAATGTTTTGGCGCAATACAATAAGTCTATTAGTGTGAGAGGTCCAGGAGATTCATATGGGATGCACATCGATTTTGGAAATAAGAACATTATCTATCAATACAATTACAGTGAAGATAGTGAAGGTGGTTTTTGTGAAGTCTTAGGAGACAATCACAACGTAGCTTATCGTTTTAACGTGAGTGTTAATGATGGATTTAGAGACCATCATGGAAGTACGATCTGGACCTCTGGATATGTAGGGACAGGAAATACACCCGTTCCTTCTAATGGTGTTTATGTGTATAATAACAGTATTTATTTAGGCGCCAATCAAAAACCAGATATTACACTTTTTAGTGAGGACACATATATATACAACAACATCTTTAAGCAGACAGGTAGCGGTCAGATTGGTGAAGTAGTGGATATTTCAATACAAAATGGTGGAGAGTTTATTGTTTCCAACAATTTATTTCAAGGAAATATTAACACTGCTTTTTCGAATTTGGATGTGTCTCCGGTTTTTGCAAATCCTAATTTTCAAAATGAAGGCGCTACAAATATTGACGGATATAAGTTGTCTTCCAACAGTGCCGCTATTGATGCGGGTAAAATTTTCCCAGAACCTACTTTTCCTATGGCGGGACAAGGAATATTCCATGACATTACACTGGTTCCTCAGTCTGATATGTATGGAAATGATGTAGATTTGGCTACCTTTTTACCAAATATTGGGGCGGATAATAATTTCAATAGTGAAATAGATCCGACAAATATTCTGGTAACTGGCGTCACTGTTTCTAATCAAAACACTTCACTTTTACCAGGAGAACAGCTCACATTAACAGCTACTGTGTCTCCTGTTGATGCAGCAAATACCAATGTGACTTGGTCGAGTTCAAATACTTCTGTTGCAACAGTAGACAATGCGGGTACCGTTACAGCTGTTGCCTTAGGAACAACCAATATTACAGTAACAACAGAAGATGGTGGATTTACGGCTACAACTTCTGTTGAGGTTACACCCGAGTTTGTTGTGAATTTGTTAAATGGAGATTTAGAGCAAGGATTGACCGATTGGAATAGTTGGAACAATCCACAGTCAATTACAAATGGCTATTATGGCAAAGCAATTGAAATTACTGGGCCAGGATCGATAAATCAGTGGGTGAAAGTAAAACCTTCCACTACGTATACGTTATCTGCGTATGCTAAAGTTGCAGATCCGCAAAACGACCGAGCTGTGTTTGGAGTGAACAACCACAACAATAATGGAATTGAAAATATTCAAATTTACGATACGGATTATACCTTGCAAAAGATTATGTTTACTGCGAGTGCACAAACAGATTCTGTGAAAGTGTTCTTTTGGAGACCCGGTAATGGTGTTGGTAAATCGAATGTTGATGAGATTGTACTCAAGGAAACAGCCTATGCTTTAAATGCCGACTTTGAAAAGGGAACACATGCTTGGTCTGCATGGGGAAGTGGTACTGTAGGTACGGAAACAAACAATCCTTTTGATGGAGCTACTTCGCTTCTGGTAACTGGGAATGCGGGTGCCAATCAGGTAATCAAAACAAAACCAAGTACAAATTATGAGGTTAGGTTCACTGCCAAGGTAGAAAACGCTTCAAAACATGTTACTTTTCAGGCAACAAGTTCGGCAGGAACTGTTTATTTTGCGGAACAAATTGTAGCCACTAGTTTTACCGAGTATACAGCCTCAATTACTACAGAAGCAGGCGATGAAGATACTAAGCTTGGTTTCTGGAGAGGGACTGGTTCTGTTGGTGGTGCCATGTTAGACAATATTAGTTTAACGGAAACACCTTCGGGCAGTAAATCAATTTCAGAAGGGAAGTCTGGGAACAATGAGGTGGAAACATCAAGTGTTCAGTTGTATCCAAATCCTGCGACAGACATGGTTACTTTGAATATGCTTGGTCTTTCAGGAGAGGTAACTATTGTGCTTTCGAATAGCCTAGGAATACAGGTGTTGCATGAGAGAACTACCACCAATGGAGAAAGTTCTTTTGAGCTTTCTGTAAACAATTTAACACGCGGCTATTATTATGTTCTCATAACAGATAGTACGGGTCAACGTATTGCGGAGAAGTTACTTCTTAAATAATACAATTTAGAGATACTAAATTACCACCTTTAGCAAAGATTTGTTGGAGGTGGTTTTTTTATGACTATTTTTAGTAGCTTGCATAGCACAGAAATGCTTTCTAATTAGCACGAATACACTAAGATTACCTACATGCCGTTAGAAATTACCATTGACTTTAAAAGCCCCTATAAATAACGAAATAGCCCCATAGTTTTGGGAGCTATTTTTTATTTTTGAACCAGAGAAAAAGAGATAATTATAAAAAAAATAGATTTCATTATGAAGAATAAGTCCTTAATAGTTTTGTTTGCAATGGGTTTGTCTGCCTTTGGGTATGGTCAAAGTCTTCCGGATTGGGAAAACACAGAAGTAATTTCCATCAATACTGAAAGTCCGAAAGTAAGTTTTAAGCAGTACAATGCTCAAGATTTAGCTACGGAGAAATTGTCTAATTATCAATTACTGAATGGTACTTGGAAATTCCATCATGTAGAAAAACCTGCAGACAGACCTGTAGATTTCTACAAGGATGATTTTGATACAAGCAAATGGGATGCTATCGATGTGCCATCGAACTGGCAAATGAGAGGGTATGATTATCCAATTTATACAAATATTAAATATCCATTTCCTAAGAATGCACCCTATATTCCACATGAATTTAATCCTGTTGGGAGCTATAAGCGTAGTTTCACCATTGCAGAAGATTGGAAAAATCAGAAATTGTTTGTACATCTAGGTGCGGTGAATTCTGCGTATTATATCTGGGTTAACGGTCAGAAAGTAGGCTATAGCGAAGGATCTAAAACCCCCGTAGAGTTTGATATTACGAAATTTGCAAAAACAGGAGCAAACACAATCGCACTAGAAGTATATCGTTGGTGTGATGGTTCTTATTTGGAGGATCAAGATTTTTGGAGAGTGAGCGGTATTGAAAGAGATGTTTTTGTATATGCAACGCCAAAAACAAGAATTGCTAACTTTTTGGTAAAAGCAGGCTTAGATGCTGAGTCCTATTCGAAAGGTGTATTTTCTTTAGAACTTGCCATTGAAAATGGTGAGAAATATTCGATTAGCAAACAAACAGCAGTGGTGTCTGTTTTGAGTAAAGATGGTACTGCGGTTTATAATGAAAGAAAGGGGTTTAAAGTAGGGCGTGGTGCTGCTACTTCTATTGAGTTTGAGACTGTTTTGGAAACTGTTCAGACATGGTCTGCTGAAACACCTATTTTATATGAATTGCAAATTCAATTGTTAGATTCAAAAGGGAAAGTATACAGTGCAACCAAATCTAATATTGGTTTTAGAACTTCGGAAGTAAAGAATGGTCAATTGTTGGTGAATGGAAAAGCGATCTTGTTAAAGGGAGTGAATCGTCATGAGCACGATCCAAAAAACGGACATGTGGTGACCAAAGAAAGTATGTTGGCAGATATTGTAGATTTCAAAAAACACAATATTAATGCTGTACGAACTTCTCATTATCCAAATGATCCTTATTTCTATGAGTTATGTGATATCTACGGAATCTATGTGGTAGATGAAGCGAATATAGAATCGCATGGTTACGGTTACAAAGTGGGAGAAACTTTGGCGGGAGAACCTATGTTTAAAGCAATGCATATGGATAGAATTCAACGCATGGTAAAACGTGATTTTAACCATCCTTCGGTGATTTATTGGTCTATGGGGAATGAAGCGGGAGACGGCGAGAATTTCAGAGCAGCCTTTGAATGGATGCATGCATATGACACCACAAGACCTGTGCATTATGAAAGAGCTTCTCGTAAGAATGCGAGTTTCGAATCGAGAACGACAGATATTATTGGATGGATGTATGCTAGAATTCCGAGTATAGAAAAAGAACATATTTCGGTGGATCCTAAGAGAGCAGACTCAATCCAACGCCCGTTTATTTGGTGTGAATATAGTCATGCGATGGGGAATAGCAATGGAAATATTGCCGATAACTGGAAATGGGTTCGTGAAAAGCGTCAAGTACAAGGTGGTTTTATCTGGGACTGGATGGATCAAGGACTTGAAATGAAAACCGAAAGTGGTGAGATTTATTATGGATATGGAGGCGATTTTGAACCAGAAGGTGTTTATAATGATAACAATTTCTGTGCGAATGGTTTGATTGCTTCAGACAGGACTCCGCATCCAGGTATTTACGAAGTGAAAAAAGCCTATCAAAATGTATTGTTTACACAAACAGCTCCTTTTGAGATTGAGGTGTTTAACGAAAATTTCTTTGTGTCTACTGCCGGTTTGCAGTTTAATTATGACCTTGTTGAAAATGGGGTAGTCGTGAAATCGGGTGCTATCGATGCTTTTGATATTCCTGCTCAAGGGACTCAAAAATTCACCTTAACTCCTAACTACACTTTAGATGCTGGGAAGGAGTATTTTGTGAACCTTACGGCAAAAACAGGCACTAAGACGGCTTTGTTGGAAAAAGGACATGTGGTAGCTACGGATCAATTTGAGGTTCAGAAAGCATCTGAGGTTTCCGTAGAAGTGGAGATGGAGAAGCTAAAATTGAAGAAGGACAAAAAAGCGGGTGTTTATAAAATCCTAGGTGAAGGTTTCGAATACGTATTCGATAAAAATGGTTACGGATTGGCTTCCTTGCAAGTAAACGGAGAAGAGTTTTTAGAAGAAAGACTGGCGTTGAATTTTTGGAGAGCCCCTGTAGACAATGATTATGGTGCGTTTAAACCAAAAGACAAAGATTATTTTGCCTATAGAACAGCTGCAGATGATGTAGCGATTGTTTCTATGGATGTTGAGAAAATGAGTTCTAGAAAGTACCAATTGACCTATGTTTTCAATTTGCCAAGCTTGCAAGCAAACAATACGATTGTGTATACTGTTACAGGAGATGGTGTGCTCACCGTAAATTCGGTATTTGCACCTTCAGGAGAAAAGAAATTGAAGTACTTACCTCGTTATGGTATGTCTTTGGCATTGCCTAAGAAATACGACGAAGTGAGCTATTATGGAAGAGGGCCTTTCGAAAACTATTCAGATAGAAATACTGCTGCCAATGTAGGTTTGTATACTGCTAAAGTATCCAATTTCCAATTCGACTATATTCGACCGCAAGAGAACGGTTATAGAACCGATGTTCGTCATTTATCTGTGACATCTTCCCAAGGGAAAGGTTTGAAAATACAAGCAAGCGAATTGCTTTCGTTTTCAGCTTTACACAATCCAATTTCCGATTTCGATGCCGGAGATAAAAAAGGACAAACTCACAGTGTAGATATTGTACACAAAGACAAAGTGTATTTAAACATCGATTACAAACAAGTAGGTGTTGGTGGTGATAACAGCTGGTCGAAGGGTGGTTTGGCACATAAAGAATACCAAATTGACCCGAGTACATGTGCTTATGAATTTAGTATTTCTCCTTTGCAATAATAGATGAATGGATTACAAAAAAAGAAACCCACACTCTACAACGAGTGTGGGTTTTTTAGGTTTTGAATCTATGAAAAGAACCTGTTATTTTTTAAATGATATTGATTGTTATTCAGTGTAGATCTTTCATATATTTGACGGTGTAATTAAAAAAATATTCGATGAAAAGTAGAATTCTTTTGATGGGTGTTGCATTTTTACTTGCATCATTTACTATTAGTGGTCAAAATACTGCTCCAAGGATTGAGAAGTTTGATGTAATTCAAAAAGAACAGGGAGAGCAAGGAGTGGTTCAAACCGTTGTAAGGGGTGTAGCTGACGATGCAGAAGAGGGCATGCGTCTTAATTATACCTATAGGATTGTTTCTGGTTCCGGATATTTAGAACCTGTGAAACGCTATGCTATTTTACATCAAGAAAAAGAAGAGCAAGTGGTTATAGAACTCAAAGTGACCGATTCGAAGGGTTTGAGTGTGACAAAAGAATTGACCTATACACCTGTTTCAAATGACCCTAGAAATATTTATCTAGATGCTGTATCTTGGAAAGCAGCAATAGGAAAGAATTTTATAAAAAACCCTGCTTTTAAATTCCAACAACGTGACCCAAACTTACCGAATGTGTTGCTTATTGGGAATTCAATTTCTATTGGTTATACACCTTATGTGCAAAAATTATTGGCAGGTACATGCAATGTAAATCGTATCCCTGCAAATGGAGGAGATACGAATAAGTGTATAAGAAGTTTTGAATTGTGGATGGGCGATAATCAGTGGGATGTAATCCATTTTAATTTTGGAATGCACGATTTTAAACGACTTGTAAATAATGCTTTAGATATTCGAGGAGCACATGTAGTTAGTCCTAGGGCTTATAAAGAAAACTTAGAAGCAATAGTTGCTCTTTTAAAGACAACGGGTGCAAAGCTTATATGGGCTAGTATTTCAGTAGTTCCTGAAGGAGCTGACGGGCGGATCAAAGGAGAGGAGGTTACGTACAACAAAATTGCTTTGGAAGTGATGGAAAAGCACGAAGATATTATCATTGATGATCAGTATGCCTTAACGTCAAAATATCCGGAAGACCAACGTCCTGCAAATGTTCATTTTCTAGAGTCAGGAAAAGAACGGCAGGCAAAACAGGTTGTGGAGCATGTTTTAGAGGTGTTGCAGAATTAGTTCGGTTTTTGGTACATATTAGGTAAATCCCCAAGGAAGTAGGTGTGTTCATTTTTATAAAAGTCGACAAAACTTTTAGAATTGTTTTGGTTGGGAAGTGGCACCCAATAATTTTCCGGATTGGTGTTTTTCCAAGTCATAACATAGGCAATGTCTTTAAAAGAAGCTTCCGCCAAAAGGGGTTTTAGAAAAGCATCCATAAACCAATTTTCTTCAGCTATATTTTGAATTCCTTTTCGAATTCCAATTTCTGTAATTGCGGCAATTTTTTTGTGTTTTGAAGAAAATTTGGCAAGCCATTCAAGATTGTTTATGGTTAGTGAAAGTAATGACTCGCTATCAGCAGCGTAATTATCAAAGCCCATGATGTCTACATAATTGTCTCCAGGGTATCTTTCTTCTGTTTCATTAAGGTTTAAACTTGGTTTTGAGGGAGAATACGCAATGAGCATATTGTTTACACCAGGTATGTTTTTTGAATTTTGAGTATTGTCTTCTCGCAGGTAGTCTATCGTAAATCGCCATAGCTTTTTAAACTCATTGGCAGTGCAATGTTCAGCTCCCCACCAAAACCAAGAACCCGTATTTTCATGGAACGGTCTAAATAGGATTGGAATTTTGTTGCCCTTAATATCGGTCAACGCAGCAAAATAGATTTTAATCGCATCGAGTTCATCTAACCAATTTTTATATGCAGGTCCTTTTTTGTTTATAATTTGTTGCACTGGATTGTCTGCGGTGTTTTTTACGTCTTTTCCATTTGCCGGGTTATTTACATGCCAGCTGTATTCGATAATTCCACCTTGTCGATAAATTTCTTGCACTTGTTTTTTAAAATAGTCTTTAGTTTTTCCTTTGTGCAAGGCAAAACCAAATAGTCCAGGATGATCACCTACTAGGAGGAAACAATCACTTGAGATTTTAGAAGTGAGCACATTGTTTTTCCCTTTTTGTTGTTCGTAGGAAGCATGGTGTTGACCAAAAATAAAGTTGCCTGCTTTCATTTTTGTTAGATTGAGAAATAGATTTTTTGTTTCCTTTGTGCTTTTGGGTGTTGAAGGTCCAACTTGTGCAGTGGTATTTATCACAACGCAGAGGTTTATGATGGAGAAATAAATGCACCAAAGTTGAGAGTTCATTGGGTTCATTCTTTTTTGAATTAAATTTACTTTTTAATTTCCGGGAAAACCTAACATGCCTCCCATACCTACAGTAAAGAGCCAGCAGCCGTACAAAGCATGTTCAAAAGAGACAAGAAGCAACGATTTTGATTTTAAATAGGAATAGCCAAAAATAAGTCCACCCACAAAAGTGATACCTAGGACTAAGGTGTTTTGAAAGAACAGATGTCCTAAAGAAAAGACAAGTGCATTGATAAGGATCAGGAAATGTTTGTTCTTAAAAAACATTGTATAGCGTTCAAAAAAGAAACTTCTGTAAATAATTTCCTGCGGCAGTACTGATAAAAAGCTATAAACAAATAAAATGAATATCCATAATTTGAGGTTGTTTCTAACAACATAAAATAACTTGTCTGGTTTGAAATAATGCATGTACAGAGAGGAGGTGAATATTATCGCAAAGAAAATAAGAACCACTTTGTATACGTATTTGTTTGAACTAAATTGCAGGCCTTTTTTAAAAAACGAGTACCTGGCAATAAGTAATATTCTCAAAACATATATAAGTCCGAACAGTCCAAGTGCTCCTTTGATCCAGATTGGAAATTTTAGGCAAAGGGCTATTGGGAAAACGACGAATAGTAAAATGAATTCAACTGCGTATAGTTTTTTTTGAGGGATTTGCATTTGGTATGAATTAAATTTTGAGAACTCAAGATACAGAAAATATATATCAACTTCTAGTTATTTTAAATTTGATGGAAGTGAAAAAAAACCTCTTAGCTTTTGCTAAGAGGTTTGTTTGCAGTTACATTCCCCCCAGATATGTAACTGCTATTTCTTGGAATAGGATGTTGTCTTTGTTAAAATTAGTGGCATTCTTCGATTGTTGAATCTTATAGATAACACTAACTTCTATTCAAAAGTAAGTATAATAAATGATAATAAAAAATATATATAATATATATACATGATTATAAACAAAGGTAAAAATATAAAATTAGGTTTTTAGGTTTTGTGAGGGGGGCTTTCTTGATGAATATTTTGTAACTTCGTTATATGAAAGTTTCAGAGAATCTAAAAAGCGAAAATGGTTTCTTAATATCAAAATTATCAATTTTAATTCAAAAAGATTTAGAAATTGGATTGGCTGATTTTGGTATTAGGTTGAAACAATATGCTATTTTACAGTTGATTGAGGGGAATTCGAAATTCAATCAACGAGCCGTTGGAGAAATATTGTTGTTAGATAGGAACACTGTCGTTCATTTTATTGATGATTTGGAAAAAAAAGGATTTTTAGAAAGAAAGAGAAACCCTGAAGACCGTAGGTCTTATTTTGTGGTGATTTCCAAGGCTGGTAAAAAGATGCTTGAAAAAATAAAACCATCCATTGACGAGATTAGAAAAGCTCAATTATCAAGTCTTTCAGAAGAAGAGAAAACACTCCTAAACAACCTTCTTAAAAAGGTGCTTTTTAGTTATTTACAGCGTTCGTAATCGATAAAATTATTTTGTTTTATCTGGAGATTTCTAAAATTTCAAACTTCATAATCCCATTTGGCACCTGTATTTCAGCAATGTCACCTACGCTGAGTCCGAGCAACCCTTTTCCAATAGGAGAGTTTACAGATAGTTTTCCATTTCTGATGTCGGTTTCAGAATCGGCAACCAGCGTATAAGTAAACTCCATATTATTTGCCGTGTTTTTCAATTTAACGATCGAATGAATTAGGATTTTTGAAAGATCCAATTGCGATTCGTCAATAATACGTGCTTTGGCAACCACATTTTTCAGCTTCGCAATTTTTAATTCTAACAGCGATTGCTCTTCTTTGGCTGCGTGATATTCTGCATTTTCACTCAAATCACCTTTATCTCTTGCATCTGAAATTTCTTGGGTAACACGAGGTCTTTCAACTTGTTCTAAATGCTCTAATTCGTCTTTTAATTTTTTCAACCCTTCTGCAGAGTAGTACGATACATCACTCATAACTTTTACTTTTTATAAAAACAAAATCTCATTGCATAGAATTGACAATGAGATCAACCACAAATATACAAATTATTTGTAAATTGCACCCCAAATAAGACAAACCCCATAAGAAATGAAAAATTATTGGATACTAGTGCTCGTAAGCTTCTGTGCCGCGGCCTGTGAAAGCGAAGAATATTCAGATACAAATTTGATTCCTGATTTGGTGTTTAATATAACGATCGATATGGGATTGCCGCAGTACCAACAGCTCTTGATTCCCAATGGCTGGGTGTACGATGAGACTTTAGGGTATCGTGGGATTGTCATTTATACGATTAATGCGATTGATTATTATGCGTATGATGCAGGATGTCCACATCAAGACTGTGCAAATCCGATGGATATGAGTAATTTTCCAGAATTTTTTAATACTTGCGCCGCCGATGGTATCTTTTATTCGATCGAGTTTCCAGCCTATTCGATTACCTATTTGAAAGATGAGGAGGGAAATAGAATGGCATTACCCGAAGGACAAACGGTTTACGATATGCAGCAATACAACGCAGAGAGACCTGGGAATGGCAATGAATTACGGATCAGCAACTTTAATTATTAATAATCCATAAAAAGAAGCGTTTTAACGCACATCGGATGCTAATGAATACATACTTTTCTTCCAATTTTAAATTAGGTGTTTTAGGGGGTGGACAGCTCGGAAAAATGCTTTTAGCAGAAAGCCAAAAATTTGATGTACACACAGCCGTTTTGGACGGTTCAGCAGATGCACCTTGTGCTGTGCATTGTCATGAATTTTATATGGGCGATTTGATGCGTTTTGAAGATGTCTATAACTTTGGTAAAAAAGTAGACGTACTTACCATAGAAATTGAGCATGTAAATATACAAGCACTCTATAAACTTGAAGAAGAGGGGATAAAAGTATATCCTCAGCCATCCGTAATTGAAACGATTCAACACAAAGGAAAACAAAAGGACTTTTATGTAGCCAATGGTATTCCTACATCGCCACATAGAAGATTTGAGGTGTTGGAGGAGTTAAAAAAGGCCGATTTAGCATATCCATTTGTATGGAAATCGGCGCAGTTTGGATACGATGGGACCGGTGTGAAAATTGTCCGATCGGCTGAAGATGTTTCAAAATTAGCTGATACGGCATGTATTGTTGAAGCATTGATACCGTTTAAAAATGAATTGGCTGTCATTGTAGCAAGAAACGTCTCAGGAGAAATAAAAACCTATCCTGTGGTAGAAATGGAATTTCATCCAGAAGCCAATCAGGTAGAATATGTAATCTGTCCAGCTAGAATATCACAGGAGGTTGCGGAAAAAGCGAATGCAATAGCTTTAAGGGTAGCTGAAGCTTTTGAACATGTAGGTTTATTAGCTGTAGAAATGTTTCAAACAGCGACGGATGAAATCATCGTGAATGAAGTAGCACCTAGAACACATAACAGCGGTCATTATAGTATAGAGGCTTCGTTGACCAGTCAGTTTGAGCAGCATTTACGTACGGTTTTAAATTTGCCATTGGGTGCCACCGATAGTAAGTTGGCAGGGATTATGGTGAATTTAGTTGGGTCCGAAGGATATGATGGTGATGTGTATTATGAAAATATGGAAGAAATTCTAAGAATGGAAGGGGTTACACCACATATTTATGGAAAAAAACAAACACGACCCTTTCGTAAGATGGGGCATGTTACCATTGTAAATAAAGATATAGAAACAGCGAGAGTCGTTGCTGAAAAAGTAAAGAATACGATTAGAGTCATCTCAAAATAAATTCATTTTGCAGCACAAAGCAAAAGGATAAATTTAAATAATACACCATGAAAGTAGCAATCATAATGGGGTCTGATTCAGACCTGCCAATCATGCAAGAAGCCATAGATATATTAAACGAATTTGGGATTGACAATGAAGTCGATATTGTTTCGGCACATAGAACTCCTGAAAAATTAGTTGCGTTTTCAAACAATGCACATTTGAGAGGTGTTTCCGTTATTATAGCTGGTGCTGGAGGCGCAGCACATTTACCTGGTATGGTGGCCTCTATGAGTCCGTTACCAGTAATAGGTGTGCCCGTAAAATCTAGAAATTCTATCGACGGATGGGATTCTGTCTTGTCAATTCTACAAATGCCTGGAGGTGTTCCTGTAGCAACGGTTGCATTGGACGGTGCTAAAAATGCGGGAATCTTAGCAGCACAAATTATTGGAGCTTCACATCCAGAAGTGTTAGAAACAATAATAGCTTATAAGCAAAGCCTTAAAGAAAAAGTAATTGCTGCCTCTGAAAGAGTGAAAAAAGCCTAGTAATTATTTTCTTGTGTGTATGCCTTTTTTGGGGCTGCTAGTCTGTTGGTCTGCTGGTCTTTCAGTTCTCTAGTTTTTATGTCTTGTGTTCTTAGAGAGAGTAGGGTTGTTTAGTCATTTTCATTGAAAATGTGTAAGTTTGGAACTAAATCTATAGAATGAAGACAACACCACAACAATCGTACACGGCGAGCAGTAAACGCTATGATAACATGCAATACAGACGAACAGGGAAAAGTGGCTTGTTACTACCTGCACTTTCCTTAGGGCTTTGGCATAATTTCAGTACCACAGATAATTTCGAGAATGCAAGAGAAATCTTACATACCGCCTTTGATAATGGAATGACACATTTCGATTTGGCAAACAATTATGGTCCTCCGTACGGAGGAGCTGAAACCAACTTTGGAGCCATTTTAAAGAAGGATTTTCTGCCCTATCGAGATGAGTTGATAATCTCCACAAAAGCGGGTTACGATATGTGGCCTGGTCCTTATGGTAATTACGGCTCTCGTAAGTATTTAGTTTCGAGTTTAGATCAAAGTTTGAAACGTATGGGCTTGGAATATGTCGATATCTTCTATCACCACCGTCCTGATCCAGAAACTCCTTTAGAAGAAACCATGGGTGCTTTAGATCATATTGTACGACAAGGAAAGGCATTGTACGTTGGGCTTTCAAATTATAGAGCAGAAGAGGCTAAAAGAGCATTTGAAATCTTAAAAAAATTAGGAACTCCTTGTTTGATACACCAACCTAGGTATAATATGTTAGACCGTTGGGTTGAGGACGACTTGTTAGCTACATTGGATGAAAACGGAGTAGGTGCAATTGCATTCTCGCCCTTAAAACAAGGTATTTTGACAGATAAGTATTTAAAAGGTTTTCCTAAAGATTCTCGTGTTGTAAAAGATGGAAGGTACTTGAAAGTCGATCAGGTAGCATCGGAATTAGAACGAATAAAACAATTGAATGCTATTGCCTTGGAAAGAGGACAAACCTTGGCACAAATGGCGATTTCATGGCTTTTAAAGGACGATCGTATCACTTCTGTGTTAGTAGGCGCCAGTCGAAGTTCTCAGCTGTTAGATAGTTTAAAAGCTCTGAATAATATAAGATTTGAAAAAGAAACATTGGAAAAGATTGAAATGATTTTAAAAGCATCCTAAAAATGACGGTACAAGAAGCAATAGAAAAACGGAGAACCTTGAAAGTGCTAAGTGAGAAGAACGTACATGTTACAAACATCCAGGCCGATATTTCAAAAGTTTTAGAAATGGGAGGGAAGGCACCATTTCACTATATAAATGGCAAGGCCAATATCCAAGAGGTAAGTTCGTTAGCACCCTGGAGGTTTTATGTGCTCGACGGTGAAAGCTGTCGAAAACTTGCGGCTTATTATATTGAAAATAATATTGACGGAGGAAAGATTGTCCAGATGTTAAGAGCTGCTCAAAGTTTAATTCAAGTTACATGGACTCCAGAACCTACTGAGGATGGAGAAGTGTTGTCTTCGCAAAGAAATATTGAGCATATAGCAGCGACGTCTGCAGCCATTCAAAATATGTTATTGACTGCGACTACTTTGGGGTATGAGAATTATTGGTCTAGTGGAGGAAGTTTAAGAGAAACACGATTTAAAGAACTGTTGAAAATTCCTTTGGATGAAGCGTTGCTTGGAAGTCTTTTTGTTTTCGAAAGTGATACGGAGGGTTGTAAAACAAAGAAAGGAGCCTTGCGTGGTAGGCAAGGAGCAGTAGAAAACTATACCATTCATGTAACTTTATAAAATAAAAAAAAGCACCAAGTCAATAAAGACAAGGTGCTTTTTATAGATATGTTTTTGCTAATATTGTACACTATCGAAATTTAAATCGATATTGTAAATATTGGTAAGCATCTCTTGGTAATACATTGATCCACTTTTTGTATTTAAAGAACCATTTTATCTGAAGAGAGATAAGTCCTTTGGTAATATAAGAAGCAACGAAAGGATGTACATTCAATGTAATCTTTTTGTCTTTGCTTCTGCTTGCTAGAATTCGATTCAATTCTACTTCTAATTTGTCAATCATAACTATTGGAGCCTCAACCTCCCCGTTAACGTTCGGATTAGGTTCCTTTGTTTTGATATTCATTTCAGAACGTACTCGTTGTCTAGTGATTTGAATCAATCCAAATTTACTAGGCGGTAATATTTTGTGTTTTGTTCTATCGAGCGCCATTTCTTTTTTCAAATGATCATAGAGCTTTTGTCGGTTTTCATTAGAATGTAGATCAATAAAATCTACAACAATGATACCTCCCATGTCTCTCAATCGCAATTGTCGCGCAATTTCTGTTGCGGCAATTAGGTTGACTTCTAACGCAGTTTCTTCTTGAGAATTTGCTTTGTTAGATCGATTTCCGCTATTTACATCAATAACGTGTAAAGCTTCCGTGTGTTCTATCACAAGATAAGCACCTTTACTCATGGAAACTGTTTTTCCAAAGGCAGACTTAATTTGTCTTTCAATTCCGTATTTTTCAAAAATAGGAGTTTTTGCTTTGTGCAGTTTTAGAATGGATTGCTTTTCAGGATAAATTTCACTCAAATAATCATTGATTTCTTCAAACAATGCGTCGTCGTTAGTAACAATACTTGTAAAAGATTCGTTGAGCACATCTCTTAAAATAGAAGAGGCTCTGTTTAATTCGCTCAGAACTTTTGTCGGTGTCTTTGTGTTGGCAATTTGTGCACACATCGTTTTCCAACGTTCTAATGAATTTTGCAAATCTTTGTCTAGTTCAGCTACTTTTTTTCCTTGAGCAACAGTTCTCAGAATAACTCCAAAACCAGCAGGTTTAATGCTTTTGGCAAGGCGTTTCAATCGGTCCTTTTCTTTAGGATCTTCGATTTTTTGAGAAACAGATACTCTTTTAGAAAAAGGCACCAGTACTAGGAATCTACCAGCAATAGAAAGCTCAGAGCTAATTCTTGGGCCTTTGGTAGAAATAGGTTCTTTAACAACCTGTACAAGTACATTTTGTTTTGACTTTAGAACTTGATCGATACTTCCATTTTTGTTAATTTCTTTTTCAAACTGGAAGTTTTTTAAAGTGTAATCTTTGTAATTACCTGTACTTACTTTTTTAATGAATTTTGATAACGAAAGGATTTGAGGTCCTAAATCATGGTAATGTAAAAAGCCATCCTTTGGATAACCAACATTTACGAATGATGCATTCAAACCTGTCAGTATTTTTCCAGTTTTAGCGAGAAAAATATCTCCAACTGAAAATTTATTGTTGTTTGTTTCGTTATTAAATTCAATAAGTTTCCCATCTTTAAGTAGAGCAAAATCAATATCAGATGAATTTGAACGTATAATTAATTCTAGTTTCATTCCGAATAGTTTTAACTACATAAGAACGTATTCTTACATAGATGGATTAAATTTAATACAGGGTAAATACCCATGTAAACTTCAGTTTCCCGAAGTTTTAATTTCAATGAACGTAGTGTTGCGCTAGCAACAAAAATCAGTAACTCTTCTTACTTCTTCTTGTGTCTGTTAGCTCTTGCTCTTTTCTTACGTTTGTGTGTAGAGATCTTAGCTCTCTTTCTTTTTTTACCACTTGGCATAATTGTACTGTTTTATAAACCTGATTTTTTCACAGGTTTGGTTAATAATGAGTTTAGTAATTATTTTACTAATACGTTGTTTTTTACTCCTTCTGCAAATGTTTTTGCAGGTTTAAATGCTGGGATATTGTGAGCAGGAATTTTTATCGTTGTATTCTTTGAAATGTTTCTTCCTGTTTTTTCAGCTCTTGTTTTAATGATAAAACTTCCAAAACCTCTTAAGTATACGTTATCTCCTTGTTCTAAAGCTCCTTTCACCTCGCTCATAAACGCCTCTACAGTTGCCAATACATCTGCCTTTTCAATTCCTGATTTATCCGAAATACTCGATACGATATCCGCTTTTGTCATTTTGTTCTATTTTCTGTTGTTTTTGAATAAAAATTTTAAGGGTGCAAATATATGACAATTTATCAAGTTCAAAAAGCTAATTCGTTAAAATTTAATGTAATAAATAATGTATACTTGCACAATCAAATTAAAAACATGAATTTTTGTAAAGTATTAGAAGCGTGGTATTTAGACGTAGAGCGAGATTTGCCTTGGAGAAAGAGTTCCAACCCATATCATGTTTGGTTGTCAGAAATTATACTGCAACAGACGCGCGTATCGCAAGGATTGGAATACTATAATACCTTTGTAGAAACGTTTCCAACAGTGTATGATTTGGCTGCTGCAGAAGAAGAAAAAGTGTTGAAATTGTGGCAAGGGCTTGGCTATTATTCAAGAGCGCGAAATTTACACTATTCAGCTAAATATATTGTAGAACAGTGTTCAGGGGTGTTTCCAACTACCTATAAAGAGCTTTTACAATTGAAAGGAGTTGGTGACTATACAGCATCGGCAATAGCTTCTATATGTTTTGGTGAACAAACAGCGGTGGTCGACGGAAATGTGTACCGCGTTTTGTCGCGCTACTTTGGTATCGAAACACCTATCAACTCAACACTTGGTATTAAGGAGTTTAAAGCATTGGCACAGGAACTTTTAAAGACAAATAACCCTGGGAGGTACAATCAGGCAATTATGGAATTTGGAGCCTTGCAATGCAAACCGCAAAGTCCGAATTGCATACAGTGTCCTTTGCAGACAAAATGTGTTGCGTTGGCAACAAATCAAATTAAGAACCTGCCTGTAAAGGAAAAGAAAGTTAAAGTAAAAAAGAGATATTTTAATTTTATTGTCTTGCAGACGCCAGATGGGAAAACACGTATAGAACAACGAAAAGGAAAAGGGATTTGGCAAAATTTGTTTCAATTTCCGTTGATTGAAACTACTACTAGTGTGTCTTTACCACAATTGATTTCAAATGAATCGTTCCAGGAATTGGTGACAGGTATCACACCCGAAATTCTCTTGTTCAACCGAGAAGAATGGGTACATAAACTGTCGCATCAACATTTGTATACACGTTTTTGGGTGCTTAAGTCAGCGAGTAAACGCAATGATTTATTACCTGTGGAACGATTAGAAGAGTATCCGGTTCCTAGGTTGATTCATCGTTTTTTGGAAGCTTATGATTTTAATTAATGTTGTATAAACAATACTGCTTTTTGGAGTTCAATGATATTTTATTTTTTAGAATCCAATGGTTTAATCTGAATGCAATTGAGTTTTTTTTGTTATTTTTGATAGTAAATATGAAGCTATGGCCGGAACCTTAAATAAAGTAATGCTCATTGGGCATTTAGGAGACGAAGTAAAAGTGCATTACTTTGAAGGAGGAAATGCAATAGGACGCTTTCCTATTGCGACTAATGAAACGTATACCAATAAAGAAACAGGTGAGAAAATTTCAAATACTGAATGGCATAATATTGTTGTACGAAATAGATTGGCTGAAATTTGTGAAAAATACCTTACCAAAGGAGATAAGATTTATTGTGAGGGACGCATCAAGACACGTCAGTGGGAACAAGAAGGTGTCAAGCGATATACTACCGAAATTCATGTGGTAGATATGACTTTTTTGTCTACAAAGAAAGCAGCATCAAATGACGCTGCCCCAGGAGACAAGGGAGCAAATATACCTCCAAGTCAAATCGAGGATGATTTACCTTTTTAATACTAATTACAATAAGCATTGGATTCAATACCCCTTTATTCTTTTTTAAATCTTGCTTCGCAATGGTATCTTGTTGTTGAAGGAAGTTTACTCTTTTTTTTGTTGTTTTTATCGGCAATGATATCAGGTGCCGAAGTTGCTTTTTTTTCCTTATCGAAAACAACACTCGATACACTTGAAAAGTCAAATGAGCCAAAAAACGAATTGGTATTACGATTGTTAAAGCAGCCAAAAAAATTATTAGCAACCATTCTAATAACCAATAATTTTATTAATATATTAACGGTACTCTTGTTTTCTGTGTTAGGCGGTTATTTTTTGGAAGGCCTCGATAGCGGTATTCGTTTCGTCATTGAATTGGTACTCATAACATTTCTAATTCTTCTCTTTGGTGAAGTATTGCCAAAAGTATATGCAAACAGAAATGCATTGTCTTTTTCTTTATTCATGGCAAGACCGGTAACCTTCTTAAATACTTTATTAGCTCCTGTAAGTTTTTTGTTGACGGGTTTGACTGGAATCGTAGAAAAACGCTTGGCAAAAAAGAATACGAACTTGTCCGTAGAAACGCTCTCTCAGGCATTGGAGTTGACATCTGACGATGCGACTACAAAAGATGAAAAGAATATTTTACAAGGAATTGTCGCTTTTGGAAGTACAGAAACGGTACAGGTAATGAAACCTAGAATTGATATTTTTGCCATTTCGGATGACATGTCATTTCAAGAAATGCTGGAAAAAATTATTAGCAATGGTTTCTCTAGAAATCCCGTGTATCACGAAAGTATTGATGAAATAATAGGTGTGCTTTATGCCAGAGATTTGCTGCCGCATATTGCCAAAAAGGACTTTAATTGGCAAACCTTAGTACGTGCTCCTTTTTTTGTGCCAGAAAACAAAAAACTAGATGATTTATTGGCGGAATTCCAAGAAAAGAAAAATCACCTTGCTATTGTAGTAGATGAGTATGGTGGCACCAGTGGATTGGTAACCTTAGAAGATGTAATTGAGGAGATTGTTGGTGATATCAGTGATGAATATGATGCAGATGATTTGGTTTATTCTAAGCTCGACGCCTCTAATTATATTTTTGAAGGGAAAACAGCCTTAAAGGACTTTTATAGAGTGGTAGATGTAGACGCAGCTATTTTTGAACCCTTTAAGGGGGAGTCTGAAACCTTGGCAGGTTTTATCCTAGAAATAACGGGTCGCTTCCCGAAGAAAAATGAAAAAATTAATTTTGAGAATTTTGTATTTCATGTCGAAGCTGTGGACAGAAAAAGAGTAAAACAAGTAAAAGTGACCTTGCTATGATGTTAAAAAAAGTGTGGTTTGGACTTTTTATCGTCTTGTGTCTGCTTCAATCGTGTTCCGATACGCCACTGCCAAAACCAGCATCTTATCTTCGGTTGGAATATCCAAGTACGAATTATAGCAGTTTGCAATCCGAAAACCCATACAGTTTTGAGTACCCTACAAATGCAGAGTTAGTACCAAAGAAAAATAACTGGATGGATATAAAATATCCGGCATTAAAAGCTACTTTGGTACTTAGTTATATGCCTGTAAAAGACAATTTACGAATGTTGTTTGCCGATGCTGAAAAACTTACGTTTAAGCATATGATTAAGGCCGATGACATACAATCCATTCCTTTTGAAAATCCTCAAGAAAAAGTGTATGGAAGAATGTTTGAGGTGTATGGAGATGCCGCTACACAAATTCAGTTTCATGCTACCGATTCAGTAGCACATTTTATGACAGGTGCGTTGTATTTTTACGCAAAACCCAACTACGATTCCATATTACCGGCTGTTCATCATGTAAGAAAGGACATTGTACGTTTAATGGAAACCTTACGGTGGAAGAATCATTAGAAAAACCAAAGTTTGATTGCCATTGCAGAGACCACTACCAGTAGGAATACGCGAATAAAACCATCTCCTTTTTTCACCGAATAACGGCTGGCAAACCAGGCTCCTGTGGAGTTTCCTGCAGCTAAAGTAAGTCCGTATTTCCAATCTATTTTGTCATTTAGAACGAAAATGAGTACGGCTACCGTAGTATATATAAAAGCAACCGTTACTTTGGTGGCGTTTGCTTTTACTAAGGTAAATCTGTTGATCATTGGGAGGAGTAGCAACATAACAAATCCAATACCTGCATTGATAAAACCTCCATATATTCCAACAAAGAAAAAAGCAATTATAGAGATCCATAAGTGTTTTCCAGTTGTGCGTTCGGAAAGTGTTTCTGCGATATTGGTGTTTTTTTTAAAAACAATAAGTAATACCACAACAATCATGATAATAGAGAGGATTTTATTAAAAGTATCTCCTTTGATATCAATGGCTATTTTTGCACCAATGATAGAGCCTATTAGTGCTGAAGATCCAATATAAATACTAAATGGGAAAGTGGTAATTCCTTTGCTTTTAAAACCAGCAACAGAAGATGCAGTTTGAAAAAGTATGGCAATCCTGTTGGTTCCGTTAGCAATGGCGGCAGGAAGTCCTAAAAAGATCAATAAAGGAAGTGTAAGCAAAGAGCCACCTCCGGCAATGGTATTGATTATTCCGGCAAAAAAACCTACCACAACTAACAGTAGCAATTCATATTCAATAATCATGCGTTATCCTTTACTTACAAAACTACGCATTTATGGTGGTTTTATCGGTGTTTTATGGAGAATGAAAGCATATAAAGCGCTTTTAAAATTGTTGTTTTCAGGAGGTAAACTTTTTTTTGTAAAAAAAATAAAAAAAATGTTGACGGAATCATAAAAGGGGTGTATATTTGCATCCGCATTCAGGGAATACCTGATGAGGCACTCAGGAGAATTGGCAGAGTGGTCGAATGCGGCAGTCTTGAAAACTGTTGAGGGTCACACCTCCGGGGGTTCGAATCCCTCATTCTCCGCAAAAAGAAACCCATAACGTTTGTTATGGGTTTTTTTATACCCAAAACCCC